>Ga0210057_1008685_pt1 | contig 11948 bp, 11 predicted proteins | sample CryGeyCG2114_010_2_FD_183968 | JGI IMG/M metagenome (GOLD analysis project Ga0210057, IMG submission 183968) | Groundwater microbial communities from aquifer - Crystal Geyser CG10_big_fil_rev_8/21/14_0.10 (SPAdes) (version 2) | ecosystem: Environmental > Aquatic > Deep subsurface > Groundwater ...
CCACCATTACAATAAACGGCTCAATTGATTGAGCCGTTTATTTTGGCTTGAAATAAGGGTTTTTTGACTTTTAATATTCTTTATTTTAGTATGTACACAGCATTTTGAAAATCAATAAAGGAGAAAAAATATCAAAATGATAAAGCTAGAAAGACTTGTTTTGATGCATTCGGATTTTCAGAGTTTGCCAGTTGACGCCCCTAAGAATGTTGGGCAGGCAGTTATTAATTTAATTACTGTCGATATTCTGAGGCAGGAATAATAAATGAAAAAATTGATTGATCAAAGTAATTTTGATAAATCGATTAAGCCTACTGATGATTTTTATCAGTATGTAAATGGTGGTTGGATGAAAAAAAATCCTATTCCTAAGTCTGAATGTAGATGGAGTTTGTTTGATATTCTGATTAAAGAAAATTATAAACGTTTAAGAATTATTACTAAGAAGATAGCCGTCGGTAAACACAAAAGAGGTAGTGAAAAGCAAAAAGTGAAAGATTTTTGGCTCACAGCTATGAATCAAAAAAAGCGTAATAACCACGGGATTGAACCACTACTGAGCTATTTTCATTTAATCGATAACATTAAAAATGTTAATGATTTAGTTGTTGTTGTAGCCTTACTACACAGAATAGGTATAGGCGGACTTTGGGATTTTTTTGTTGAAGTTGATGATAAAAATACTGAAGTAATGTGTTTGCAATTTTCTCAAGCCGGCACAAGCCTTCCTGAAAAGGAGTACTATACTAGCGGGTCTAAGGATATGCGTAAAATCCGTAAAGAATTTATTAAACATATTAAGAGAACTTTTACTCTGTTAAATGATAAAAAACCATTACGATCGGCTAAATTAGTATTAAAAATAGAAAAGCTATTAGCATCCGCTCAATTAAGCGAAGAAGAAATGCGTGACCCAAATCGACTATATAATAAAAAAACTTTTAGAGAATTTCAGAGATTAACCCCTGATATATCTTGGGAAAAATATTTTATGGCCGCAAAGATTCCGTTAGTTAAATATGTGATTGTTTTACAACCTAAGTTTTTTGAAAGAGTTAATAGTCTTTTGAAAGAAATTAATATTAATGATTGGAAAACTTACTTGAAATGGCATTTAATTTCCGACACTTCTTATGATCTTAGTGATGATTTTGTAAAAGAAAATTTTTCTTTTTACGGAAGAGTTCTTAATGGGTCAGAAAAAATGCATCATAGATGGGAAAAGTGTTTATCTTCTTTAGAAGAATCACTCGGCGATGTTCTGGGTAAGGAATATGTTAAATATTACTTTCCTAAGAAAGCTAAAGAGAGGATTAATAAACTTATAGATAATTTGATCAAAGTTTATATAAAAAGAATCAAGGCCTTAGATTGGATGTCTGAGCAAACCAAGTTTCGGGCAATTAGAAAGATAGAAAAAGTTTCTAGAAAAGTTGGTTATCCCAAAAATTGGGATGATTATTCTGCCTTAGTAATTAAGACCGATTCGCATATTTTGAACGTGTTGCGGGCTAATGAATTTGGAGTTCAAAATTCTTTAGATAAATTAAATAAGCCAGTTGATCATAAGGAGTGGGAAGATCTCCCACAAACAGTAAATGCATTTTATAATCCGCTATTTAATGAAATTGTATTCCCAGCTGGAATTTTACAGTTTCCTTTTTTTGATTTTGAGGCAGATGACGCTTTTAATTATGGAGGTATCGGGTCAGTTATTGGCCACGAATTAACTCATGCTTTAGATGATGCTGGCGCAGAATTTAATGAAGACGGAAATCTTAAGAATTGGTGGTTTGAAGAAGATAAGAAAAAATTCAAAGCAAAAGGAAGAAAAATTATTAAGCAATTTGAAAGACACGAAATTTTAGATAGGAAAATAAATGGTAAGTTGACGCTCGGCGAAAATATTGCTGATCTTGGTGGATTAGCTATTGCCTTTGACGCATTTAGGTCATTATCTAGAGGTGGAGATAATCAAACATTAATTGACGGGTTTACTTCCGAACAGAGATTCTTTATTAGTTATGCGCAAACAGAGGCTTGTAATAATCGCTCTGAATATCTTAAAAAATGTTTAGTGGAAGATCCTCATTCTCCTTCAAAACAAAGAGTAAATGAACCACTTCAAAATATGGATGAATTTCATGAAATTTTTGGAGTGACTCCAAAAGATAAGATGTATCGAAAAAAATCAGAAAGAGTAAAAATTTGGTAAATTTATTGCCGCACATAATGTGCGGCTTTTTATTTGCTTAATAAAATTTTTTATATTATTTTTAAAATAGAATCTTTAAATAATAAATAGGGTAGGTATGACCAAGAAAAAGGTAGACTTGTCTGAAAATAAACATTTAGTCCCTTATTTTACTAAAGAAAAAAGGAAGAAATTATCAAAAGCCGCTTTAAATTGTTTTTTAGGAATAGTTAATTCCTGGAATTTAACAGACGCAGAAAAAATGTCTCTTTTAAAAATTAAAGATCGGGCTGAATTTAAAAGAATTCAAAAAAACAAGAGCGTTATTTTGTCTAATTTACAGCTAGAAATTATTTCTTATAATATAAGGATTTATAAATCCCTTGCTACGTTATTTCCGAAATCTATTCATGCTCAAAAAAATTGGATGAAAAGCAAAAATTCTTTTTTTGATGGCCACCCAGCCATTGATTTTATTTTAGAGAATAATAATTTTGCAATTTTCTTGCAGAGATTGATTTATGTTACTGAATATCTTGAGGGGCAATTATATTGAAAACTACTACTGTTCTTATTGAAGTTTATGAACACGAAGAGAATGGTGCGGTTTCTAGATTAACCGATAGATTCATTCTCCATTACAACACAGATAAATATCCGACTTCAGAAGATTTCGGAAAACATTTAATTAGTTTAGCTAGGGGCGTTGCCAGAACAAAAGGTCTTAATTTTAAAGTAGAGTTAGAAATTAAAGAAGATACTTTAACAACCTTAAACCTTAAAAAGAAGGGTTTAGACATTAAAACAACTTTTGTTATTAATAGTTATAAAATTTAAACCACTTATAATTAAGTGGTTTTTTTATTTCTCCACATTAGTAAAAAAACTAATAATTTTTTTGTTTGGTATAATTAAGATAAGGTTGCTGATTGGCAGCCTTTAAGTTACGTAATTTAAAGGTCGACTTTAAAAATTAAATAATTTATAAAATAATTATGTTAATTCAAAACTGGACCGACGTGCTAGTAAGTTCACTTCAAAATCTTTGGATTCAAGTGTTCAACTGGCTACCCTCACTACTAGGAGCAATCTTAGTTTTCATCGTTGGTCTTATTGTAGCAGCAGGAATCGCATCACTAGTAGAAAAATTACTTTCTGCATTAAAAGTTGATGCACTTCTTAAAAAATTAGGTTTAGAAGAATATACACACAGAGCTAATCTAGAACTAAACTCCGGTCACTTTGTTGGTGAAGTAGTTTATTGGTTCTTGCTTTTGGCTTTCTTGTTAGCAGCATCTGATATTCTTGGTTTCTTTGCGTTATCAAGTTTCTTGCGCGACGTTCTTCTTTACATTCCTAACTTAGTAATCGCTGTATTAATCATGGTGGCAGCAGTTGTTGTTGCTAACTTAGCAAAGCATTTGGTAAAAGCATCTGTTATGGGTGCTAAACTCCATGCAGTTAAGTTTCTTGGTTCTGCGGCATGGTGGGTGATAGTAGTTTTTGGTATGTTAGCTTCTTTAGTACAGCTAGGTATCGCAGTGTCTATTATTAACACCTTAATCACCGGCCTTATCGCCATGGTATCTCTAGCTGGAGGTTTGGCATTTGGTCTAGGCGGTAAAGATTACGCAGCTCATCTTCTATCAAAAGTTCAAGACGAGTTGGAAGGAAAATAGATTTTAGCTATATATAGCTAAAACTTAAAAATAAAAAATCTTCGCAGTGAGGGCGGAGATTTTTTATTTTATTTCTTTATTCACAAGTCCTTATATATAGGTATGTAGAGGTGTTGACATTTTTTTGGAGATGAGTATAATTACCAATAACGTAATGAATATTAAGTTACATATTAAAAACAGCGCGGTTCGGTAATCGAAAGCTATTTATAGTAATGGATTTCCGCGCAATGCGCGGTTTTTTATTAAGTAACACAATTTCATTACAGTAACTTGAAAAAGTGATTCGTGGAAACGAAAAACTACATATGATCCGACGACACACTAAAGTGACTCATTAGAAATTTTATGGAGAGTCACGCAGGTATGCATTTTCAAGTGTGTTGTCAAAAATTAAAATATAAACTTTAAATTAAATACTAATTTAAGGGGTTAAACTCAATAACATCTTTTTTACAAAGGATGTTAAGGGTGTATGGTGGATGCCTTGGCATCAAATGGCGATGAAGGACGTGGTGTGGCTGCGAAAAGCTTCGGGGAGGTGCTTAACAACCTTTGATCCGAAGATGTCCGAATGGGAAAACCTAATCAAGTAAACCTTGATTGTTCTGACTTAAAGTCAGATCGCGTATCCGCTGAAGTGAAACATCTTAGTAAGCGGAAGAAAAGAAAACAATAGTGATCCCCCAAGTAGCGGCGAGCGAAAAGGGAGAAGCCTAAACCAGAGGCATAGCTATTAAATCTTGAATGTCGGTCAATGAATTTATTCACTGACCAGTTCAAGCTCTTTAGTATGTTATCTTTTGGGGTCGTAAGATAGAAATTTTTTAACTCTAAAATTGTCTCGACTTCGTCGAAGCAATTTTAAAGTTAAAGGGAAGTTATAAAATTGTTGATTAGTTGAAGTTGCTGGAAAGCAACGCCAAAGAAAGTGATAGCCTTGTAAACGAAAATCAACAATCTTTCTATTTCTACCAACTTAAATGTTGGAGAGTCAGAGAAAGGAAATTTATATTTCTTTTCTCTGATCTCTATCTTGAGTACTTCGAGGCAACAAAACCTCGAAGGAAGCAACCAGTACTACATTGGTGAGGCTAAATACATTTGATGACCGATAGTGAACTAGTACCGTGAGGGAAAGGTGAAAAGCAGCCCGATTAGGGCGATGAAATAGTATCTGAAACCATATACTTACAAAGACCCGGAGCCTAAAACGTATCGCAAGATATGAATGGGTGACGGGGTGCCTATTGAAGAATGAGCCAACGACTTTACGTATACGGCTTGGTTAAATCTTAATGATGTAGCCACAGGGAAACCGAGTGTTAATAGCGCGAATATGTCTTATGCGTAAGACCCGAAGCCAAGCGAGCTTGTCCTGATCAGGATGAACTCTGGGTAAAACCAGAGGGAGGTCCGAACCGGTGGATTGTGCAACATCCTCGGATGAATTGGGATAAGAAGTGAAAAGCTAATCGAGCTTGGGAATAGCTGGTTCTCTCCGAAACAGTTTTCGGACTGGCGGACATTTTACATTTTTTAGGGGTAGAGCTACTGGTTCGGGGGTAAAGGAGGAAACTCCGACTTCCGAGTCAAACTCCGAATACTAAAAAAACACAATGTCTAGTTAGACTGTGGGGGCTAAGCTCCATGGTCGCGAGGGAAAAAGCCCAGATCGCCGTCTAAGGTCCCTAAATTCTTACTAAGTGTTAAAGGTAGTAGTAAACCATAAACAGATAGGAGGTTGGCTCAGAGGCAGCCATCCTTTAAAGAGTGCGTAACAGCTCACTATTCGATGGTTTATTGCGCCGAAAATTTACCGGGGCTAAGTAAGATACCGACGACGCGGATTGCATTGATAATTTATTATCAGTGTAGTGGTAGGAGAGCATTCCAAATGCGCTGAAGGTGGACCCGTGAGGGCTGCTGGAGCGTTTGGAAGAGAGAATGTTGGCATGAGTAACCCCAAATTAGATGAGAAATCTAATCCCCGCAAATCCAAGGTTTCCGTGGCAATGACAATCAACCACGGGTTAGGCAATCCTAAGGCAATGGTGAAAACCGCAGCTGATGGGTAGCAGGTTAATATTCCTGCCCTTCCAAGTAATCTTGTTCCGATGTGGTGACGGAGGACATAAAATTATGCGCCTTAATGGTTTGGCGTCTTTGATACAGAGACTTGATAGCTTGGCAAATCCGGCTATCTACCTTTAATGGTGAATTTCGCGTATTGAAGTAAGGCTAAGTTTTTACTTGGCTAATATAATTGAAGAGCCTTCCAAGAAAAACCTCTAAGGTGATTACTAGGAAATTGTACCGTAAACCGACACAGGTGGATGAGGCGAGTAGCCTCAGGGGAACGAGTGATTCTTCGTTAAGGAACTCGGCAAAAAAGCGGCCGTACGTTCGCAATAAGGCCTGCCCTTCGCAAGAAGGGCCGCAGCTAAAGTATTTCTGGCAACTGTTTACCAAAAACACAGCTCCCTGCTAACTCGTAAGAGGATGTATAGGGGGTGACGCCTGACCGATGCGAGAAGGTTAACGATGTCGGTTTAAGTAGTTTACTACTTAAGCTGAGCGTCCGAAGCCCTCGTCAATGTCAGCGATAACTATAATCGTTCTAAGGTAGCGCAATTCCTTTTCGGGTAAGTTCCGAAGCGCACGAAAGGCGTAATGACTGGAAAACTGTCTCAACGAAGAGCTCGGTGAAAATGCGACCCCCGTGAAGACGCGGGGTACCTGCAGCAAGACGAAAAGACCCCGGGAGCTTTACTGTAGCTTGATATTGGGTTTAACGTTTAATTACGTAGCGTAGTGGGGAGACTTTGAAGCATTTCTTTTGGGAGATGTGGAGTCGCCAATGAAACACCCATTTTTTAAATTTTAAATTCTAACCTGATCGGAAAAACCGATTGGAGACAGTGTCTGGCGGGCAGTTTTAATGGGGCATTACCCTCCTAAAAAGTAATGGAGGGGTTTATTAAGGTCGGCTTAGCCCGGATGGAAATCGGGCTGGACGTGCAAAGGCATAAGCTGGCTTAACTGCGAGACTTACAGGTCGAGCAGATGCGAAAGCAGAACTTAGTGACCCGACAATCCTTCGTAGAAAGGCTGGAGACATCGGCTAAAAGTTACCCCGGGGATAACAGGCTAGTGAGATCCGAGAGTTCCTATCGACGATCTCGCTCGGCACCTCGATGTCGGCTCGTCCTAGCGCGGGGCTGGAGAAGGTCCCAAGCGTTTGGCTGTTCGCCAATTAAAAGGACACGCGAGCTGGGTTCAAACCGTCAACAATTTGAACCATAAAACATCAATTAACGGCGGCTTTCTGTAGTAATACAGATCGAATAAATCGACTCATATCGGTGAAACCCAATCAATTTAATGACCAATCTTATTGATAAGGGCAATCCCGAGGGAAGTCATCTATTATTTTAATAGATTGACCCCGTAGAGACTCAGCCAAGCTTAGCTTGGCGGAATTACATATATTATTATGTAGTTAACACGTCGATCTCCTGATTAGAATCAGGATGGTGGTATAGTCCATACCTTTAGTAATAAGGGAATATATAATTTATAAAATTATGCGTGAGACAGGTTGGTCTCTATCTGCTGCAGGCGTTTAACACTTGAGGGAAGTCGACCCTAGTACGAGAGGACCGGGTTGAATGAAGCCTCTGGTCTACCAGCTTTGTTACCAAATGAAGCGCTGGGTAGCTATTGCTCAGAACGGATAAGTGCTGAAAGCATCTAAGCACGAAGCCGATCCCAAGATAAGGTGTAGGTCCCTAAGAGATGATTAGGTTGATAGGCTCTAGGTGTAAGCACAGTAATGTGTTCAGCCGAGGAGTACTAATAGACCGTTATCCTTTGTAAAAAGGAATGTTATTTGTTTAACTCCTTAAATTAGTATTTAATGTTAAAGAGAACAGAGTCTAAATTAGCATCGTCTGATGATAATTTGAATTCTGTTCTCTTATTAGAATTTTTTTATGCCGGTATTTTACCTAAGCGCGATCCACCTCTTTCCATTCCGAACAGAGAAGTGAAATCGCTTAGGTCCGATGATATTATTTGCTTCGGCGAACGAGAAAGTAGGATATGCCGGTCTAAAAAAGTTCTAATAAATAAAAAACCTAATTGGGTTTTTTATTTATCTTTTTTTAAAATTTTCTTTAATTAAAAAACAAAACCCCATAATATGGGGTTTTTTGTTTTTACTTCTTTTTAGATAAAGTGACTCTTCCCAGTCTATCTTCTCCTATAACAAGATTTTTTTTATTAATTCCAGGAAATTCTTTAGTAGCCGCCTTAACTATATCGTCTAAAGTCGGCTCTTCACTCGTCCATGACCAGATTACCATATTGTCCTTTTTATAGTATTCCGCGGTTGTCATTTTAATCTCCTTGCTTTGAACTGATTAGATATTAGTTTAATAGTGATTTAAAGTCAATAAATTTATATTAGTAATATTTATTTAATATAGGTTATAATTTTATTATGCCCAGTGACTACAATTACGACAAGATAAGAATCTTATCGTAATTATCTGGGTAATAGAATTATTAGTAAATAATATTAATTTATAAACAATTGACGGCTTTTATAGAAAGCAGCCGCAATTGTAGTACTGAGTATGCGATTAGTTAAACAATTATTATATGGACTCGGCTTTCTTTTTATTTTTTCTTTAATTATTTTAGGGATTTACACAGCTACACTTAAACCAGCCCCAACTTGTTTTGATAATAAATTAAATCAGGATGAGGTTGAGGTGGATTGTGGTGGATCGTGCGTATCTTGTGCTGAAAAAAATGTAAACCAACTAATAATTGGTCCAGCTATTCTTTTTAGTCATGAAAGAACTTTTACTGCCGTAGCCCCCATAACAAATCCCAATAAAGATTTTGGGACAGAGTCATTTGGTTATGTAGTTGATTTTTATGATGAAACTGGAACCTTATTAAAGTCAGTAGAGAGCAAGGATTTTATTTATCCTGGAGAAAATAAAAATATAATAGATGCCGGAACTAAGATAACTAATGGTGTTCCAAATAGAGTAGAAATAAAAATAATTAGACCAGAAAATATTGTTTGGAAACATAAAGACGATTTCTTTTTCCCTTCTTATTCATTAAAAGAATCTTTAGCCGAAGTAGAAAAAGATCAATTAGTTATTAGCGGCTTTGTGCTAAATGAAGATAATTTTGCATTTTCTAAAGTAGTTGTTGGCGCCTTTGCTATTGATAATATCGGAATAAAAGTTGGAGCTTCTGAAACTAATTTAGGATCCTTAAATCAGTTTGAAAATAAAAGTTTCAGAATTTTTATTCCTCTAACAAAGAGCTTGCAAGAGATAATAGATTTAGAACTAGTTAAAAATAGTGTTTCTGTAGATGTATTAAAGTAATTTTATGTTTAGTCATTTAAAGCGATTAGATTGGGTATTAAATTTCGCTATTCTTTTTTTAGCTTCGGCAGGGCTAATTTCACTTCTTAGTACAACCAGAGAATTATTTTGGTTCCAATTAGTTTGGTTATTTTTAGGAGTAATTATTTTACTTTTTGTTTCTACTTTTGATTGGCGACCATTTATTAATTATAAGTGGTTCACTTGGGGAATATATTTTTTAGCAATAGGGTTTTTAGTTCTTACTTACTTTATAGCTCCTTCTATTAGAGGTATTAGAGCTTGGATAATAGTTGGACCGTTTCAATTCCAAATGTCAGAATTTGCTAAGTTCGCTCTTATTGTAGTTTTTTCATCCTTTTTTGCTAAAAGCCATGTTGGCATTGCTCATCTTAAAAATTTAGTTTTTTCATTTATATATTTTGTAATTCCGGCTTTACTTATAACGATTCAGCCAGATATGGGAACAGCTTTAATTTTATTTGGTATTTGGTTTGGTTATCTGTTAGTTAGTGAACTTAGGTGGAAACATATTTTAGTTGCCCTACTTATTTTTATGATAACTTTTGCTTTTATGTGGACTAGTGTATTACAAAATTATCAAAAAGATAGAATAATCGGATTATTCAATCCAGAAAGCGATCCGCTCGGGATTAACTATAATGTAATTCAATCTAAAATAGCTATTGGCTCAGCTGGATTTTGGGGTAAGGGATTTATGCAAGGCACTCAAGTACAACTAGGATTTTTACCAGAGGCCCAAACAGATTTTATTTTTGCTGCTTTTGTTGAAGAGTGGGGAGTTTTTGGTGGGTTATTAGTTTTTGCGGCATTCTTTTTAATGTTATATAGAATTATTAGAATAGGTATATCTATAGATAATAATTTCGGAAAATTCATTTGTCTTGGTGTTTCTATTTTATTTTTGTTACATTTTATATTAAATATCGGGTCTAATTTGGCGCTTTTACCAGTTATCGGAGTGCCTTTTCCATTTTTAAGTTATGGTGGATCTAATATGTTAATTAACTTTTTATTAATAGGCATGGTTCAGAGCATAGTAGTAAGAAGAAGTTTCTAATTTATGGATAAAATATTTTTAACAATTTCAATAATTTTTAGCTTAATAATCGGATGGTTCTTTTTTGGACTTAGTTCTGTTGCGGATGGAAGTTATTTAACTCAAATAGAAATTCCTAGTGGTTCGGGATTTAGTAATATAGCCGAATCATTAAATGATAGTAATATAATTAGGTCTAAATATGTTTTTATGATTTATGGCGTTATTTCTGGTAACGCTCATCAATTAAAGCCGGGTAATTATATTATAAGCGCCGGTTCTAGCACACCTCAAATAATTAGAACATTATCTAATGGTCCTGTTGATGATGTAAAAATCACTTTTCCTGAAGGAGTAACAGTAAGAGACATAGATAATATGTTGGCAGATGCAGGAATTTTGCCCCCAAATGCTATCAATAATTTTTCTATTTCTAAATTGGCTTCTGAATATGAATTTTTAAACGAAGTCCCTTCTTTAGAAGGTTTTTTATTCCCTGATACTTATAGATTTTTTAGACATAGTGAAACAGAGGTAGTAATAAGAAAATTCTTAGATAATTTTAAAGAAAAAGCTTGGCCAATTTTAAAAAGCAGTAATCAATCAAAGATACTTATTTTAACTACGGCATCTCTATTAGAGAAGGAGGTGATAAAATATACAGACAAACAAACTGTGGCGGGTATTTTATATAAGCGGGCAAAAATAGGCATGTCATTACAAATAGATGCAACTTTGTCTTATGCTAAATGCGAAGGAGAGTTTATTACCTGTGAAGATCCTCGAGTGTTAAGGTCTGATTTAGAAGTAGACTCCCTTTATAATACTTATAAATATAGCGGTTTCCCTCCTGGCCCGATAGGCAATCCAGGCGAAGACTCTATTAGAGCAGCCTTAAATCCAGCGCCATCTCCTTACTTTTATTATTTATCGGACCCCAAAACAAAACAAACCATATTTAGCAAAACCTTGGACGAACACAACGATAATAGAGTTAAATATTTGACAAAATAGAATTAAATATACTATATTATATTCAGTAATTTTGTAATATTAACTTTGCGATTTGTTATAGCGGAAAACGGTTGATTTTTCGACTATTTTCCGCTATGGCAAATCCTAGGCGTATCAAGGTAGCCCACTAGCAAAACGGGAAGTGATCTATACATACGCCACCTCCGCCGGGGCAGCACTTGGGAGAAGGACGCTTACTGGCTTGGCCACTACTTAAGTGGTAGCATTCCTGCGGCTCTGTGCATCTGAAGGTAGTCAAGTTAGTCTTCGGCACTAAGTCACTTTGGACTATTATCATCAACTCTTAGCCCCACCCTCAACTGATGGGTGGGGCTTTTTTTATAAAATAATTTATATTATGACCCAAGCGTACATTGCGCATTTTTAATAACGAAAAATAATTAAGATTTGATTAGTCCTAATATTAGGACTAAGTAGTTATTTGTTAATTAACAATATATAAATTTATTTGACTTACTCCATTTTTCTTGGTATTATATACCCAGCAACTCACAACTACACACAAGGAGTCTTTCTGATGCATACTCCACAAGATGACGAAGAGGGTATTTTAATAGAAACCGGAT
>Ga0210057_1008690_pt1 | contig 11943 bp, 12 predicted proteins | sample CryGeyCG2114_010_2_FD_183968 | JGI IMG/M metagenome (GOLD analysis project Ga0210057, IMG submission 183968) | Groundwater microbial communities from aquifer - Crystal Geyser CG10_big_fil_rev_8/21/14_0.10 (SPAdes) (version 2) | ecosystem: Environmental > Aquatic > Deep subsurface > Groundwater ...
GAAGTATGGGTGCCATTTGATACCAATAATAAGGCATCTATGGCCGTAATGAAGAGAATGGAAGAAAAGATATTTGAAGCTACCGAGAAGTTGCCGTTCGCAGCTGAAATCGTAGTGTCTCATGTCCATACTAACTGTGTTGACAGGTCAGGGAAGGCCCGATACACTCTCCGTATCTGTAGCACAAATCCGGAATACATTCGATCACTCGTGATGGTTTTGGGACCTTTCGGATATGACGTCGAGACCCTGGTGATGGGCGAATGCCACGAAGCCGTTGTGCACCCTGTAAGTGCGGATGGAGATTTCCATGGCCGGCCTGACGGTGACACGACTCCCGCTTAGAGAGCTTAACCGCGAGATATGACGGCTAAAGCACCAGCATGATAAGCTGGCTCTTTGTGGGACCAGGCAAGGGGGACAGAACTGGGATTCCAATCCAGTAGTTCCCCTTGTTTTGTATTGTCAATTAAACGGGATATAAAAATAAAAATCACTTCACCTTCTGTGCCTTCTTCAGCATCTTGTTTAGGTAAGAAGCAACTCCTGTCTTGAGATCCATCGGATGGAGTTCACCCTTCTTATAAATTTCTTTGAGAGACTCTGCGCTTTCAAAGACTATGTCACCGCCGAATTTCCTGTCCCTTTCCAGCTTGAGCTTCCCGAAGGTGGGGAACACTAGCAGGTTTGCCATATCAAACACAGAATTCCCGTCTGTTATCTTTGGAGGGCAGTATGCCTTGTTCACCTTCCTCTTTATCTCTTCAGGTGAATCCCTAGTTGAGATTAGTGTATCCGGTTTGCTCGAGCTCATCTTCTCCTTCCCTCCGAGTGATATGATGGGCATGTGAACGCATATGGGAGACTTGTATCCCAATGGCGGGAGAAGCTCGCGTGCAAGCATGTGTATCTTCCTCTGGTCTATGCCTGAAACAGCAACATCAACCTTGAGAGACTTGATATCCTCGATCTGCATGAACGGGTAGATGACCTGCGAGACCTTGGCGTTCTCTATGTCCCTCGCAACTTCCTGCATGCTTCTCAGTGCACGGTTTATCGTGACCTTTGTCGTCATCTCAAGTATATTTTCTATGTACTCGCTCGTCTTCTGGAAAGTGGAGCCCAGAACAAACTCGGATTTCTCGAATCCGATAGCTGAGAAAACATTTTCCCATAACTTGCCAAGCTTGTGGATGTCATCCCAGCTGCCTTTCTTGTTCAGGTATGTATGCCAGTCTGCCAGTAGCATCTTGACCTTGAACCCTGCCTTCTTCAGGTCCATGAGCTTTATAGATGTGACAAGATGTCCAAGATGCACTTCACCTGAAACCTCATAGCCGCAGTAGGCTACAGGTACCTTCTTCTCTTCAAGAACTTCCTTAAGCTCGCCTGGCATGAGAACTTCTTCAGCATTCCCGCGTATGAGTTCCATCCTTTCCTGAACATTCATGAGTCTTAATTGTTTTGTTGATTTAAATTTCACCACTCCAAAAGATATCCATGCTTCAGATACTTCTACCTGAACCTCTGCACACGCTGATAGGGGAATTAGAATCCAAGACCATAACTAATTTTTACGGCGCGCCTGGGACCGGCAAGACATGCGCATGCATCACAGCACTGATAGATTGCATAAGAAAGGGAGGCAAGGTTATATACGTGGATACAGAGTCAGGATTCTCAGAGAAGAGACTCAAACAGATGTATCCGGATAACGTGGATGGCAAGCTGGAAATACTGGAACCCAAGGATTTTGCAGACCAGGGCAATGTGATAAGAAGTCTAAAAGAAAGAAAGGCAGATTTGATAATCGTGGATTCATTCGTCTCCTTGTACAGGCTTGAATACGCAGACCCAAAGGTTGAAACCATCGAGGCCAACAGAGAGCTATCCAAGCAGATGTCTGTACTGGCGAAGATTGCCAAGGAGAAGAACATCCCCGTGATAGTCACGTCGCACACATTCAAGAACTGGGAGACGGGCGAGGACGAAGTGGTTGGAGGCAACCTCATGAAGTACTGGTCCAAGACCATATTATTCTTCGAGAAGACAGGACGCATGTCAGAGAGGAAGATCAGCATAGCCAAGCACAGGTCCCTTCCAGAAGGCAAGCATGCCAAGTTTGATTTAGTAGAAATGGGCATCCAACCTGCAGGGTTCAAGCTGTTCTAGTTGATAGTGTTCATTAGTAATGAACAATATTGTGCATTGGGAATGAACAAGTTTATAGATACGCAATGTATAATGAAAGAGGCTGTTTGGAAATGATTGCTTTAATCCTTAAACAATACCTTTATGTCTTCAGATCTTACTTCATATGTGGTGATATTATGACAGACAAGATTTCTGATGAAGTGAAGAAGTACAGGAAACCTGAGCATGACATAATGCCAGTTATAGTTAACAGATGGTCCCGCAGGGCATTGTCAGGTGATGTGGCAGATGATGAATTGATGGCTCTGTTCGAGGCAGCCAGATGGGCCCCATCCTCCAGCAATGGCCAGCCATGGAGATTCATCTACGCAAAGAAAGGCACAGATGCGTGGAACAAGCTGTTCAGCACGCTTTCTGAAGGAAACCAGATATGGTGCAAGAATGCGTCAGTCCTGGTCCTGATAGTCTCAAGATCAAGGTACGAGTACAAGGAGAAGCCTTACAAGACGCATAGCTTTGACACAGGCTCTGCATGGGAGAACCTTGCTCTGGAAGCCACCAACAGGGGCCTTGTGGCTCATGCAATGGGAGGCTTTGACTATGATAAAGCAAGAGAAGTCATGGAAGTGCCAGAGCCTTTTGAAGTGCAGGCCATGGTCGTCATAGGCAGGAGGGGAGACAAGAAGGATCTACCTGAAAACCTGCGCGAGAGGGAAATCCCAAGTACAAGGAAACCTCTTGAAGAGATAGTTTTCAAGGACAAGTTTGGCGGGAAGTTATAAATCACACTTTATACAAATTCTGTATCGTCTCGAGATCCTTTATCCGCTTGTCTGCTGGTGTTGCGACGCGGAAGAAATACCAGAAGACCTTCTGGAACCACTCAACCCATTCTTTGTCATAAATCTCGTAGAACAAAAGTATCTTCTCCGGGATGCCTTCCTTGGATTGCAGCGGGTCTCGGACTTCCCTGAACCTTGCTAGCTTGTCATCTATAACAAAACCGCGTAGAGGGTGTTCCCGATGCCTGACCTCTATTATATTCTTTCCAAACTCCTCGTTGATTGTGTTTAGAGCCTTGATGTTTTTTATCCCGTCTATGGTTATACGTGCGAGGATCTTGAGGGAGATGTTATTCTCCGCAAGCTCCTTGACAACAGATATCATCTTCTCCTTCCCTTCTGTGTTGTTGATCCATGACATGTTGCCTGAGAAGCTGAGTATCTGCTTCTCAGTAGACCTAAGATAATCCTTGATGTTGTCGTCTGATGATCTCTTGATGTTGAGCATGACAGCCTTCCTCTTGTCATCCTGGACGTACTGGTAGATGTCAAAAGGCGAGAAATACTCCTTCAGATGCGTGGTTTCAATCTTCTTGAGAAGCTTCTCCTGGAATTCAAGCGAGTGGATCTTTTCTATGTTGTTCCAGAATACTATCTTCAGCGCACCCTTTGTCCCGCCGCGGAATGTGCGCACAGCAATGGAGCCTGTATCCTTTGCAATCTCGTCCACGTACTTGTCAGCAGTGCGCCAGTTCTTGGAAATAAGCTCCGCTACCTCTTGTATGGTGCGTGGTTTTGTATAAACAAAATCATTGATCTTCTTGACAACACTACTTTCCAGCCTCATCGATTCTTACTTAGACAGAGGATTTTTATACTTTACAAAAAATACAACACTATTACACAATTTCATACACCAAATAGGATATAAAATACAACAGTAGATTTATTTGGTGACATGATGGTTGTATCTAGAGAAAAATCTGGAGTTGCAGAACCGGATTGGTGCTTTGTATGCCTTGCAACTGGCAAGAGAGCTAAAACTATATACAGAGGACCACCCGTTGACAATGAATACGGTCCATTACACTACAGTGTTAACGGCGAATCAGGAGATCTACCAAGAGATCCTTGTATTTGTAGGAAACATGCTTTAAGTACATACTAAAGAGTAAGTGGAGGTAGTTTTTATGACAGGTCTATCCATTCAGATGACAGACGATAAAAGGGACGCAGTGGTCAAGATAGAGGCAGAGCTCTTGAAAGGGGCGAGAGCATATTTCGAGGCAAACGGGTTCACAGAGGTTGTGGTTCCCCATATAACAAGGGCCACTGGTTCTTGTGAGAACATGGACACATTATTTGGTCTGGACTTCTTCGGAAGGCAAGCCTACTTGAGACAAACAGGACAGCTATACCTGGAATCCTTTGTACCAAGACTGGGCAGGGTGTATTGCGTCGGTCCAAGCTTCAGGGCAGAGCCTACAGTGGATGATAGGCATCTGACAGAGTTCACTTTGGTAGAGATAGAGCTTCCATATGACCTGAATGAGCTTATGGGACACATAGAGGGCACGATCTTCTCCATGATACAGTATATATTAAAGAATAAGCAGAAGGAGATGGAGATTCTGGGGATAGACAAGAGGAAATTACAGGACATAAGCATACCATTCAAGAAGATCACTTATGAGGATGCAATAAATCACCTTGGCCTGAAATGGGGTTCTGACCTGAAGAGCAAGGATGAGCACGAGCTTATGGAGAACTTCGGAAACAAGCCCCTGTTCGTGACACACTATCCACGCGAAATAAAATTCTTCAACATGAGAAAGAACAGGAAGAAGCCTGAAGTGGTAAACTCAACAGACCTGCTCCTGCCGCATGCGGGAGAATCTGTAGGCTCAGCAGAGAGGGAGCATGAGCATGACGAGCTGATAACAAGACTTAAAGAGTCATACATGTTCAAGCAGCTTGAGAAGAAGGGCGGAACCTTAGAAGACTTCAGCTGGTATCTAGATGTGCTGAAGAAGGGAAGCATACCACATGCAGGCTGCGGCTTCGGCCTGAACAGGATCACGCAATTCATACTGGGAACCTCAGATATCAGGCACTCAACAGCATTCCCGCAAAACATGGAAAGCTTGATATAAGCTGACTATTTATTAACCACCCAGACAATCTATCTAGATGGGCGTTAAGAAATATTTCAAGGACATAAAGAAGATATCAGAGATACTGAATTCTGACGGGAAGAAGATGCTGTTTTATCATGGTGATGCAGATGGAGTCTGCTCTGCGGCCCTCGTGGGCAGATACTTCTACGGGTTTGAGTTCCAGTCCCGCAGAGGCCCCATGATGGATACGAAGTTTGTGAATTACCTGATTGAGTCCAAGCCAGACATACTTGTGTTTCTTGACCTGCCGGTTGACCAGGAGTTAAAGGAGCTTCAGAGGATTGTTAAGAAGCTGCCGAAGATCAGGATACTTATCATAGATCATCACATCTTTGACGTGGAGCTGAATACAAAAAACATCACGCATGTGAATCCAAGGTTTCACGACAGGGATGCATACCTGCCTGCAAGCTATCTGGTTTACAAGATGATTGAGCTGATGGGAAAGGATGTAAAGGATGTAAAGGATGACATCTGGCTTTCTGTGATAGGCATCATAGGTGATTATGGTGTTGAATGCACTGATGTTCTGGGTGAATGCAGGAAGGAGTACCCGGAGCTTATCGGAGAAGACATGTTCAGTTCCAGGCTTGCAGAAGGTTCTGAGATGATAAATGCAGCTGTGACGCTTTTCGGGTTCAGGGGCATGGATGAAATTTTTAAAAGTTTGATAAAAGCACACAGCTATGATGATTTTGGAGAGAAATCCAAGTTCAAGAAATGGAAGCATGACATAGACCAGGAGATCAAGAAAATCATGGCACGTTTTGAGACAGAGAAGAAGAAATCTGAGTCCAAGGTCCTGGAGATGCATAAGGGGATTATATTCTACTTGATAGAGACAGAGTTGAGTCTTAATGCTACAATCTCAACCCTGATAACAAAGAAACATGATGATGATGTGGTGATGGTCATAAGAAAGGCGGAGGATGATCATGGCTATAAGATATCATCGCGCTGCCAGTCAGGTCGTGTTGACGTGGCGGCACTCATGAAAAAGGCAACCAAGGGCATAGGCAACGGCGGCGGTCATCCAAAGGCTGCAGGTGCTTTCACCGTGGACCTAGGCATGTTCAAGTCACGAGTTATAAGGGAGTTGAAATAGACTTAAAAAACTTAGTGTTTATTTATCAACATGAGTGGCTTGACTGTGATGGTTGTGGATTCAGGCGCGAGGGGTCATGTTATTTCTAAAGCTTATGAGAACAACTGGGATGTCGATAAGATAATAGTTGTAGGTGGGAATGATTTTGTTGGTTTTGAAAGAGATAAAGAAGTCGTAGTTGACAGGAATTGCAGCATGAAAGATAGTAACTCCATACTTGATCTCGCCATAAAATACAAGCCTGACCTTGTGGACGTCGCACAGGATGATGCGCTGGCTGTGGGAGCTGTTGATCTTCTTCTGGAAAACGGATTTGAAGTATTTGGTCCTACTAAAGATGCAGCCAGATTGGAATGGGACAAGGCCTTTGCACGAGAGCTCATGAAGGAACATAGTATACCGCATCCAGATTTCACTGTTTTTACTGATGTTGGTAAGGCATATGAACACACAATAAATCTTTATAATGAAAATCCAGACAGTCTTGTTTATGTGAAAGCTGCTGGTTTGTGCGCAGGCAAGGGTGCACTTGCTGCTAGAAATTTGATGGAAGCACATAATGCAATAGATGCCATGTCAGGATTTAAAGAAGCAGGAAAGACTTTCCTGATTGAGGAAGGAATGGAGGGAGAGGAGTATTCTGCTTATGTAGTGACCGACGGGGTTAATTATTATAAATTCAAGACAGCTCAGGACAACAAGAGAGCGTTTAATAATGATGAGGGTCTCCAGACAGGAGGCATGGGAGCAGTAGCGCCTTCAGTAGTTGGTGAAAGGGAAATTGATGTTATGGATGATCTTATAATCAGGCCTACAATTAGAGCCCTGCAGGAAAGAGGAACCCCGTACAAGGGAATATTATATGTAGGTGGCATGGATACTCTCAAAGGAACCAAGGTTGTGGAATTCAACTCCAGATGGGGAGATCCTGAAGTGCAAGCAGTGCTGCCTTTGCTAAAAACTGATTATTTGGATCTGGTGCAAGGTGTTGTTACAGGAAACTTAAATAACGTGAAATTTGACCAGAGTCATGATAATGTGAGAGTTTGTGTCGTGGGCGCATCGAGAGGTTATCCTGGAGACTACTCAAACGTGAAGGGAAAGAGAATATTTGGACTCGAAGAAGCCATGATGTTTGGTGTTGATGTTTATGGTGCTGGCATAAAAATGGAAGATGGGAAATTCTATGCAGACGGTGGCAGGCTTTTCAGTGTTGTAGGTGAAGGCGATGATATAATTGAGGCGCGATGTAATGCGTATGCTGCCATGTCCATGATACATATAGACGGGAACAGACTCCATTACAGGACTGACATAGGATGGAGAGACGCTGAAAGATTATATAGACAACTCACTTCCACTTCATGACCAAGAACATATGATCCTTTTCCCATGGATCTAGAATAACTCTGTCTAAAATTTTGAAATGTTTCTCGAGTTTTTTTATCTCTTCCTTGTAGACTTGTTTTGGATCCTTGACCACGTCTATGGATCTTGATTTGATTGCAAGCATTGCGAAACCTTCAGGCTTCAGGAATCTCTTGCAGTTTCTTATCAGGATCTCACTCTGATCATCTATGGCAACATCCTGATAAACCACATCCACTGGCTCTACCCATTCATACTCTTCTGTGAGTCGTGCGTTGGCTAGTATAGGCACTATATTTTTACGCTTATCTGCTATGGGGTTCAGGTCTCGGATACTCCTGTCAGAGATCTCCACACCGTATATGATCCCAGAGTCCTGGATTATGTCAGAGAAGAATGATGATGTGGAACCAGAAGCTATACCCAAGTAGAGGATCTTGCTGCCCTTTTTTATGGGAAAGTTCTTCACTCCGTTCATGATTCCAGCAGCTGCCTTGGATTTGTTGGGATCCCAGATGCAGTATTCCTTACCCTGCACAGTCACGAGCTTCCCGTAAGACTTGAATCCCGGGACTAGGTTTTTCGTAAGAAGTTGATTGCCCTTCTTAAAAACACCAGGAAAGATCTGTTTCATATGCTATTCCAAGAATCTAACACTGTCTATCCTTCCATCCCCTGCTTTATCAATGCCATTCATTACCTTTGCAATGACGTTTGGATCCTTGGTGTTACCTTTCTGTATTTCATCCAGATGCCTGACAAAGGCAAGTATGGCTGTTCTCAATCCGATTGATCTGATGCCTGCAAGAAGAAGAATCTCCTTGGTCTTGTCAAATGGATTCTTGACCCTTAGTATGATCCCGTTTGTGTCCTCGTTGTACGTCTTGCCGGTAAGGTTGGACCTGATTGCCCAGTTATTCTGCCTGTCAAAGAAGATTGGAAGACTATCATTTATCTTGTTCACGATCGTGTTTATCTTCGGTCCCCCGATTAGAATCAGGTTGTTTTTCAGGTCCTCTTCCCTGACCTGCACATCCAGTTTGTAGTTGTATACATTCAATTCCTTGATGAACTGCCCGAGGAAGAGAGCAAAATCTGTGAAGTGAACAGTATCCTTAGCCATTGATTCATATTCCCCGTGCGGGTAAGGGGATCCGAATATTATCTCCGCGTGTAGTCTGCCCTTATCTATGAAAGGCCTCAGGAATCTAGTCACCTCGTTTGTTTCCACAGGAATCTTGCGATCCATTTTATACCCCTCTTCATACAACTTGGTTGCAACAACAGGGCTCACTGTTGAATAAATCTTAGCAGTCATTCCATACCTTTCCTCTGTTCCTATAAGCTTGATTATACCACTCTTTTCCAGTTTTCTCAGGTGGTAGTATATCTTCTGCTCATTTTGTTTAAGTTTTCTTGCAATATCCATGGCACAAGAAGGTGTTCTGGCTATCTCAGTCACGATATTTAATGTTAGCTGGTTACCGAATATACTCAAATCCTTCGGATCAACCAATGTAGAGTTATATGCCATTTCTCCTTCTTTGACCTTTTCTATCAGGGTAGCTTTCATAATATCCATCCACATATTTGGGGTATTTAAAATTAGAGGGGGTATTTAAATACTTTTGATTGAATTCATAATATTACTATTATTTCATTATTAGAATGAATTATTTTTTAGTATTATGAAAAAAATCATATAAAGCGGGAAGTTTGAGTGTACTGGTTTTGTTTGAAACTTTTCAAATAGTTGTACAATTATTTTAGGCTGGGTATTTAAATTATTTTACCATCTTCTCTATAGGTGACACATAAATGAGGTGGAAGCATGAAACAAGAAATATCAGTATGTCAGATGTGCAAAGATCCAATTTGGAGTTACATATGCCCGGACTGCTTAGGCACAGATATAATGAATTGGCTTCCCAGCTACTTAGCTAAAGGTTTCGCCGAATTCCATAACCACTTTTTAACACACTTCAGCATAAACAAAGATCCCACTTTTGAAAACTGTATTAAGTGTGGGTCACCAACTGAAGCAAACATATGCCCATTCTGCTACATAGTAGAGGCATTTCACTGGTTGAGGGAAAAAGATGAAAACCTGGCACGTTCCCTGTATAAGATGTTACCTCTGTCGCATGACTGGAGGGTTACACATCTACACGGTTGTGTATGGAAAGAGGGGTACAGAGCACTTGACGAAGTTATAGCAGATAAGACTGAACAAGGGATTTGTGATGAATGCGGTGGATATTCCGATCGGTTGGCATTGGTCAACGGCGAATGGATTTGTAGTAGATGCGAAAGCCAATAAAATATAACACAGTGCAGTCCTTCTTAGATTTACCTATATACTTCATCTTGTTTTAAGGTATAAGCAAACATTTTTATAACTTCTTGATAATTAAATTTCCCATGAATACTAATACCCCAGTCGCAGGACGGCTTATATACAAGTCAAGCCTTGTAGCAGATCTGAGAAATAGGGACCTGGATCCATTTCTCCAGATGATAGAGGATAGTAATGGTGTCATAGGCAGATATGGGAATTACGTTGATGTCAGTCGTGTTGCCGAAGGTCGTGGACGGCGTTCAAATGTGGTGACGTTTTATAATGAAGCTGATAGGGAAGAAATGATTGAAAGAGTAAGGTCAGTCGGAATGAAGGATTCTAGTATATTCACAATCCCTGGTCGTGTCTTCATGCTTGAAGGGCATGAAAGTGATATTCCAGACGCAGAAAAAAAAGCATCAACAGGGGATATAGGTATTATAGTTGATGTCCCATACAGGAATATAAAAGACACGAGAAAGAGCATCAAGGACATGAGAGAAACCTTGAGAGATCTGTCAAATGAATTGCATGGGGTTGTTGATTATGACATGCAGCAGGATTTATACTCATTGCCAGCATTTTCAGTGAGTCGTAGAAAGGTGAGGGATCTTATTTATTCTATTATAGGTTTTGTCTATAAGCTGGAGGCAAGTCCTGTCAGGTATGCAACAGGGTATTACAGGCCTGTTGAAGGATCAGATGCCCACAGGGGAAGTATAGGAAGGCTGGAAGAGGTTAAATATAAAGAATTTGTTGCGAGGATAAACCCTATCATGGAGGTTAACCTCCCAGATGATGCGGACAAAATAGAGATAGATCCGGCAGAGCTTGAGGATCGTTTGGAGAGACATGCAGTGGATGTGATAAGAAGAAGAATAGATTATGAACTTCCTGTGATTATCCTACCTGATAACATGTCTGTTTGGATGTCATCCCATCACAATGTTCCGATGAGGGATGAAGGCAGGATTGAGGCTAAGAACTATATATTATAAAAAGAAATATATCTCATGGATTACTCCATTCTTGCTGAATTATATGAAAATCTAGAAAAGACAAGCGGCAGGCTCAAGAAGATTGATCTTATCGCGGATGTTTTGAAGAAAACGGATTCTGAATTGCTTCCGATAGTTACGCGTCTTGTCAGAGGCAAGGTATTTTCCTCCCAGTCCACTGAAGAGATTGGGATTGCCGCGCAATTAACCGTCAAGATAATCTCATTGTCTACTGGATTTCCTCCTGAAAAGATTGTGGAGAGATTTAACAAACTCGGTGATTACGGGCTTGTGGTTGAGGAGTTTGCTAAGAAAAAAAGGCAAGCCACGCTGTTTAAGAAGAGGCTCACTGTCAAGAAGGTGTTCGAGAACCTTGAAATGCTTGCGTATATAGAGGGAAAGGGTTCGCAGGAGAAGAAGTTTCATCTTGTATCAGAGCTTGTTAATTCTGCGAGTCCGATGGAGGCCAAGTATATAATAAGGACAACACTTGGAGACATAAGGGTAGGTGTTGCGGAGGGTGTGATACGAGATTCCATATCAAAGGCGTTCTTCCCTGACGCAGAAGGTGATGAGTTGAAGGATGTTGTGAGGCATGTGGAGCGCGCATGGTTCCTGAGGCCTGATTACGGCGAGGTTGCAAGGATAGCAAAAGAGGATGGTCTTGCAGGTCTGAAGAAGATCAAGCTCAAGATAGGCATGCCTTATCATGTTTTGTTATCCGAGAGAGCTGCGTCACTTGAGGAGGCTCTTGGCAAGTTTGAGAACGTGGCAATTGAATACAAGTATGACGGTGCCCGTGTAAGCATGCACAAGAAGGGGGATAAGATAACATTGTTTACGCGAAGGATGGAGAATGTTACCAAGCAGTTTCCTGATGTTGTGGATCTTGTGAAGAAGGCTGTCAAATCCGACAGCTGCGTGATAGAGGGTGAGATGCTGGGCCTGGATAAGAATACAAACAAACCAATGGCGTTCCAGCTTTTGTCACAGAGGATAAAGAGGAAATATGACATAGATA
>Ga0210057_1008691_pt1 | contig 11943 bp, 9 predicted proteins | sample CryGeyCG2114_010_2_FD_183968 | JGI IMG/M metagenome (GOLD analysis project Ga0210057, IMG submission 183968) | Groundwater microbial communities from aquifer - Crystal Geyser CG10_big_fil_rev_8/21/14_0.10 (SPAdes) (version 2) | ecosystem: Environmental > Aquatic > Deep subsurface > Groundwater ...
GAGCGATAAATTATATTTTGAAAAATCATACTTGGGAAAGAAGAGTCGAGATTTATGATCAATTTATCAAAAATATTTTTTATGAAAATAAGTGATGGGAGAATAATTAATCAGATTCTCAATTATTGCCGAAAGGCGCTGAGGGCTTTTGGACGCGAAGGTCTGCCAGGGGTTTGGTTTAGATTAAAAAGACTACTATATGTTTGGGAAGGGTATGGTTTTTGGCATCTTCCAAAGGTAAAAAAAATTGTGGAAACTGGTTCTTTTAAATATAAAATTTTTTTAACTGCGCCTACCGGGAATTGGAACATTGACTTATTTCAAAGACCACAGCAGTTAGCGCTCGCATTTGCTAATCTCGGCTACTTATTTTTTTATTGTCCCCACGATCCTCTCTGGGACAATATTTTAGGAATTAAAAAAATCCGAACTAACTTATATTTGACTAACTGTTATCCACAAATTATTAGAACAATCGATAAATTTGTTTATTTAGTTAGCAATGCTTCACATCCGGCAATCTCGCCGAAATACATCGAAAAGCTCCGAAAAAAGAAAGATTTTATCCTAATCTATGATTATCTTGATGAATATTGCGAATTTGGGCAATATCAAGATAAAAACTTTGTTGAAAAAATGCTTATAAGGCACCGTTACTTGGTCAAGTATGCCGATATCGTTGTCTGCACGGCCGATAAACTTTACTATGAGGTAAAAAGGTTACGTCAAAATAAAGTCTACCTTGTGCCTAATGGTTCAGATTATAATCATTTCCGTCAATCTAAGAGAAGTTTATCAGGGCCGTCTGCTTTCAAAAAGATTACCAATCAAGGGCCGATCATTGGCTATTTCGGAGCTTTGGCGGAATGGTTTGATTATGACCTGATGAATTCTTTGGTTGTTAAAAATCCTGATTTAAACTTTGTTATTATTGGTTCCTATTTCGACGATAATTTGAAGGCGTTAAATAAAACTTCAAATTTACATTACATCGGAGTAATTCCCTATAAGATTTTGCCGCAATATGCATCGAGATTTGATGTGGCGATTATACCATTTAAAATTAATAAGATAACTGAGGCGACTTCTCCAATTAAACTTTTTGAATATATGGCTTTAGGAAAACCTATAGTTAGCACTAACATTCGGGAATGTCGTAAATATAAATCAGTTTTAGTCAGTCGTAATCAAGATGAATTTTCAAATAATCTTAGAAAAGCTCTGAAATTAAAAAACGATAAAAATTACTTAAAAATTTTAGATCAAGAGGCTAAGAAAAACACTTGGGAAGATCGAGCCAGTCAACTTGATAAAATTATCAGTCGAAAAACGAAGGAATTAATTAATGAAATCAAAATTGATTCGAAGATTGATTGATCTAATTATTTATTGGGAAGGAATTAAAATTGCTTAAAATATTAATAGTTTTTGGAACAAGGCCGGAATTGATAAAACTTGCTCCGGTTATTAAAGAATTTGAGCAATATCCAGATAAATGTCAGTTAATTATATGCAATACTTGTCAACATGATGAATTGGTCAAATCACATTTCGGCATTTTTAAAATTAAGCCTAAATATTCTTTTAAGATCATGAAAGAAAATCAGAGTATATTCTATATTTTTAATAAAGTTTTAGTAAATGTAGAAAAAATAATTAAGATAGAACGACCAGATTATCTTTTAGTCCAGGGCGACACCACCACTGCTTTATCGGCAGCCTGGGCGGGCTTTTTGAGCCATACTAAAATCGTTCATATTGAAGCCGGTTTGAGAACCGGTGACCTATCAAATCCATTCCCAGAGGAAGCAAACCGAAAAGTTATTGATCATTTAAGCGATATATTATTTGCTCCGACAAAAATTGCATATAGAAATCTTCTAGTAGAGGGATTTCCGAAGAATAAAATATTTCTTTCTGGTAATACGGTTATTGATACATTAAAAATCTTTTATAAAAAAAATAGTATCAAAACAGAAAAAATAATTTTATTAACAGTCCATCGAAGAGAAAGCTATGGTTATGGTTTAAATAGTATCTTTGAAGCAATTAAAAAGATTGCGATGAGCTTTCCTGAATACGAGATTATTTTTCCAGCGCACCTAAGCCCCAATATTAAAAAACCTGCTTTATTAAATTTAAAAAATATTAGAAATATAAAAGTTATCAGCCCACTCGAGCATAATGCTTTTATCAATTTACTCCGTAAAACATACTTAATATTAACCGATTCGGGCGGCGTTGTTGAAGAGGCCTCTTTTTTCGGCAAACCGGCCTTAATTCTCCGAGAAAAAACTGAAAGATTGGAATCATTAAAAAATGGCATTGCCAAATTAGTAGGTTTCGACAGAAATAAGATAGTTTTTGAAGTTGCGAGACTTATCAAAAATAAGAATCAATATCAAAAAATGGCAAGGAGAATATCAGATTATGGTGACGGAAATTCAGCTGGAAAAATTGTTAAATATTTAATAAACAAATGAAGAAAAAAAGAATTCTCGTTTTTAATTGGTGGGATATTAAAAATCCTTTAGCCGGCGGGGCCGAAGTCCATTTAAATGAAGTATTTTCTCGATTGGCAAAAAACGGTTTCGATATTACTTTACTTTGTTCCAAATATCCAGGGGCCCAAAATCGAGAAAATATTAATGGTATCCATGTCATAAGAAAAGGGCCGTTCTGGCTAATCAATATTATTTCAATCTTTCACTATTTTAAAAATCATCGAAAATACGATCTGGTAATTGATTACACCAATAAGATCCCTTACCTCACCCCGCTTTATGTCAGAAAAAAAAATAATTTAGCGATCGCTCACCATGTTTTCGGTAAAATCTGGGAAAAGGAGTTAGGTTTTTGGGGAAGGTTTTTCGAGCTTCTAGAGAGGATGGTTTATAAGCTATACCGGAAAAGGAATTTTGTCGCCGTTTCTAAAAGTACTAAGGACGAGCTAGCCGAAATAGGCATTAGGCCTGAAAAAATAGAGATTATTTATTCTGGGTTATCATGTCCTGTAAAATCGGGTCCGAAAAGCCGCGACCCGCTGATTATTTATTTAGGGAGATTAAAAAAATATAAACGGATTGACTGGATTTTAGAGGTGGCGCCGAAAATTATTGGAATTTTCCCAAAAGCTCGCTTTGTTATTATTGGCACTGGCAACGACGAGAAAAGGCTTAAAAAATTGGCTCAAAGATTAAAATTAAATTCATTTCTTTCCTTTGCTGGCTTCATTTCAGAAAATCAAAAATTAAATTATCTAAGGAAAACCTGGCTCCATGTTCAGCCTTCGATTAAAGAAGGCTGGGGGTTCACCGTTATAGAAGCGGCGGCTTGCGGCACACCGACAATCGCTACCAATGCCCCAGGGCTTCGAGAGGTGGTTTTAAATAATAAAACCGGCTGGTTATTTGAAGCTGAAAATTTTAATCATTTCGAACAGTTGTTATTTCGGATGCTAAATAATGTTCGTAGAAGAAAATTTGCTAGCAAGGCAGCAATAAAATTTGCGAGAAAATTTAATTGGGCAAAGACTGCTAATCAATTTAAAAAAGAAATCGATAATATTATCAATAGTTAAGAATATTCAATATGTTAAAATATAAGTACCCATGGTTAAATTGTTAAATTTTTTTAAACAAAAATCTTGGATAATTGCTGCCCTCATTTTTATTCTAGCCTTTGTTTTGAGATTAATCGCGTCTTTGAAGATCGCTTGGCGGCCGGATGAAATTGTCTATGTCGATTGGATTGGTAATTGGTTCTCTATCCATTTCTGGGGTTATTTTTTCCAATTTTCCCACCAAACTTATCCGCCAGAATCGAATATCTTTGGTAACCCTCCTTTGGCGATGTGGATCATGACTATCGGCATTGTCATTGCCAAAAAAGTCGGTATTTCCATTCTCTTGGGCGCGAGGTTAATTAATGTTGTTATTGGTTCAATCGTCGCTTTATATCTTTTTAATCTTGGTAGAAAATGGTTCAATCTTCGGGTTGGCATATTTGCCGGGGCCGCCTTTGCTTTATTACCAGTTGTCGTTACCAATAATGGCACCGCTTACTTGGAAACATTATTAAGTTTATTAGTAGTTTTAGCGCTCGAGGTAAGCTATCGCTATATCACCTCAAATAAAACAATTTATCTATATTTACTTGGATTAATTTTAGGGCTGTCAATCTTGGTCAAATTCGTCGACATACCGTTTATTTTGGGCTTTTTACTAATTATTCCGATTTTTTCAAAGAAAACAAAAAAATTTTGGCGAGATTTTTTTATCTTTATGGCCATTATGATTCTTACGGCGGTGGTTTTATGGTCGGGTTTTCGTGACTGGCAGCATATCAAAGGTTTATATATGTTATATTCAGAGAAATTATTTAGTCCCTATCAGACCGAATTTCCTTTTTCGATTTTTAAATATTATTACCTAATGCTTATTGGTATTTTGCCGCCAATTATTGTGATCGGCGTTTTATCGGAAGTTGCTTTATTAATTAGAAATACGCTCCAAAAAGGATGGCAGAAATTTAGGCTGGAATTAATTATTCTAATTTTGCTGATATTATATATCGCTTATAATAGTTTATTTACTCGATACGGAGCCTCCCACCAATTATTGCCGCTTATTCCTTTAGCCGTCCTTTTGGCCGCCTTAGGATTAGAGAAAATAATTGGTTTAATCTCTGGGGTCTGGCTCAAAACGATCGGTGTGATAGTAATATTGATCTGTTTAGCCCTGCCGCTAACGGCCTTTAAGGTGGAATATTGGAATCTTTATGCGAGCTCTTTTGTCGGCGGAGCCGACGAAGCCTTCCATCTCTATAGTGCGGGCCTTGGCGGTGAAGGTGTGCCGGAAATAGCGGCATATCTCAACGAAAATACGCCCAAAGACGCCCGTATCGCGATCGTCGGCTACGATTGGATTTTGAAAAAATATCTTAAAGATGAGCGTTCGGCAACCCCTTTATTTCTGAACGACGGGTTATTTGGCGCGACCAGCAAAGCAGCTGAATATGTTGTTGTCCCCAGGCCGTTTATGGAAGGTAAACAGACAGAAATGTGGACATATTTTGCAAAACAAGTTCCAATATACACAGTAAGGGAAAAGGGAATTATGATCGCCCAAATCTATAAAATTGATTATTCTAAAATCCAAACAGGCCAGGCAATCAAAACCGCGACGATGAAAGACTGGGAAGTTAAAAAAATCAATAACACGCCTGATATCGGCACTAATAATAACGAATTAATCATCAACTATTCATTTGATCAGACATTCAGCGATACTGATACGGAGGACTCGCGAATTTTATTGATGAATAAAAATAAAATTGTTCCTGGCGATGAAACGGGAATTTTTTTAGAAATTTTTGGCGATGGCAATGTGAAATATATTACAACCTTACTCTTAGCCGAGGACAAAAGTTATCTTTATTTTGATTTTACTGGTGATTGGTATGGATGGAAAGAAGTTTATATACCTTTTAGGCTCTTTAATTATATGCCGAATGATCCGACAAAATCGGAACCAAATTTTGGCCAAAAATATACATTTAACCTGGGCTTTTTGGCCAAGAAATCAATTAAAGGACAATTTGGGTTCCGAAATATATCTTATGCTCTTTATCAAGAAGAGTAAAATACATTTTATTGTACTAGTTTGATTAATTAATATTCCTGAAAATTCTTGAATATCAATTTGCCAACGATTTCTTGTTTTGAATCTATTGAGATTTTTAATCCATCTGTATCGTCAAAACCGATATTCTCGCCGATTCGTTTGGCCTCTTTCAAGTTGAGATTTATCGTTTTCCAACCCAACCAGTCAATTTTTTGTTCAAACCGAAAATAAGAGCCAGTTTCACGGTCACAGAAATCAAGATACAAATTTTCATTTTGTTCATCGCCGAAGACTTCTAAACTAATCGTTTTAGCACTTTTTATAACCGGGACATATCTATCATAGATAAAAACCCAGCTTTGAGGCATGAGTTTATAGTTTAAAGATAAACCTTGCGTTGTGCTTGATGTTTTAAGTTCATTTCCGTCGGTTGATTTAGCAATAGCCCATGAATTAGCGTTGCTAAAAATATCTGTTGCTAGCCAGGAACCGGTTTGATCATGAAAAATTTGTTCAATTTTATCGTAATAATCAGAATAATCATTAATATTAGAATTTATATAACCAAAAGCATAGAGATTAGTTTTTTTTACTTTTTGAGCATTCGGGATCTGATTCACCTCGTCTTTGCTCAAATCAATTATTTCAAAATCTCCAGGGGTCTCCTTGCAGGCTTTACTAATTAGATTAGTTAGGCCATTATTCAATATAAAAACGTGTTTGTTAACATTTGAGGGGAAATTGAAGAGGAAGCCTTTATTTTCGAGATTAAGTTGACGACAATTCGTTTCAGCCCATCTAATGGTCTCCTTAGTTGCCATGTCAGCAAGTTCCCATTGGTCGCCTCGGATTTTAATAAGACGAAATGATAGAGTGCCCCAAATCAGGAGAAAAATAACTATTAGAGCGATACGGCCAGAATATGAAAAGGTGATTATAAATCGATACAAAAGATAGCTAATAATTCCGGCAAATGCTAAGGCGGCGAGATAAACGTATCTTTCTTGATAGCCCCAACCATACAGGGCGTACGGAAAAAGGAAAATTAAAATTAGTCCTAGAAAGAGAGGGATTTCCCCGGGGATTTTTTTAAAAAGAAACGCCAAAATAGTCCCGATCCATACAATCGAGTTTACAATAAGAATATTAAAAAGAGAAAAATAAAAATTATCATCCCGAAACTTAATTGGGATCAGGGCAAGAAAGAAATGGGTGTAATTATCAAAAAATTGCCTTGCAGAAGCAATCGTATAGTTAGAGCGGCTTAAGAATGGATTGCCAGATTTAATGGCCGTGAACATGTAAAATAGAATGAAAATTAGAGCCAGGCCCACGAAAGGTAAATAATGATTGACGATAGTTCGAAATCTGGTTTCTTTTATCTTGTTAAAAACCGTGAATTCGATGAGAAAGAGAGCAAAGGGCAATAATATCACAGACTCTTTTGTTAATAGACCCAATAAAAATGAGACAAAGCTTAACCAATAAAAATTTTTTTTGTTTTTTTCCAAGAAATAAATATAAAAAACAATTGCTGCCAGATAAAAAGTAGTTGAGATAAGATCAGCTGAAGCGGCGGAAATCCAATAAATAACTTGCGGGCTACGGTAGAATAAAGTAAAAATAAAGGCGGCTAAAAGTCCAATTAATGTTTTTCTAGTCAGTTTTTCGATAATCTTATAAACGAGGAAAATGTTGATTAGATGAAGAAAAAAGAAAAAGACCCTCGGGATAAAAGGGGAGAAATTAAATTTATTGGTAATAAAAAATATTAAACCCTGAATCGGTTCCCAGCGGCGCGGGGAAAATGGATTAATCGGCGGATCCTTTAGAAGATTGAAGTCATCGGACATAAAGCCCATTTTAAATGACTTAAAATAGACTATAATCGAGACGAGCGCAAGGATGCCTAAAACAAGGTAAACTAGTTTTTTATTCTTAATATTTAACATACTATTATTTTATCATGAGATTATTAGAGCAAATTCCATTGTATTGGAAATGGCAAAGTTCAAAATACTCTTATATGATGATTGATAAGAATTTGCCAGATTCGGGGAAAATATTAGATATCGGATCTGGCTATGGCTTATTAGCACATTTCATTGGCCGGAAATCTAAAAGAGAAATATGGGCCGTTGATATTTCTAAAAGAAGGATCAGATATGCGAATTTAGAAAAATCTGCAAATATTCATTTTATGTGCCAGGATGCGGCTAAGATCAAGTTAAAAGATTTCGATATAATAATAATGTCTGACTTTCTACATCATATATCGTTTGGAATGCAAGACAAAATCATTAAAAACGCCCGTAAACAGCTCACTCAAGGTGGGTTCATATATATCAAAGAAGTTGAAAGAAACTTTTTTTCGCCGGGTTTTTTGAGTTTATTTTGTTTTGACTCAATTTTTAATAGTTTCAAACCTTTATTTTATCAAACAAAAGAAATTTACATCTCTAGGATAACAGAGAACGGCTTCAAAATAATCAAGTGTGATGATGACCCGAGGTCTGTCTGGGGTGAATTTTTACTAATTGGAAAAAAGGAATAATGAAGATTCTTATTATTGATTTTGATGATTTAAAAAATCCCCTCGGCGGGGGGCAGGCAAGGGTCACTTTTGAAATTGCCCGTCGGCTAAGCAACAGACATCAAATCACGATTATTACCGGGAATTATCCCGGAGCCAAAGACGAGACTATCGAAAGGATTAGATATAAAAGAATTGGCTTGAAAAAATTTCCTTTTAATTTCTTATCATATTTTTGGCAAATCCCGAAAATAATTAAAAAAATCCCGCATGATCTGGTGATTGAAAATTTCACGCCGCCAATTTCAACCGCTTTTACCCCTTTGTTCACGAAAAAACCGGTTATTGGGATGATCCAATGGCTTTTTGCCAGAGAGATGTCCCAAAAATATAAACTACCCTTTTATCTCATTGAAAGATATGGGCTAAAGTTCTATCAGAATTTTATTGTTTTAAATGAGGATTTTAAGACCAAAATTCTCGAGAGTAATCCTAGGGCAAATATCTTAGTCAATACTTTCGCGGTCGACGCACCCCCAAAAATTCCCAAGTCACAAGAAGAAGATTATATCCTTTTCTTGGGTCGGATAGATATTCATCAGAAAGGATTAGATTTATTAATTAAATCTTTTGAGAGTATCGTTTCGAAGACAAAAACAATCTTAAAAATCGCCGGCGACGGCAAAGATCGAAAAAAATTATTGAAATTAATTAATAAAGCTCAATATAAGGAAAGAATTGTCTTCCTAGGAAAATACAGCCCTGAAGAACGGACGCGCATTCTTTCGTTTTGTAAATTTGTCTGTATCCCGTCGAGATATGAAGTTCAGCCCCTAGTGGCCAAAGAAGCAATGAGTCTCGGTAAACCTCTAATTATTTATGATGTCATCGGCCTCGGGGCGACTGTAAATAAAAAATGCGCGATTTATATTAGACCTTTTAACACACAAGCCTATGGAGAAGCAATCTTAACACTATTGAGAGATAAACAAAAGAGAGCCCAAATGGGCCAAGAAGCCCAAAAAAGTTTCAATAAACTTCCAACCTGGGATCAGGCCGCCACAACATTTGAGGAGTTCTGCCTTAAAATTATTGATTCAAGCGTAGATTAGCGTAATTTAAGCCTTTTTGGGCTAAAACATTATCTGGATATTTTTTCAGGATCTCTTTATAAAGGCCTTTGGCTTTTTCATATTCGCCGCGCTCGAGTAAGGTTGCGGCGTAATTGATGGTAGCTAAAAAATTATTAGGATCGATTTTTAAGGAAACGACATAAGCTTCGGCCGCTCGATCAGGTTTTTTGGCTTCTTGCAAAGAGACGCCTAGATTGAGATAGGCTTCTAAATAAAAATATTTGACCTCTTTAGTAAAAGCATCGTCTTTTTTTGTTAATTCAGCCGAGTTTCTTGGGACAAAATTATTCAAATTATCTTTAGCCTTATTGCCATCAAAATTCTTTTGCCAATCTTTATCTGGAATATAGCGATAAACTAAGCCTTCTGGGACAAAATTATCCTTTTTTTCTCCCCAATAGAGATCGTTTTTGACCACGGTGTAGACAGGATATTTTTTATTCATCTCCTCTAGACTTAAATTGTAATCAGGAAACGTTTTTAAAATTCTTGCCTTATTTTGTTCCGAGAGCTTGCCGAGATCTTTATCAAAACCAGCCAAAACTGTTACATCCGGTCGGACATGCTCAACATTTTGCAAATAGCGTAGTTCGAAAAGGGGAACATCCAGACCGCCGAAAAGAACCGCATTTTGAGGCAGAGAGTTTAAAATATTCGCTCCTAGATCATAAGCATAATAATAATTATGACGATTAGTGCGGGGAAAATTCAAGAGAAGTAATCCTAGCGGTAAAATCAGCAGTAGCGGAGTAAATTTTTTAGTATAATTTCCCAGCCAGTCGAGTCCTAGACCAAGCCAAATCGCCAAAAATATTGAAGAAAAAATAAAAAATCGTTCCATCGCGGTAAATTCCATCTCCACATTCGGAATATCAGCCATAAAAGCAAAAAGCGGTCCTGTTAAAAGCACACATAATAAAAGAAAGATAAATAAAACCCGATCTTTTTGTTTGATTTTATTTATGCCGATTAAACCAAGAATAACCCCAATGCCGATAAATTGCAGAAAGATAATTTTTAGCCAATCAAAGATTCTGATAGCAAAGACGGAAACGAACTGAAAACTTTGCCGAGAATATTCTTTGCGGGCGATCATCTCGAAAAAACCTTTAAAAGTGGTGGGATCACCCCAGATATAGGCGGGTTGCTGGCTTGCCCTAATCGGTAAATATATCCAAGGAATTAGTCCCAAAATGAATAAACCTACCAGCTTAACCAATTCCCAGCTGGTGAAGATTGTTTTATCAACGGTGAATATTAAGTAAATGAAGGCAGGGAAAAGAAAGAAAGAGATTTGATGGTGAGAAAAAGCCAAGCCAAATAAAAAAGCCGAGAGATAAAGATATTTTTGTCCCTCGATTTGTACTCGGGACAACCCTGAGCGAAGTCGAATGGGTTGCTCTTTTTGATCCCGCCAAATCAGTAAAAGATAGACAATGATGACCACTAACAAATTATTTAAACTCAATAGGTCAGCATATAAGGATTGGAGAAAATAATTATAAGAGAAAGCCAACAAAGCCGCGCCAATCAAAGCTGGCCAAATCTTTTTAGTAATTTTTAAGATTATTAAATAGACAAAAAAGATTGTTGCCGCCGAAAACAGAGCAGACATCAGATTAATTCGAAAGGGGATCGAACCAAGCGGAATTTTGCTAAAAACATTGCCCAAAATTGTAAAAAGGGGATAACCCGGTGGATGGGCAATGCCCAAAGTCGCGGCCGCGGTAACAATATCAGGGTTATCGCGGGGATGGATAGTTGGGCAAAGAGCGACAATATAGATCGTAAGGGTGAGGATAAAGAGTCCTAAACCGATTAGAAGATAGATTTTACTTTTTTTCATGTCTTTATTATTATAGTAGTAAGAGAGTTTTTATACAAAATTGGCCTTCTATTAATTGTATTTATTGACATGTTTGATTTGTTGCATAATTATATATATAGTATAATAAAATTAAGAAATGGAAACGTATTATCTCTACATACTAAAAAGTCTAAGAGATAATAATTTGTATGTAGGATGTACATCAGACTTGAAAAAGCGCTTGTATCGTCACAAAAACGGTCAGATACAATCTACTAAAGCAAGAGAACCATTTGTTTTGGTGTATGTTGAGAAAATGTATTCAAAAAGTGAAGCATTTCAGAAAGAGAGATTTTTAAAAAGTTTATACGGATATAAATTGAAAAGAAAGTTGATAAAGGAATTTAATCGAGAAATTATTTTCTAAGTTTTGGGTTTTGGGCTAAGCCCGCCCGGCCTTGATCCGAAGGATCGGCCAAGGGCGGGCCGCCCGGCCCCGGCCTGAGAGGCCTAGGGGCTTAGGGAGGGGATTAATGGATCCGAAGCAGGAAGACGAACTACGTTCTCTTGATCAAGAGATAGTTCGTTTGCAAAAAAGCACGCGGACAACCATACCGGCTTTGCTTCCTTTGCATGATGTGATGCGGCACAGATTTCGCTGGTATTATAATTGGTCAGCCTTTCCGTACTCTAAGATTTTTCATGGCATCTTTTTAGGCGCCTTTCTCTTGATGTGGGCCGGACTTTTTTATCATTTTCTTTTCACGGCGCCATCACCAGCCAAAGCAGTGGACGTCACCACTGATTATTTTGTAGGTACGAGCGATGTCGGCACCCCAACCTGGG
>Ga0210057_1008692_pt1 | contig 11943 bp, 14 predicted proteins | sample CryGeyCG2114_010_2_FD_183968 | JGI IMG/M metagenome (GOLD analysis project Ga0210057, IMG submission 183968) | Groundwater microbial communities from aquifer - Crystal Geyser CG10_big_fil_rev_8/21/14_0.10 (SPAdes) (version 2) | ecosystem: Environmental > Aquatic > Deep subsurface > Groundwater ...
AACCTTTTTATATTGGTCGACTCTGAGTCCCGAGGGGACGATATTTGCGGCCACTCTTGCTATAACAGTGATCGTAATTGCCTGTCCTCATGCCTTGGGTCTTGCTATCCCCACGGTGACGACGATTACGACACAGGTGGCAGCTAGGAATGGAATTCTCATAAAAGATATTAAGGCTTCAGAAATTGCTCGGAGGCTAGAGTGGGTGATGTTTGATAAGACGGGGACTCTGACAAAAGGCGAATTTGGAGTAGAAAGACTTGCAACTCTCGAAGATGAGGGAAAGGTAATGTGGATTGCCGCATCGATAGACGTACTGTCTCAACACTCGATCGCGCGGGCTGTAGTGGAAGAAGCAGAAAAAAGAAAAATTAATTTGGCAAAGGTTGAAGAATTTAATTCATTACCAGGTCGAGGAGTTGAAGGAAAAGTGGAGGGAGTGAAATATGTACTGGGAAACGAGGCGCTGATGCGTGAAAGGGAGATTGAGCTGAAAGAGTTGAAGAAAGAAATAGAAAAAGATGAAGCAGAAGGAAAATCTTTTATTTGGATAGCTGAAAACGAATCGAAAAAACTATTGGGAGTAATCGTGCTGTCTGATATTATTCGCGAAGAGTCTTTTGAGGCGGTGAAAAAACTGCACGAGATGAAGATAAAAGTGGCGATGATAACCGGAGACAATAAAAATATTGCTAAGAATGTGGCGGAGAAGCTGGGAATAGATACTTATTTTGCTGAAGTGAAACCTGAGGATAAGGTAAATAAAGTGAAAGAACTTCAAAGTAAAGGAGGGGTGGTCGCGATGGTGGGTGACGGAGTAAATGATGCGCCGGCGCTGACGCAAGCGGATGTGGGAATAGCGATTGGTGCCGGGACTGATGTGGCAGTGGAAGCCGGGCAAATAATACTGGTGAAGAATAACCCTTTGGATATCGTTAAAGTTATCGATCTTTCTCGGAGAACTAATACTAAGATGATACAGAATCTGGCATGGGCCGCAGGATATAACGTGGTCGCGATGCCTGTCGCAGCCGGTGTGCTCTATGGATGGGGGATACTTCTCCGGCCCGAATGGGCGACTCTACTGATGAGCGCTTCTTCGGTGATTGTAGTGGGGAATGCATTGTTATTGAACAGGATTAAATTGGATTAATAATTACTTAATCGTAAAGGAGGTGAGATGGAATGACAAACAAAATGAAGGTGGCCAAGGCCTTTGGGCTAGCTATGGCTATTTTGTGGGTGATTTGTGCCGGTATTATCTGGATTTTACCCGACCTAAGTTGGCAGATTACCGAGTGGTGGATGCACGGAATGGATCTGTCTGCTATGGGGAGTTGGAATCTTACTCTTAATAATTTCCTGTGGGGTGGTGTAGCTGCAGTAATTTCTGCTTGGGTGACCGGCTGGGTGCTGGCCTGGTCATGGGAAAAAGTTGGAGGTAAAACGAAGTAGGTGAGCGGAACAATGAGGTAAAAGTCTGGTCTTCACCATAAAACAGTGGACCCCCCTCGTAGCCGGTGATCCATCAAGGGATAAAGATGTAAACAATGAAGAGGTAGCTGAGAATAAGGCAAATAAGAAGGTAGTACATAAAAACTGTTGCTTGTTTTATTAAGGATGGGTAGTGAATACAAGCAAGTTTTTTTGCTTAAATAAACGCCAAACAAGAACTAGAGCGATCAATGCTGGAATGAGTAAAAATCTGTTCTGTCCCTCATTGGATAATTTTAGTAAATATCCTGACGAAATTAGAAGAACCAGAAGCGTACCACAGCAAAATATGTGAATTAAGATAAAAGGAATGATGCCTCCTCCAAGTCGAGCAAGAGTGTTAAATATATTTTTCAGGGTCATTTTGAAATTGTTCTTTGCAGTTTAATGAGCAGAAATAATATGCTTTATCCCGGAAGATAAATTTTTGTTCGGGATGGCGAGTGATGGTCATGCGTCTTTGGCTTATTTTCATTAATAAGGTAATTAATAATTTTTAATTGGTCAAGTTCCAAGTGAATTTACGTTCCTGGATGTTGGAGATATTTTTGAGGACTAAAGAAATGGATTCTGTTTTTTTGAGCGGTTTGTTGAAAGTGAGAATCCCGCTACGATGGTGACCGCCTGGTGGCGAGCCTTCCCAGGAGGGGTTAGAGAAGGAATTGTTATTGTCTGTAAGAACGGAATTTTGAGGGATATCGGAATCTAGTTCGACTGAGTGAGTGTCGAAAGAGATTTTGAATGATGGTTTTTGATTTGGAATCAAGGTGACTGGTGTGACTTTGATATCAACTTCACCTTCGGAATTGGTTTGAGGAGAAAAAGCTATGCTGGAAGCATTGCGGTCTGGTCGCAATGACGATAGTGAGGAAACTAATATGAAAATAAGGAAAAGAATGATGACAAGGAAAATGAATTTTTTGTCAGACATTTCGGTGTTTGCGGATTTGTAAAACTAAGTAGGTAATACCAATAAAGTTGCTGAGTATACCGAAACCGATAAACCATAGCTGGTATTCAGTAAGAAAAACTGAGAAAGCAGAAAAACCAATGATGGGTAGTATGTCGGTTAGATGGTGAGCACAACAGGCGACCATAGAAATTCCAGAAACCCCGGAGTTGGTGGCAGTGATCTTTGTACCAATGGAGGACGTAACTAAAGCTTTGAGATATCCGTATAAGCCAAATTGAATTCCAAAGCCGATAATGAGGATTGTGAGCCATGGCCAAAGTTGTTTGAACTGAGAATAAGCGAATGAGAAGCTGCGGGTAAATAGCAACATGACGGCTAGATAAAAAAGGATGAGGCCGAAAGAGGCAAAAAATCCCGTAAGGATATGTCTAGTGATTTTTGACATACTTGATGAACCGATAAAGAAGATAAGCAGCGACGACAGTAAAAATAATATCCAAACCAGGAATGTTTTGGACAAATGAAGTAATCGAGAGTGCGGTGCCTTGGATAGCCTTGGTGACACCTTCTTCGGTGCCTTTCATGGAAAGTTTGCCGGAAAGAGTGAGGAAGATAAGGAGGATGCCCATGCCGGTGAAGATACCAAAAGAAATAAGGTTGGATACTGTAATCATATGTACTTTGCCGAGGAAGGTAACTTCTCTGACGGCTTTTCTAAAAATGGGTTTTTCCAGAATATTTCTTTTGTGAATGAAAAGACTAGCAAGATATAGAGGTGTGACCATACCCAGGACATAGAAGAATCCAACAAGGAGTGCTTGGAGCATAGTAGGGCTGATACTGGAGAGGGCAACGACGCCAATAAGCACTGGTGCACAGCACGCCGAGGTGATGCCCGATATGATGCCTAGGATATAGGTAGAGAGTGGATCGTCGGCTTGTTTGGTGAAATTAATGTTTGGCATGGGCAATTTGAAACCAATAAGAGCGGAAAAGCCAACAAAGATCAAAAATAGTCCGCCGATGATGTAGGTCTGATCATGGAGATTAAAAAATAATTGGGTTAAGGCGCGGGCGCCGAGGACAACAGGCATCATGACGGTGAAGATGCCCAGAGAATAAATAAAAGTCATGAGAAGGACGCGCTTCTTTTCCTTAAAAATGTTGGCGAAGTAGGCAGGAAGCAAAAAAGTAATACAGCAAGGCGCAAAGAGGGCGACCATGCCGGCGATGAAAGAAGCGAGAAGGGAGAGTTGGAATATTGTATCCATATTATTCTTTTATGACATTGGCGGTAAAATTAACTTCTAAATCCTGGAAATTTGGATTGTCCGTTTCCACGTAAATCGTTCGTGTTAGTTGGCCAATGTCTGTGTCATCTTTGTGAACCGCCGGATCGAAGGTTACATCAATTGTGGTTGTACTATAACCGTCCACTTCGGCTTGGACAGCTGTGGCTTTGGTACAACCACAAGAAGTAGAAACTCGTGTGATCTTTAACGGGAGAGGTGAGTAATTGGTCAGGGTAAAAGAAGTGGTGGAAATTTCGCCATAAACCACATCACCTAGAGACTGAGTGTCGGGAGTGAGGGAGACTGAAACATGGCTCTCCTTGTAGGCATCTGTACCGCCGTCCAGGTCGTAGACACTCGTGTATCCCAAAGCGGCGATTTCTTGACTGGCCTGAGCACTCATGCTTCCCGAGCGGCAGTAAACCAAAATGGGAGTGGATTTATCAGAGGGAAGCTTGGAGAGGTTGTTTTGGATTTGATCGAAAGGGATAAAAGCGTCGGTACCGGGAATGTGGGTTTGTTCAGGTGTATGAACATCGAGAAGGAAAACATCGATGTTGCCGACTAGATTACCAAACTCGATGGGGGAAATCAGCTTGACCGAGTTAGTTTTTTTGATTTCTGCCGGTTCTTTCAGTTGGCCTGAGGTAAACCGATATGCGCCGAGGGTAAAAGCGATGAGGCCGATAGCGATGAGGAATTTTTTTGGATTCATTTTTTTACAACGTTGGCGGTGAGGATATAAGAAAGTGTGGGATTGTTTGCATCGTTTGAGGACATTGTAATAGTACGGCTGATGGGACCGGTGCCGTTTGGTCCGTGGAAAAGCGGGTCGAATTCGACGATAAGACTAGCTGATTCTCCCGGATTGATTTCGAATACGAAGGGTCCTTTGTCGTGCATACTAAACTTTGGTGAAGTAAGAGAGGCTGATTTTAACTGGGCTGTGGTGCAGGTGCATGAGGTTTTGACGTCGTAAAGCTTGAGAACTGAGGAGCCGTTGTTTTTGATCCCAAAATCTTTTATGGCCATACCTCCATTGATATCGATGTCTCCCCAATCATATTTGGTATCGGACGTAGTGAGTGAGACTTGGGTGTCTACCGGAACACTTACTGTACCGCCCGTCTTGCCTGCCAAAAAGATTGCGCCGAAGAGAATGATAACGGTAACGGCGATAATGCCGATGACGAAGGGATCAAGAGTACCCTTATTTGCTTGCTTGTTTTTGGTGTCGCAACAGTTCATTTTTTGGTTTGATCTAAGGTGATCGTTAATTTGGTTTCGAACTCTACCGGATCGTTGCTCATGATGGAGACAGTCCTGGTGACTGGTCCTTCGAGGTCGGGGTGGACAGATGGGTCGTAATAGACCCTGACGATGGCTTCATCACCTGGAGAGATACTTTCTTCCCAGCTTGGATCAGGATTTTCCTGGCCATGTCCAACCATGAAGAATCTGGGGCTTTCGGTATCTTTGTAGATTAAGCTAGCTGAAGTGCAGCCACAGGAAGATGAGAGATTGTCGATGACTAGATCCGTCTGGCCGTCGTTGTTGATGGTAAAGTCGGTGCTGACGATGCCCTTTGCTAAGGCTACTTCTCCTAAATCTTTTTTCACTTCTCCTACCGTAATCCTGGGAGAGTCGGCCGGGGCAGAAGCAAGGAGCTTTTCTTTGATGGAATTTTTTTGGGACTGCTCTGCCAGTCTATCCAGTCCAAATTCCTGGGCGGTAGCAAGAATGATATCCTCTAGGTTAGCGCCTGTAGCAGTTTTCTGGTCGATAAAATCGACCATCTGAGTCATGGCTCCACAGCACGGCTTCTCTTTTCTTAGAGGTTGACCGCAACAGGGACAGGTAAACATGGTGTAAACCTCGCTTGCCTCCACTGTGGGAACCGTTTGCCCAAAAGGAACTCTGTGTCGAAGTCCAAGGGATTGTAAACTTCTATTTATCGGATCTGCCAGCAAAATGACTATCCCCAGAAGGGTAGTCATTTGCCAGATAAATTTTTTGAAATTAATTTTCATAATTTAGGCCCCGCAACCACCACCGCTTTGCTGGATTTCCGGAAGGCTTTGAATTTTTTGACGTGTTTGCTGATAACCTTGTGCGCTTGAATATTCTGCTCCGAGGACTTCTTGGGAGCTCACTTGATCCCATTTGATACCTTGCTCCTCGAAGTAAGTGGCTAGATCAAGATACGTGGTGGGGAACCAGTAGGAGTTGACCTTGAGGGCAACATGGTACATTTCCTGTTCGCTTACACCGTTCTTCGCCATTAGCTCCAATAATCCGAGCATGGCCATGCCGTGGTTGCAGTCCGGGAAATGGGTAGAGTTGCCACAGCAGGGTCGGAAGATACCCTTGGATACCTTGTCGACTAAGGCCTGCTGCTCCGAAGTGAGGACAACGTAGGCGTGTTTGCTGTAGTGATCCATACCTGTACCTCGGGCCAGTGTCCATCCACCAGTGGAAGCGAAATTACCTGCACCACCATATTCTTTGTCATTCATTTCACCTTTTTCTAAAATATCGTTTTTGTTGGCCAGACCAAATGCCCATAGAATGTCTAGTACGTATCGGCTGTTTTTTTCGGTGAGGACAATAGGTTGGTCGCTGTTTCCGGTGAGCATTTGTTCATCCGCATTTGTGAGTCCTCCTTTGAAGATAGCACGGAATTTTTGCTCATCGATGACACCATCTTGGATAATTCTTTTTCCCAAGTCGCTCCAGGTAATGGGAAGGATGACGCCTTCAGCGGGAAGAACGGCTGAAGCTAAGGCCGCGGTGTCTATACTGCTAACTTGTCCGGTGACAGCATCTGTAACTACTTGGCTTTGTGAGGAGCCGGGCAGGTTAAACTTGGGAGTAATGGTGACGGTGAAAAACTGGGAGAAGATGATAATGATAAACAGGCCGATGGTGGTCTTTTTCCAAAAAAGAGTGGAATCGAGCTTATGGTTTTTGGTGAGATTGGTTTTGGGTGTTTTGTTTTCTTCCATGAGTGGAGATTACCAAACAGAAGATGAAGAGAAGATGAAATTAAAAGGTGACAGTGAACGCCGTATCTTGTCGGAAATGAGAGGTGATGGAGATTTTGCCACCAAGGCTCTCGATGACGGATTTGGTGATGGCGAGGCCGAGGCCGGAGCCTTTGGAGTCGGATTTACCACGATAGAAACGATCGAAGACGTGAGGCAGGTCTTTTTTGGGAATGCCGATTCCTGTATCTTTGATGGCGATAAAAATTTTGTCATTTTTCTTTTTGAGAGTAATGTAAATTTTTCCATCTGACTTGTTGTAGATGACGGCATTGTGGAGAATATTGGTCAGAGCTTTGGTAAGTAGTTGGGGGTTGGTTTTGTGAGTAACGTCTTTGGGAATGTCTGTAATGATTTCCAGATGTTTTTCTTCGCCCAAAGTCTGGGTCAGATCGGCCAACTCAATGAGGAGCTTGGAAAGGGAGGTGTTTTTCAAGTCGTGATGCAGGGTAGCGACACAGGAAAGGAAAAGTAAGTCCTGAATGGTATTTCCGGCGGAATCTAAACTGAGAAGAAGGTCCTTTTTAATTTGAGGGTTCTGTTTGATATTTTCCATCTGGAAACGGATAACAGCCAGTGGTGTTTTGAGAGTATGAGCGGCATCGGCAAAAAATTCTCGCTCGCGGCTGAAAATCTCTTCAAGCCGACCTAACATGAGATTGAGAGCTTCCTGAATATTTTTTAGCTCGATAGTGGGGGAGCTGAGATGAATGCGACTTGACAGAGAGGAGGCGGAGATTTGTTTCGCCTGCTGAGAGATTCTTTCCAGTGGAACAAGCTCTTGACGAAGTTTGTGGCTACCTAGAAAGGAAAGTGGAAGAATGAGAAGTACTATGACGCCGGAAACGATAGCGAGGAGGATCAGGAAACTGTCATAAATTACTTGGGTGGAGTAGCCCACGGCAACTATTCCTTTGCCTGCTTGGACCTGAACCGGCATGGCGGCAAACCGCGTATGACTTTCGGTAAAATGAGTGGGAGCGGATTGGTATAAATTTTGAGCAGTGAGGATTTTTTGTAACTGATGTTCGGTGCTGAGAGCAATGTCGGGACTATTGGTCTCCAGAATTGGTGAGCCGTCCGGGGCGAGAACAACCACTGTCATACCGCGCGCGCTGACAAGGCTTCTGATAAGACTATCGCGCTCTGAGCCCTGATAGTTTTGGACGATTTGGTGAGCTTCACTGACTGCTATGTGGACGTGATGGTCAATCTGATTCTGAATAGTGACATAAAAGAGGAGGGCGACAGCAGAAAGGAAAATGAGGATGATGAAACCGACTGAGGTTAAGAACCAGGCGGTCAGTCGTCCACGCAGGGTGTTAACTGAGAACATAGCCTTTGCCACGGATAGTTTTAATTAAATTTTTTGAGGTGTGATTTTTGATTTTTTTCCTTAAATTTTTGATGTAGACGTCGATGACATTGCTGAAGGTTTCGAAGTCGCTGCCCCAGACGTGTTCCATGAGCATGGTGCGGGTAATGGCTTCGCCGCAGTGTAAAGCAAGATATTCGAGAACAGCAAACTCTTTGGCTGTGAGATCAAGTGAGGTGCTGTTTACTGTTGCATGGTGCTCTGCCGGTCTGACGACTAGATCTTGGATTGAAATAATCGGTAAGGTGCTTTGACTGTTTCTTCTGATAACAGCTCTGATTCGGGCCATAAGCTCTTGTGAGTCTACAGGCTTGCCGACATAATCATCGGCTCCGAGATTGAGTCCTTGGATGCGGTCTTCGACTTGACCGCGGGCGGTGACGATAATTACAGGGGTTTTGTCCTTACTTTCTCTTAGATCTTTCAGTAAATCGAAGCCGTTGCCGTCCGGAAGACCGATGTCTAAGACCAGACAATCATAGTCGTTGATCTCAGTTTGGTTTTGACCTTCCTCTTTAGAATCGGCTGTGTCGACAGCAAAGCCTTCTTTAAGAATTAGTTTCTTAAGGTTTTCCGAGAGAGCAAGATCGTCTTCGATAATTAAGATTTTCATAGTAGATTCCCTAACAAGCGCGAATGACAAAGATGTGTTTTTACAATCTTGTCGTTTTGAGACGAAGAGAGTTGGTGACTACTGAGACGGAGGAGAAGGCCATAGCGGCGCCGGCGATGGCTGGATTGAGAATAATGCCAAAAAGAGGATAAAGAATGCCGGCGGCAACAGGAATGCCGATAACATTGTAAAAGAAGGCCCAAAAGAGATTTTGCTTGATGGTTCTCATGGTTTGTTTGCTGAGCTTGATAGCTTTCTCGACCTTACTCAGGTCACCGTGGAGCAAGGTAATGCCGGCGGATTCGATAGCTACATCCGTGCCGGTACTCATAGCAATACCGACATCGGCTGTCGCTAAAGCCGGTGAGTCGTTGACACCATCGCCGACCATGGCGACTTTGTGACCCTCACTCTTTAATTTATCGATAATATGAGCTTTGTCACCGGGTAAGACTTGCGCATAAATACGGTCGATGCCACTTTCTTTGGCGATATAGGCGGCCGCATCGTGATCGTCGCCGGTCAGCATAACTGTCTTGATGCCCATATGGTGAAGATTGGTTATGGCTTCTTTTGATTCTGGTTTGAGAGTATCGGAAATAAAAACAGCACCCAGAAGGGTCGTGCCTGAGAAAAGAAAGACCGGAGTCATGCCTTTGCTTGTGTACTCTTTAATATTTTTCTCTTGACGATCTACCTTATGCTCTTTGAGAAGTGTCTCATTGCCAGCTAAATATCTTTTATTTTTGAACTGCCCGGCGATACCTTTGCCGGGAAGATCTTTGAAATGTTGAATGGTGTGAAGTGAGATGGGTTTGTCCAGATGGATCCCCGCATGCGCGAGGATGACAACATTTTGGGAAAAATCCGTGATGGCTTGGGCGAGAGGATGGGCAGACTTTTTCTCCATGGAGGCGAGGATGGAGATGATTTCTACTTCACTCATATCTGAAGTGGAGATTACTTTAGAAACGACAGGCCTACCGGTAGTAATAGTACCGGTCTTGTCGAAGACTACCATATTGATCTGGTGCAGTTTCTCGAGAACCTCGGCGTCTTTGACGAGAATACCATTTTGAGCCCCTTTCCCTACTCCGACGATAATGGCAGTTGGTGTAGCTAGACCTAAGGCACAAGGGCAGGCAATAACGAGGATGCCCACTAAAGCGGAGATAGCGAGAGATAGATTGCCGAAGGCAAACCAGACAAGAAAAGAGAAGACAGAAAGACCCAAGACAACCGGAACAAAATAAGCAGAGACTGTATCGGCCATTTTTTCGATGGGAGCTTTGGAACTCTGAGCATTTTCGACCATTTTGATAATTTGGGAAAGGAGAGTGTCGGCACCAACTTTTTCGGCACGGAACTTGATAAAACCCTGATTGTTGATAGTACCGCTGGTGACTATATCATCAACAGCTTTGTCGACGGGAATCGGTTCACCGGTGATCATGGATTCGTCGATAGAGGTAGTGCCTTCTACAATTTTCCCGTCTACCGGAATCTTGGCACCTGGCTTGACCAAGACGATATCACCGATAACGACGGCATCTATGGCAATCTCCACTTCTTTTCCTTTTCTCTCGACGAGAGCGACTTTGGCGGAAAGTTTAAGCAGTTCCTTGATAGCCTGACCGGTTTTTTGTTTGGAATTGGCTTCCAAGAACTTTCCAAACTTAATGAAGCCGATAACGACAATCACGACATCGAAGTACGTGGTTTCGGGAAGTTTTAGACTTATCGCAACTGCCGGAAAGAAAATGACAAAAAGAGAATACAAGTAGGCCGCGACAGAACCTATGCCGATGAGCGTATCCATGTTAGCCACTTTCGTTTTGGCAAACCTAGCGATAGCGGATAAAAATTCTCGGCCGTAAAAGAGGAAAGTGAGGGTCGATAATATGGCGAGAACTGGATTAAAGATCATCATGGGAATAGGAAATAGGGGAAAGCCGGCGACGAAACGCCCGAGTGCATCCCAAAGCATCAGAAAGAAAAACAGAAGGGATACCGGGAAAAGGACGGAGATTTGTTTCTTGAGCAGAACGACATGCTCTTCGCCGGTATGATGTACCCCAAGGGTACTAGCTACTTCGTAGCGGCGCATATGATCCTGACCTTCAAGGCCAGGCCTTGAAGGTGTTGAAGGTGGAGTGAGATCTAAAGAATAGCCAAACTCCTTGACATTTTGGTTAATTTTTTCGAGTGAGGTCTGTTGGGGATCGAACTCGATGACGGCTCTGTTGGTGGCTATACTAACACTACTGCTTTTGACACCCGGAGTTTTTTTGATGGCTCGATTGACTATACTGGAACATGAGGCGCAATTCATGCCAATGACGGGGAGGGTGACGATATTTTTCATTTTATATTTTAAATTGTATATTTAATTACTTTTTGTGTCATTCCGGGCTTGACCCGGAATCTATATAAATAGTCAACAATTCTGGATCCCGGATCAGGTCCGGGATGACGACTCTCGTCATTGCGATCTGCCTATGGCGAGAGAAGCAATCTCGGCGGCGGGGATTGCTTCGTCACTTCGTTCCTCGCAATGACGCGTAACCTTGTATTTTTCGAGACAACCGGAGGCGCAGAAGTAGTAATTGGTGCCGTTGTCGTAAAAAGTGAAGGCGGTGGTGGTGGAAGTGAGTTTCATGCCACAGACGGGGTCGATACCTATGGGGAGGAGGTCTGAGATATTAGTTCTTAGTTCTTGGTTGAAATGAGAATTATCCTGATACTGTTCGAAGAGGACTTCACGGATGAGATCGCAAGCTTGAAGCAGTTTGGGGTTGGTGACCCGATAGAAGATCTGTTTGCCCTTTTTGAGACAAGCGACAATTTGGTTTTCCCGCAAGACTTGGAGGTGTTGACTGAGATTGGCTTGGGGGAGATCGAGCATCTCCTGGATTTCACTCACCGAGAGAGAATGATTCCGAAGCAGATGAACAATCTCTAACCGCTTGGGGTGAGAGAGAGCCTTGAGAATGTCGGTATGGAGCTCAAAGATTTGTTGGTACATATTCGATTTTTTGAATATATACTTTCTATTGTTTGGTGTCAAGTTATTTGAGACTGTATTATTTTTTATCACGGTTTTCTTTGTATTTTTCGAGACAACCGGAGGCGCAATTCATGCCAATGACGGGGAATATTACTTATTCAACGGTCTCCGGTATAATTTATATATTGGGAGACCGAGAACAGAA
>Ga0210057_1008693_pt1 | contig 11942 bp, 12 predicted proteins | sample CryGeyCG2114_010_2_FD_183968 | JGI IMG/M metagenome (GOLD analysis project Ga0210057, IMG submission 183968) | Groundwater microbial communities from aquifer - Crystal Geyser CG10_big_fil_rev_8/21/14_0.10 (SPAdes) (version 2) | ecosystem: Environmental > Aquatic > Deep subsurface > Groundwater ...
CTATCCCGATAAAGATTGCTAAAAGAAGAAATAATTCGTACTATCAAGCTGTGATTGCCGGTTCGTCTAATGGTAGGACATCGCCCTCTGAAGGCGAGTATTGGGGTTCGAGTCCCTGACCGGCAGCCAAGTTTCGGAATTCGTTTTTTCGCCAAAATTCGGAGCGTCGCAAAGCGACGCGACGGGAGTTTCAGCCAGAATTCGCCAAGGGTTTTTGAAATCCAAAAGAAGCGAGCGGGACGCGAGGCGGGGGTTCGAGCCAATCTTTTTAAGAAAATCTCTTTTAGCTTCGAGATTTTCTTCGGAAGCGATAATTATGGCTTGGTTACTGTCTAAAATGAATTGACGAGAAAGTTCGAGCCAGCGATTGCCTTTTCGTTCAAAATCTTTCAATTTCTCTGAAAAATCAATTTTCTGGTTGAGGAGCTTTTGCTTCTTCGCGATATACTCCTCGCTCGTAATGGTGCTGTCCAAATGAGCGTCAAGAAGCCTGTCTAGCGTCTCCTCAACACTTTTGATTTGATTTTTCAGATTTTGAACGAAAAGGGCGTCAGAGTGGAAACTGCTCGCTTGCTCCTTATCCAGTTCAGCGAGCATGAATTCTTTCCACTCGGACGGCAAAGAAACTTTTTTGATAATGTCATTCGCTTGTTCGGCGAGGAATTCTTCGCGGATATATTTTTGTGTGCAAACACCTTTCTTTTTGGTGCAACGATAATAGGTATGACCTTTCTGCACTTCGCTTGTGATACCACATCCACATTCTTCGCACAAAAATATTCCGCGAAAAACATGTTTGTTAATTCCTCGCTTCATAGGGTGAGCGTTCCTCGCCGACACTTCCGCGCACTTATCAAAAAGTTTCTTTGAAATCGCTGGCTCGTGCTTTCCTTGGTAAAGTTCTTTGTTAAATAAAAACATTCCGTAGTAGAAAGGATTTTTCAATATCATTTGCGTGTTTGAAACAGTAAGAACTTTACCATTTTTAGACAGCAAGCCTTTTTGGGCGAGCAAATTCCTTGTATCTTTCAGAGAATAATTTCCAGTAGCGTAGACTTCGAACATTTTCCTGACGAGGCGAAATCTTTCCACATCGGGAATAATTTTCTTGTTTAACTTGTCATTTACATATCCAGTCGGAGCTTGTCCGCTCTGTTCGCCTCGTCTTACTTTCTGTCGAAGTCCGCGCTTCACATTCTCTGAAAGATTATCTACATAGTATTTGCTCTGCCCAAAAGCAATATTTAACATAAACTTACCTTGTGGCGTAGCGTCGAACCAAAACGTCGGGAATTTTAGCTCTTTAATTTTACCGAGGTCGCATAGATAGATTATCTTTCCACCGTCAATGCTATTTCTCGCCAATCTATCGGGGTGCCAAGCTAAAATTCCTGACGCTTTGCCTTTTTCTATGAGCGAGAGCATATTGTTGAAAATAGGTCTGCCTGGCTCTTTGGCGGTCTGTGATTCAACAAAAGTTTCAACAATCTCTAACTGCTCTCGCTCGGCAAATTCTTTCAACTCGTCAATCTGCGATTCAATACTCAAAATCTGACGATCTGGCTCGTCGGTAGATTTTCTAGCATATAGAAAGAATTTGTTCATAGAAAAAGGTTTATGTTAAATATTGATAATTATTACTTCACGATTGGCTCGCAAAACGAAGTTTTGAATGATGTACTCATCATAACCCCCGCCTCGCGTCCCGCTCGCTTCTTTTGGATTTCAAAAACCCTTGGCGAAAAAACGAATTCTGAAACTTGGCTGTGTCTCCTGAACAAAATCCGAACTTTTTACCAACAAAATCCCGATGTGGAATGAATCGTTCCGCCACTGCCTCGCTTCACTCGGCAACACCAAAGAAAAATGTTCCTTGCTTTCTTGATGTGGTGGGGGTGAAATTTTTCTTGAAAAAGGAAAGGACATTTTTCTTTGGTGTTCTGCCCTCAAGGTCTCGGGCAGGTGGCGGAACAATGCGGACGAAGTTTTGGCGAAACTATTTTTTGGGGAAAGGATTTGCCAAAACTTCGGCTGATTTGTTTTTGAATTTGGATGTCGCAAATGGAAAAGGAGGGGTTTGGGGAGGAATTTTCCATTTGCTCCTCTTTTTGTTTTGGTGGAATTCGGGGTGGGCATGTATGTATTATACTGCACTCTTGCAATACAATGCAAGTTTCTGTAATATATCAATATGGAATCAGGTAAAAAACTTGGGGAAAACTTAAGAAAATGGCGTTTGAAAAAGGATATGTCGCAAGGAGACCTTGCGACGGCTTTGAGCGTGGATAGAGCATATATCAGCAATATTGAGAACGGTCGTATGAACCCTACTCTTTCGACTTTGGAAAAGATCGCTGGAGCGTTGGGTATTTCCAGTAGCGAACTTTTGAAATAAATTTTATGAAATATTTTAAAAACAAAATTGTTAAAAAAACTTTACTGGTTCTTGGATTCCTTTTGTTAATTATTGTTGTATGGCAAGGGTTTAAAAAAGTGCCTACCCAAGGCAATTGGCAAGAGCAACTATCAGTAATTTCTACTGCGGAATTCAATGGCGATTCAGTTACAGTGAAAAATGTACGAAACTTCCGATATTCTCCAACGGAGAAAGACATGCGTCCGGCCTATTACGATAAGACGTATGATCTCACTCAAATAAAAAAGGTGTGGTATGTGACAGAGCCGTTTAATGAAAATCAGTCGGCCGCTCATACTTTTGTTTCCTTTGAGTTTAATAACGGGGACTTTTTAGCTATCAGCATAGAGGCGCGTAAAACCAAAGACCAAACTTATAGCACATGGAAAGGCATGCTTCGCACATATCCGCTTATCTACATAGCCGCAGATGAGAGAGATGTTTTACTCCTGCGAGCCAACATACGAAAAGACAAAGTTTATGTTTATCCAGTAAAACTAGGAAAATCAGAAAACGCGAGACTAATACTTACTGATATGCTTACAAGAATGAATGAGTTGGTGTCTACACACCCAGCTTGGTATAACACTCTTTTCGCTAATTGCACCTCGAGCATTGCCAAGCATGTAAATAAAATTACCCCAGGACGCATTTCTATCTTTTCGTGGCAGTTATGGCTGACTGCTTCTGCCGATGAACTGGCTCTAAAGCATGGACTCATAGATACCGATCTACCCATCGAACAGGCTAGAGAAAAATATTCTGTAAACGATGCGTCAGAGAGAATAGGAGATGTGCCGAACTACTCTGCAGATATTAGAAATTTTAAAAATTAATAGTCGTCAAAAGTGTTAAAATTGCTAATGCGTTGGGTATTTTCAGTAGTGAGCTTTTGAAATAAATATGGATTTTTTCTTCAATCTTAACTTAATAATCCTTGCCCTCGACCATTTAATTACTGGCGGATTAGCACTTTTCTTTCCTGTAGCGGCAATCAAATTTTATAAAATAGTCTTTGGAGCAAATGTTCCATTTACAACAGGGCACCTTTTCATTCTTAAGCCTTGGGGCGCTTTAGGGATTTTTGCTAGTTTGGTAGGTATTTTACCAATTTTTGATCCAATACGATATGAAAAAATATTATGGGCACTTGTATTACTACTTGTGTTCAGAATATTTATTCGCTCACAAAATAACAAAAACGCTGAAATCTACTTAAATATAAGTAGCTGGCGCAATATACTGCACATCGGCCTAATAGCACTTTGTGCCTCAGTAATTCTTATACAAATAATCACCCTCTAGTACGACTAGTAAGTAGCTCCTTCTCTTGGCCTGAAGTAGTATAGAGCAATTGCAAGAATAGCTATCGGAATAACAACCTGAAGGTTTCTCGCCATAGTTATTTGGAAAGCTTCTGTTAGTAAACCAAAGAAAACTATTCTTTCTATCACACGAATGGTAAATAAAGTAATTGGAACCCACACCAATTTTCTGTATTCAATAGGCTTCCATGCGAGAATGGCAGTTGCAACCGCAAAAACTATCATGTAAGCGGCGATAAACTTAGAAAGATAAACGAACTGAGCATCCACGGTCGGGTTGACACCATAGACTCTATTCACAACCCAAACGACCGTTTCGCTCGAGGCGAAAGTGCCAATAAGACCAAGAATAAAATGGTAAACCGAAACAAAACCAGCCAAGAAACGAAATATACCTAACGATGTTTTTGATTGCATATTATTTATAAGTATTTAAAGTTTAACGACCTTAGTTTAATTGTACCACATACATTATACAACAAGATACTATACTGTGCATATCTATTTTTAATCATTTACATCGTAAAAGTTAGAGTATCGACCGAGCTGAAACTTTTTACGGATTCTTTTTGATAATTTTATCTTTCCTGCCGTTAATGCGCCCAGAAAATCCTGATCGTATGCAAGTCCCAAAGCATGATTTTGGTTCTCAATCTTGATAGGGTTAACATATGTCCCGAATATCCTGTCCCACAGCAATGTAAAATTGCCGTAGTTTCCTCGGAGATCAACGGTATGGTGCATCTCATGCTCCTGAGGCGAAGTGATTCCAAAATATCGAAAGGTTTTGTACATCCACCACTGTCCCATAAAAAATTCTGAGTGAGTGATAGCTAGTATCATTGATTGAATCAATATAATTACATAAATCATTGGCATGAGGGAAATATTTTGGAGATTCAATATTCCCAGCATCAACGTAATGCTAAAAATTGTTCCAAGTGTTGCAGGAAAAATAGCAATAAATACGAAAGGGCGCACACTAAGACCCGGCAATGCTAAAAATAATCTGTTCGGAAGATGATGGTACTCGTGGGTAAAAAATAATGACCTACTGTGACTTAAAAAACGATGAATAATATAATCCCAGAAACCGGACATATAAAAAGTAAAAACACCGAGTACTGTCCAAATTACAAGAGGAAGCTCAGTCCTGCTCACATCTAACATATTGATCGGGGGAATAATATGCCCGAACCATCCAATCATTACTTCAGTTTTTGGGATGAGAGCTAACCCACCAAATTGGATAATTCCATATATACAGATTACTGCAAGCAAAAATAAAATTGAAGAAAATTTCAGTGGCTCTTGAGCCGCCTTGTCATTCTTTAATCTGTATACATTAAGTAGGTCTAATCCAAGAAATAAAGCTTGGGTGCTGATTATTAGTATGAGAAATAATTTTGCGGACATTTTCTATATTTTAACATCATTTCGTAAATATAGAGAACCACATAAAGATAAGATTGTAAATTGTGCCAAATTATGCTAATTTTACTTAAGAATTCCAGTTCTTTCACAACTTAAAAGAGGAGAAATCAGACTATGAAGATCGTACTACTCATGCCGCAGTCGGCTCGGTATGGAAAGGATGGCGCGTTCGATCAACGTTTACGGTATGCACCGCTTACGTTGACCACACTCGCCGCTCTCATTCCCTCAGAGCTGAATGCTTCTGTACAATGCATCGATGAGTGGGCTGAGGATTTCGATCCCCATACCATTGAAGCAGACATCATCGGAATCACAGTGATCACCGGGAATGCCCCAAAGGCATATCGGTACAGCCGCATCCTTCAGGATCGTGGCATTACTGTGGTGCTTGGTGGAGTCCACATTACTCTCGTGCCGGAAGAGGCCGAGAATCACGCTAATGCCATTGTTTGTGGCTACGCTGAAGAATCGTGGCCGGAACTGTTGCGTGAATTTGCGGCCAAAAAGCCGCTTAAGAAACGCTATGACAGACAGCCGCTGACTATGGACGGATACCCTCGTCCGAGGCGAGACTTGCTCAAGAAGCAGAAGTATACAAACATGAATGTCGTACAAGCGACTCGTGGTTGTATGTACCGTTGTACGTTTTGTGTCGTGCCAACCGCATGGCCAAAGCAATACCAGCGTGACCCGCAAGATGTCGCACGGGAAGTTGCAGAATTTCCCGGCAAGACATTCATTCTCATCGACCTTTCCCCGTCATCCGACGAGGAATACTTCGGCAGACTCGCTGATGCGTTTGCACCTCTCCGGAAATACTGGGGAGGACTCGCAACACTCAACATCACCGACAATCCGAAGCTGATGAAGAAACTCGAAAGGAGTGGCTGTCGTGGTTTGTTGGTCGGGATTGAATCGCAGAACCCGAAGACCCTGAAGACAATGGGAAAGTCGTGGCAAAAGCCCTCCGACAATCTCTGGCGCATCAAAATGCTCCACGATCATGGCATCGCTGTGAATGGTTGTTTCGTCTTCGGTGTCGACGGCGATACTGATGGCGTGTTTGACGAAACGTTGGAGTTTGTTTTCAAGGCGAGCATTGATTTGCCTCGTTTTGCGATCGCAACACCGTTTCCGAAAACTCCTCTGTATCGAATGCTCGATCAGCAGAAGCGCATCATCAGTAAGGACTGGGAATGGTACGACGGTCAACATGTCGTCTTCGAACCACAAGGAATAACTGCTGAGCGCCTTTACGAAGGCACGAAGCAAGTTTGGCACGAGGCCTACAAGCTGACCTCAATCGGGCGGCGGATTTTAACTTCCGCCGCATCACTCAACCCGCTCATCTTCGCTACATTGGTTGGCACCAATCTTGGATACAACGTGTACGCACGAAAATATCCCGGGTATATGCCGGTCCCGTGCGAAGGCCGATCGTGGTTTAACGCTCCGGAATTCTCCGAAGCACATCAACTCGTAACCCTACCAACCCTAGAAAGGAGGTTGTCATTATGAAGGTGCTATTTGTCACACCGCAAGTCGGAAGAAAAACGACTAACGGCTACGTCAGAACATGGCAGATGGAACCACTACCGATTGCGACCCTCGTTGCTCTTACCCCGGACGACGTCGACGTCGCGTATGTCGACGAACGTCTGGGGGAGGAGATCAACTTCGAGGAGCATTACGATTTGGTGGCGATTCCTGTCGAAACCTACACTGCCAAGCGTGCATACGAAATCTCCACGACATTCTGTCGACGGGGAGTTCAGACCATTCTTGGTGGATACCACGTCACCCTCATCCCTGAAGAAGCACGCCTCTACGCTACAAGCATCTGTAACAGGAATGCCGAAGGCGTTTGGGCTGAAGTCATCAAGGATGCAAAAGTCGGCAGGCTCAAACCTGTCTACGAAGCACCCTTGGGAGTTTCGCATCCGTTCGTCATCCCTAATAGGAAGATCTTCGGAGCACGAGACTATTTCAAGCTTAGTTGCATCGAAACTGGGAGAGGTTGTCCTCTCCACTGCAACTTCTGTTCGATTGCCGCCGTGACCAAGTCAACTTACACGTCACGAGCAATCGACAGCGTCCTTGCGGACATCGCATCTCTCAAAAACAAGAACGTCTTTTTCGTTGAAGACAATTTTGTCGGGAACATGCGACACATCAAGGATCTGTTGAAGGAAGTGGCGGCGATGAAAATTCGCTGGGTTGGTCAGGGAACGCTCACAATGGCTCGTGACGAAAAGTTACTCGGACTCATGCGCGACAGTGGATGCATGGGTGTTCTTATCGGGTTCGAATCCCTCAGTCACGAGACCCTGCTCCTCATGGAGAAGCAAGTCAACATCAAGATGGGAAACTACGAGGAGTTGATCAAGCGTCTCCACAGCTATGGAATCGCCCTGTACGGCACGTTCGTATTTGGATACGATTCCGAAACACTGCAGAGCATCGACGATACGGCAAAGAAAGCGATTGACTTCGGCCTGTTCATGGCCGCGTTCAATCATCTCATGCCGTTCCCGGGCACTCCGTTGTACCACCAGTTCGTTCGAGAAGGACGGATGAAGAACAACAAGTGGTGGCTTGATCCAGAGTTTCGGTTCGGAGAGGTCCCTTTCCGTCCGAAGCAGATGACAGCCGAACAGCTCCATGAGCAATGCATCAAGGCAAGACGCACATTCTATGGTTATCGGGCTATCGCCTCGCGCGGGATCTCGAACATCGTAGGAAACTGCGGATCAGCGACAAAGGCGGCGGCATTCATTTACATCAACTATCTTCTCCGAAGAGAAATTGGTGAGAAAGACGGCTTGCCGCTCGGTAATGAAGCAACGTCTCCCCGAGCGATTCAAGAAGTTTCCGAGGTTAACACCTTTGAGCAGATTGTATCGCTCACACGGAAAGGAGGCGTGATCGCATGAGCTCCAGATTCAAATTCCGACTCGCGGGCGAAACGGAGGACGGTGCATTACGTGCCGTCCTCCGCCAAGCTCCAATGCCCGGCAGTGTATCTCTTGCATTCAGTCGCGAACCCTCATTCTTCATTGCCGAACAGGCAGGAAGCGTGAGACATCAAACACTGATCTGCCAAGATCAGGAGAGTGGAAAGATCACCGGCATTGGTGGTCGTAGCGTACGAAAGTTGTATGTCGACGGGATTCAAAAGACCGTCGGTTATCTAAGCAGTCTGAGACTCCTTCCTGAGGCGCGAAGTAGTATGACGTTGGTTCGAGGGTACAAGTTTTTCCGTAGCCTTCATGGTGACGGAGAAGTGCCCTACTACTTCACGACAATTCTCGACGAGAACAGGTACGCCCAGCAAATCCTCGAAAGCGGAAGAGCGGGAATGCCAACATACGTTCCTGTCGGGATGCTTGTAACTTATTTGATACCCATTCGAAAAAAGGTGTCACGTAAGTTGCGACACGAAGTTCTGTCCTGTAACGAAGATGCTCTGCCTCAAGCGCACGAGTGTTTAAGTGAATGGAACGGTCGCCACCAGTTTGCTCCGGCCTACACGCTGGATGACATTTCTGGTGACACTGGATTACTGCCGAATTTTTCTCCTAAGGACTTGTATGTCTTCAAGGAGAGAGGTGAGGTTGTAGGAACTCTCGGTGTCTGGGATCAGCAATCATTCAAGCAGACGATCGTCACAGATTACTCTGCAAAAATGAAAGCGATTAGACCTTTCTACAACGGGATTGCCCGATTGAGAGGTCTTCCAACGCTACCAAACGTTGGAGAAAGCATTCGGTCTGTACATGCCTCGTTCGTGAGTGCCAAAGACGACAACACTGAAGTCTTTGAATCGCTCATTGATAAAGCGTGCTCAGAGTGGTCAGGTTGCGGTCATGATTATCTTCTTGTCGGTTTGTCCGAGGAAAACAAGCTTGCCGCTGTCGCTCGTCGTTTGGCGAGCAGAGAGCTTAAGAGCAGAATCTACCTCGTGCATTGGCTGGAAGAAAAAGTGACTCTTCCTAAAAACGGAGGACTTGTTCATCTTGAAGTTGCTACGTTGTAGCAGAGCCTTGTTCGTATCACAAATACGGCAAGGCTCTTTTTTTATTTTAACCCTTTACTGAACTACATTTTTATGTTACTAATGATGTTAGAATCTTAGTTCTTTCACAACTTAAAAAAGGAGGAAACATGCCGAAAATAGTCAGTCAGACCAAGCAGATTGCCGAGCTGACGCCCTCAGAAAGGGCTACCATGTTCGGGCTTCTTTCTCTCGAGTTTCTTGGAACACGTCGCGAAGACTTTATCCATGACCTTGAAGAGAAAGACTCCGTCGCACTACTTCGCAAGGATTCTCGCGATGGAGAGATTGTAGGCTTCTCAACACTCATGCTTCTCGAGCTTCCGATTGACGGACGAAAAGTCAGAGCCGTCTTTTCGGGAGACACCACAGTACTTCCCGAATTCAGAAGTAGTGGCGGTATCGGTGTCGAAGTCGGACGTTGCTTCATGAAAGCTCTGGAAACATTTCCAGACCACGAGATCTACTACGTTCTGATCTCAAAAGGGTGGCGCACATACAAAGTACTGCCATTCTTTTTCAAGAGCTTCGCGCCGAAACATGATACGCCGACATCGATTCACGATAAGGCTGTCATGGACGCATTTGGAAAGGTAAAGTATCCGAAGGACTATGACCCCGATCAGGGACTCATAATGTTCTCAAAGGAAACTCAACGCCTGATACCAGGAAGCATCGACGCGGTCCCTCCTCAAGACCCTGATCTGCATACGCAGTTTTTCCTCAAGAAAAACCCTACGTATCTTTCGGGAACGGAACTCGTTTGTGTCGGATCGGTGCAAGTTGCAAACTTTGCTCCACCACTTGTCCGACTTCTCAAAACCCCCATCCAATAAAGGAAAGGAGAAAACATGAAAGTAAAAGTTCTCACAGCGAACCTTCTATGGTTCTTGTACTCAGCTGTGAGGACAAGGATCTGGAGGCGAGCGAGCAAAAACGTGGAAACAGTTCAGGCCAAAATCCTGAAGCAACTTCTTTCAAAGAATGCCGAGACCAAGTTCGGTCAAAAGTATTCTTTCGGAACGATTGATTCGGTTGCAACTTTTCAAAAAGCTGTGCCGATTCAGTCTTACGAAGATATCCAACCCTTCATCAACGAAATTGCGGCCGGTGCATCAAATGTGTTAACCGCAGATTCGGTTCAGAGGTTCGGTGTATCGAGCGGTTCAACAAGTGCATCAAAGTTGGTGCCTTACACAGCGTCGCTCATTACCGAGTTTCAGGAAGGGATTGATCCGTGGATGTACCATCTCATGAGAGACCATTCGCGGATACTTGGTGGAAAAGCGTATTGGTCGGTCACCCCAATTGGTGCAAGGCAAAGACACTCATCGGGTGGCATACCAATCGGCTTTGATGACGAGCGATCATACTTCGGGAAACTCACTCAGTGGGTCCTCGGAACAGTGATGGCTACGCCCTCAGAGTTGGCTCTTATCCAAGATATGGATGCATTCAGGTACGCCACGCTTCGGTTCCTCTTACAGGAAAAGTCGCTCTCGTGGGTATCGATCTGGAATCCTACTTTCGCCACTCTGTTCCTGAATCCTCTTGAGAAGTGGTTTGACCAACTCATAGAGGACATACGGACAGGTTCGATGTCAGTTGATCTTGGGGTCACACCTGAGGTTGACGCATCGATTCGCAAGACCCTGAAAAAGTCTCCGCGGCGAGCCAGGGAGATTGCTCGGATTCGAGATAGGAACAGTGGAAACTTCTACGAGGAGCTCTGGCCGAACCTCAGACTTATCAGTTGTTGGGCACACGGTAATTCAGGAGAAGCTGTAAAGCAACTCCGGACTTACTTTCCGAACATCGCCATACAGCCGAAAGGTTTGATAGCGACCGAAGCGTTTGTGTCCTTTCCGCTTAGGGGTGAAGCATCGGCCTTGTCGATCAGCTCGCACTTTTTCGAGTTCGAAGAAGTCGCGGACAAAACGATCAGGTTGGCGCATCAACTCGAAGTTGGAAAAAAGTATTCGGTGATCGTTACCACAAGTGGCGGTCTATACCGGTACCGACTCAACGACGTAATCGAGATACTAGGACTCGAAGCACAGTGTCCACTCATTCGCTTTGTCGGCAAGCAAGATAAAGTTATCGATATTTGTGGAGAGAAACTCAATGAGCAGTTTGTCAGCAACGTCGTAAATCAGTTGATCTTACGGTCTAGCCCTCAACCTAGTTTCTGGATGATGGCACCGGAACGATCATCTGCACAAGTTGTTGAATACACGCTGTTCCTTCAGTTTGCAAACGGCACGGTTGTTGAAGAAGATATACTAAAAGGTATGGGTCAAGAAATTGATTCTGCCTTTCGAGAAAACTTCCACTACGACTACTGTCGTCGGCTCGGACAGCTTGGACATTGTAGGGTGTTCCTCATCAACGCCGGTGAGGACGCATTCCAAGTCTACCTAACTACTTGCACTGAATTGGGTCAGCGATTGGGAGACATCAAACCTGTCGCTCTACACCCATATCAGCAATGGTCAACTAAACTCCAAGGAAGATTTATCACTTAGGCACTCATGGAAAAATTTCTGTGAGTGCCTTTTCTTTTTTAATTTTGAAATCCAAGGGAGTATCCCCGCCGTCTCCTCTTTTTCCTACGGCGGGGATATTGCGCGCGAACGGGAGGGTGGGTCAAGCGCATTTGCATTTGAGCCTCGGACATTTCCGCTAGGGCGTCCATGACTAAAGGATGAGC
>Ga0210057_1008694_pt1 | contig 11942 bp, 21 predicted proteins | sample CryGeyCG2114_010_2_FD_183968 | JGI IMG/M metagenome (GOLD analysis project Ga0210057, IMG submission 183968) | Groundwater microbial communities from aquifer - Crystal Geyser CG10_big_fil_rev_8/21/14_0.10 (SPAdes) (version 2) | ecosystem: Environmental > Aquatic > Deep subsurface > Groundwater ...
CGAAACACCGCCGTAGAGTTTGTTGCCTTTGACTCTTTTTGCATAGGTCACCGGAACCGGACGTTCAGCCTCCGTGACAACAACGACACCGTACGTGATTGCTATCGCGGCAACGAGAAACGTCAGATACAAGGGAATCTGAGACGGATCAAATGAGAAGGCAATCTGAGCGATGGTTTGCGGCAAACTGGAGACGATACCGGCAAAAATAAGAAGAGAAACGCCGTTGCCAATGCCAAATTCAGTAACCATTTCACCAATCCACATAAGGAGGATCGAGCCGGCGGCAATGGCGATGACGTTCACTACGATTCCCGACAATGCCAGTTGGGGAACAATGCCCTGCCCTTCCAAAATGAACAGAAAGGCGAAGGCTTGGATGAACGCAAGCGGAACCGACAAGAGTCGGGCATATTGACTGAATTTACGCCGTCCCAAATCCCCTTCCTCCTGGTACATCTCTTTGAGGTGGGGAAAAATAATCGTCGAGAGCTGCATGATGATGGAAGCGGTAATGTACGGACCGACACCGAGCATCACGATCGACAGGTTCGAAAGTCCGCCGCCGGAAAAAATATTCAGAAGTCCCAGGAACTGGTTATTACCTAAAAATTGTTCGAGGCGGAGCGCATCAATGCCGGGAATCGGAATCGATGCAAGCGCTCGGAACAGGATGAGCGCACCGATAACAAAACCAATCCGACTGAGAAGGGACGGATCGCTGAAGACGAGTTTTATTTTTCTTAAAAATAAACCGAACATGCTTGTTACGCTTTAATGGTCCCCCCCGCCTTGATTACTGCCGCGCGCGCCTTTTCTGAGAGGATGACATCCTCCAAGGTTAGTTTTTTATCGAGAGTTCCAGTGTTCAGAATTTTAACACGGGCCATTTTCCCCGATGATTTTCGTACGATGCCTGACGCCCGCAAAACGTGCGGTGTCACCACATCCCCGTCGTTGAAATGTGCGTTAAGAACCGAAAGATTCACAACGGCATACGAGGTGTGCGGGATGACCGTTCTACTGCGGTTTTTGCCGTACCCTCTTCGTTTTGGGATTTTCTTGATGATGTCGCGCCATTCGGGACGTGGTTTATTACCCGCTCGCGCGGTCTGACCCTTGCCACCGCGTCCTGATGTTTTGCCGCGCGTTCCTCCGCGACCAACACGATGTATCCTGGCAGAAATCTTTTTTTTCGTTATGTCGTTAAGTTGCATGGTTTTTTATTTGATTTGCTCAAGAGCCTTCATGGTCGCTCGCGCTATGTTGAGTTTATTCTTGGATGGAGAAAGAATCTTTGCAGTAACATCGGTAACTCCGGAAAGCTCCAACACCAACTTCACCGAACTTCCGGCAACGATACCGCGTTGTGGCGCCGGCTTAATCGAAACGATTCCTGATGAGTATTTTGCGGTAACATCGTGAGGAATGGACATGGTCTTTGTCGTGTGTACCGTAATCATGTTCCTCTTCGCGTCCCGGGTCGCTTTCTCGATCGCGAGCGCAGTGTCGCCTGCTTTGCCGATACCCACACCGACGCGCCCTTTCCTGTCGCCCAAAACCAGAGCAGCGGAGAAGCTGAACCGCCTTCCTCCGGCAATAACGCGTGCGACACGGCGCAGTTCAATGGTGCGCTGATCGAATTCGGAACGTTCGCGCGGAACGCGCTTCCCCCGCCTTCGGTTCCTTCCGTCTCCTCCTCCTCTCTGCCCACGCGAATGCGGACCGCGATCGCCAGACGGGTGAGATCCAGGTTTTTTGCTTTCTGCCGGAGCAGTTTCGGGTTTTTTTATTTCCGGGTTGTCTTTATTTTTTGTTTCGTCGTTCATATGCGTTAAAAGATAAGGCCTCCTTTCCGAGCAGAATCTGCAAGAACCTTAATTCGTCCGGTGTACGTAAACCCGCCACGATCGAAAACAACCGAGGTGATTCCTTTTCCAATCGCATGCTTTGCAATGCTTGCGCCGACAATCTCTGCCGCTTTCACCATGCTTTTCCCTTGCACGTCCTGAGAAGAGGCGCTGGCAAGAGTCGCTCCACGTTCGTCATCAATAAGCTGAACGTACAGGAAACGGTTCGATCGGAATACTGCGAGCCGCGGCTTTTTTGCCGTTCCAAATATGTGCGCCCTTCCGCGACGGTGTCGCCGTGCGCGCAAATCTGATTTTGTTTTTGGAGTTAGTTTTGACATATATATCTACTAGCCGGCGGCTGCTGCTTTCTTTCCTTGTTTCTGGCGGACATACTCTCCTTCGTAGCGGATTCCTTTGCCTTTGTACGGCTCCGGTTTTTTCACATTCCGTATCTCAGCGGCGAACTGCCCGACCGCTTCTTTATCAATGCCGGTAACAGTCATCTCGTTCTTCTCGACAGCAACATCAACGCCGTCAGGTAGAGCGAGAACAACCGGGTGTGAGAAGCCAACGATAAACTTAAGGTTTTTCCCCGAAAGTTCCACCCGATATCCAATGCCTTCCAACGTGAGTTTCTTTTCAAATTTCTTGTTCACGCCCGCAATCATGTTTCTGATATGCGAAGCAAACGTGCCCCACAATGATCGAGATAATTTTGAGTTGTTATTCGGTGTGACTGTCACCTTGCCGTCAGCGATAGCCACAGAAACAAGCGAATGAACCTTTTTTGAAATCGTACCGAGTGGACCTTTAATAGAAATGACACCATCCGTAAGGGTAACTTCGGTTTTTTGAGGTATGACGATTGCGTTTTTTCCTATGCGTGACATATGCGTGGTTACCAGATGGCAAAAAGTGTTTCGCCACCGACACGGTTCATGCGTGCCTCACTGTCGGTCAAAATGCCCTTCGGGGTGGTGAGGACCATGAGTCCTTTTCCGTATTTCACAGGGTAGATTTTGGAGACGCCCGAATACATGCGACGGCCCGGCTTGGAAATTCTTTTCACTTCCTGGATCCTAGGGGCCCCGGCGTCGTTATAGAGAAGAGCGATGGTCATTGATTTTTTTGGTCCGTCTCCGACTTTCGAAACGTCGCCTATGTATCCGCTCTTCTTCAACGTAAGCGCGATTGCGTATTTCATGTTCGAATACGGCACGGACAGCGATGCCTTCTTGACCGCCGAAGCATTCTTCAAGCGCGTAATAAAGTCTCCTATTGGATCGGTTACCATGAAGATTTTTTGACGCCCGGAATTTCTCCGCGACGAGCCATTTCCCTGAACTGCTGACGTGAAAGCCCGAAATACCGCATGTACCCGCGCGATCGCCCCGTCACCGCACAGCGATTCTTGATACGGACCGGTGAGGAGTTTTTCGGGAGCTTCTGCAGTTTTTCCCATTCTCCGGCATCTTTCAGAGCTTGTCGCTTAGCGGAAAGGCGCGCAACCATGCGGGTGCGCTTCTCATTACGGGCAAGCTGTGACTTTTTAGCCATGGTGGGATGAACCTGTCGGCATATAGCCAATGGTATTCGCCTCACGAGTTTTTTTCCGTACCTCGGGGAGCCCCGAGGCCAAAGAAAAAACGCTTCGAAAAGCTAAAAGCACTGTATCAAGTCTCTCTCGAAAAGTCAAAGTTTAATCGCCCTTTCTCCCCGGATTATCGGAGCCCGGAGTAGGGGCATCATGCACTGGGGACCTGTCCTTACTTTCACCACGATCAGCGTCTTTTTCCGTAGGTCCGCCCGCTCCAAAATATCTTTCAATACTACCCATAACCGCTGACCAGCGGTAACACAAAACGCCCCGTGTGAGAGGCGTTTTTTTGATTACGTTTTATGCGGGCTCTCGCAGGGGAACACCGAGGTGCCGAAAGAATGCTTCAGCTTCTTTTTTGCTTTTTGCCGAGGTTACCAGGGTCACGGCGAGGCCGAACACGTCTTTCAAATCTTCGTCTGATGTTTCCGGGAATATGGTGTGCTCTTTTATTCCAATGGTGATGTTGCCGATTGAATCAATGGCGGAAGGCAGGATGCCGCGGAAGTCCCGCGTTCGCGGCAAAGCGACATGGATGAGCTTGTCAACAAAGTCATACATTCGCGCTCCACGCAACGTTATCTGGTAGCCGATGACATCACCTTGGCGTACTTTAAATGTCGCAATCGACTTTTTCGCTCCGCGTGGCGCCACTTTCTGCCCGGTGATTTTTGCGAGTCGGTCTTCAATAATTTGGATCTTATTCTTATCTTTTATCTTGCCGACCCCTGTCGAAACGACAACCTTCATGAGCCGAGGCGCTTCAAGTGCGTTTGTGTACCCAAAAGACGCCTTAAGGGCGGCAAATGATGATTTTTCAAGATCTTTGGTGAGTTGATTCATAGTGCTATGCGAGTTCTGTGTGACTTTTTTTCGTAATGCGGGTGCGCTTTCCGTCTTTCCGTTCGACCCCTACTCTTGTGCGTTTTCCTCCTTTCGGGTCGACAATCATGACATTGGAAACATGTATCGGGAGAGACTTCTCAAGAATCTGACCTTTGCGGGCATTCCTTCCGCGTGGTTTTTGATGCTTCTTTTTCACATTGACCCCGTCGACCAGCACCATGTTGATCTTCGGAAATGCCTCTGAAACGGTTCCCGTCTTTCCCCGGTCTTTGCCTGCAATGACTATTACTTTATCTCCTTTGATGATTTTCATATACGTATTACACGACTTCAGGAGCCATGGATCCGATTTTCTGATACCCCCGTTCGACGATTTCCCGAGGGATAGGGCCGAACACGCGGTTCGCTTTCGGCTCAAACGGATCTTTCTGGTTCTTGGCAAGAATCACGACCGCATTATCGTCAAAGCGGATGTAAGACCCGTCGCTTCTCCTGAACGGCTTCTTCTGGCGGACAACTACCGCCGTCAAGACTTCTTTCTTCTTCACCATCTTTCGCGGTTCCGCGATTTGAACGGATAGGACGACCAGTTCTCCGATTTCCGCGTAGCGTTTCTTTGATCCGCCAAGAATCTTGAAAATGCGTCCGATCTTCGCACCGGTATTATCAGCAATGACGACTAGTGAGCGATCTTGAATCATATGACTTTAAATGACTTTCGTTTTGAGAGAGGCCGACATGCCTCAATGGTAACGCGGTCACCAACCGCTTTTGTGTTTCCCGGGTCATGCGCAAGAAATTTCTTCGTCTTGACGATATATTTCTTGTATTTCGGGTGTTTGACATAGCGATTCACCGCGACCGTTACCGTGTCTTTCATTTTTGCCGATACCACGGTACCGACCAACGTCTTTCTTTGTGCAGAGGTAGTATCCATAAATAAATTATTCCGAAAGTATTGTTTTAATCCGTGCAATGTCTCTTCGGATAGCGCGCGCACGTTTTACGTTCTTGGTGCGACCGCCCGACATGCCAAAACGAAAATCCCGCAACTCCGCCTCAAGTTCGTGAAGTGTTTTTTCAATATCCTGTGGACTTTTTTTTCTGATATCTACTGGTTTCATACGTCTTTTTTGAGAGGATGCTAATCGCGCGAGAGAACAACCGTCTTTACGGAAAGCTTGGTGCCGGCCTTACGCAGTGCTTCTCGGGCAATTTCGTCGGTCGCACCGTCAATTTCAAACAGCATTCTGCCCGGCTTCACTTCAACGACAAAGCGATACGGGTCTCCTTTCCCTTTACCCATCGGCAACTCTCCTCCTTTTTTGGTCTCCGGCCTGTCGGGGAAGACCCGGACCCATACGCGTCCGGTTTTGCCCAGCTTGTGTGTTGCGGCGCGGCGCGCCGCTTCGATCTGGTTTGACGAAAGGCGGCCGCTCTGCAAAGATTTGAGGCCGTGCGAGCCGAACGAAAGAGAAACACCGCGCGTCGCCACCTGTTTCTTTTTAGGGTTCACGCGAGCGCGCTGCCATTTTCTATATTTAACTTTTTTTGGAAATAACATAGTGGTTTATTGAGCGCGTTCTTCAAACACGTCGCCTTTGTAAATCCAGACCTTGACACCTATTTTCCCCAACGGAAGATTTGCTTCTGCGTGCGCGTAATCAATGTCGGCGCGGAATGTCTGCAACGGGATACGCCCTTTCTTCAACTCTTCTTTCCTGCTCATCGAAGCCGCGCCGAGCATTCCGGATACCGCGATCCTCACTCCTTTCACGTCGCGATTCGCCATAGACTTCTCTACTGTTTGCTTCATGACTCGCCTGAAGGGGAGTCGCTTCTCAAGCCCTTCAACGACCATGCCTGCAACGATTGTCGCGTTCGATTCCGGCGAGCGCACCTCAATGATGTCGAGGTGGAGCTGTGGTATCGATGAAAGCTTGAGCGTTTTCAGAAGCTGATGGAGATCTTTTTTCAATTTAGTCGCCGACTCGCCTGAACGGCCGATGACCATACCCGGGCGGGCAGTGTGCACCTGCACTTTGAGATCTTTCTGTGACCGCTCGATCTCAATATGAGAAACGTAGTTCCCGCGAAGGCGTTTATCGAGGAATTTTCGAATGACCGCGTCGGTGCGTATAAATTCGCGATTTTTCTTCGCATCTCCCGCAAACCAACGGCTTTTCCAGTCGCGGAGGATTCCCAGTCGATGAGCGTATGGATGAACAATTTTTGTCATACTCTATTTTTTCTTTTTTCCTTTGCCTAAGGTTAGGGTTATGTGACTCATGCGGTGCCGAACGGGAGCGGCGCGACCGAAAGCCCGTGGCATGTAACGCGTTCGAACGATGCCCTTGTCGACGGTAATATTCTTTACAACCAAACTCTTGGCATTTTCACCCTGTTTTTCAGCATTTGCAGCGGCCGATGATATCAGCTTAGCGATAGGCGCCGCGGCACGTTTATTCAAAAATTTGAGCATCATGAGCGCATCGCTTATCGTCTTCCCCTTAACCAGATCAGTGACGAGACGCGTCTTTCGCGGAGATTGGCTGTAATTTGAAAGTGATGCCTTCATATCTTATTTATTTCTTTGCCGTGGCTCCTTTTGCGTCGGCGGGGACGGCTTTAGCGGCTTGCGCGGAAGCGATTTCAGCCTCCTTGGCTTTTTGTTCCTGCTCCTTCTGCATCTTTCCTCCGTGTCGGGTGAATTTGGTTGTCGGCGAAAACTCGCCGAGACGGTGGCCGACCATCTCTTCGGTCACAAATACATCAAGAAAATCCTTCCCGTTGTGAACCTGGAAAGTAAACCCGACCATTTCAGGACTGATCTCAGACGAACGAGCCCAGGTCTTGATGGAACCAGTTTCAGAAGGTTTCTTGCCGTCTATCTTCTTTAACAACTTATAGAAGACGTGAGGTCCTTTTTTGAGTGATCGTGCCATGATACTAAAAATGCGCTCTCTCGAGCTTCGCTATCATACTCCCCCTCGACCCTCTCCGTCAACCCCATCTGTGCGACACCCGGGTGTCGCACAGATGGGGGTATACTTGAAATGCCTATGACGTTGGAGAGAAGAATCGCTGTTGGCGAGTACTATCACATCTTCAATCGTGGGGCACATAAAAATACAATTTTCAAAGATAAATATGATTGGGTTCGTTTCCTATTCAACATCCTCTACTCACAATCATCGGCGACCTTTCCAAACAAGTCACGTATAACAAAATCTTTTTCTTCTGAGGCAGGTTTTTCAGGCACCGGACATATAGAAACAATTCTTCAAACGCGAGGAGTTGAGCTCATTGCATTTTGCCTTATGCCGAACCATTTTCACCTTATCGTAAAAGAAATGAACGAAAGTGGAATTGCTTCTTACATGCAAAGGATTCAAAACGCATACACAAAATATTTCAATGAAAAATACCACTCATCCGGACATGTGTTTCAAGGCAGATATCGATCGGTGCACGTTAAGGATGACCGCCAGCTTACCTACCTTTCCGCATACATTCACCGAAACCCGCGCGAGCTGAGGAAGTGGAAAAACAAAGAATTCGAATATCCATGGTCATCGCTTCAAGATTACACGAAAGCAAATCGCTGGGGTGGATTGATTGTGCCGGACATCATTGCGAGTCAATTTGGTATGACAAAAAACAGTAATTATGCTGATTTCGTAAGGACAAGTACGGCAAAAATGTTTGACGAGGAAATTGATGGACTGACCCGTCATTAAAAAGACCCGGTAATGCCCGGATCTTTTATTTTATTGAGGTGGTTTGTGGTGATCTCCATCACCATCTTTCTTGCGTTTGCTTCTCCAAAAAAATTCCTGAACTAAACCGCGTGCGACTGCCAATGTTTTCCCATCACGACCCGGCGTACGATTGCGCGGAGGGGCGTATCGATCTGCACGTGTGTCCAAACTCATAGAGTATATGCATTACCTAATATAAGTTTAGAGTTTATCGAGAATATCCAGTGTGTCAATACCGGTACGCCTTCGCTCTTACGCGCTCTTCTTCCTTTTGCCGACCTTGCGGCGGGAGACGATGAACGGGTTCGAGTATTTTTTGGGGGTGCGGGTTTTCTGACCTTTGCCGGATGGCTTGCCCCACATGGTGCGTTGACGCCTGTGACCTCGGCCTGAACGGCCTTCGCCTCCTCCGTGCGGATGGTCAACAGGGTTCATGGCGGATCCTCGCACTGTCGGGCGGATACCCATGTGTCGTGAACGGCCTGCTTTACCCAAAACGACCAAGTGGTGAGACGGATTCGACACTTCACCAATCGATGCCCATGCGGTATCAACCACCTTTCGAATTTCCGTCGAAGGAAGTTTCAATTGTGCGTAGCCGCTATCCAAGGCCACCAGCTCTGCAAAGTTTCCCGCTGATCTTCCTAATTTTGCCCCGCCATTGGCGTGAATTTCAACGTTGTATACGAATGTACCGATGGGAATGTTCTTCAACGGCAAGCGATTCCCCGGAGTAAGGGGAGCATTTTCTGAAATAAGAATTGCGTCTCCGACTTTCAATGACTGTGGCGCAAGCATGTACCGACGCTCCCCGTCTTTGTACACGAGCCGAGCAATAAATCCCGATCGGTGCGGATCGTATTCAATGTGTTCGACCTTTGCGGGAATATTTTTCTTATCAAATAAAAAGTCGACATCGCGCAACCGTTGTTTGTGCCCGCCTCCCTGGTGGCGGGTCGTAATCCGTCCGAAACTGTTTCTGCCTGCTCGTTTCTTCTTCCCTTTCACCAAGGACTTCAATGGCTTGCCGGTTGTTAGATACTCACGGTAGTTCACCACGCTCATGTGTCGTGTTGATGCTGTTCGTCCTTTGTAGTTTCGTATACTCATAAGTGTTGATTAGGCAAACGTGATGCTTTCTCCCTCTTTCAAAAAGACATACGCTTTCTTAAACGCGGAAACCTTCCCGTACCCGCGTTTCCTTCTCATAGAAACACGTTTTGCGGGAATGTTCACAATGTTCACTTTGATCGGAGTGACTTTATACAATGCCATGACGGCAGATGCAATTTGCTTTTTTGTCGCTGTTCTTCGCACATCAAAGGTGTACACGTTGCGGGAAGTCATCGTAGCGGCTTTCTCAGTGATGCGAGGGCGCACAAGAACATCTTGGACCCCGAGGGTCGCTGTCGCCTTTGCCGCCTTTTTAGGTTCGGCCGAAGATGCCGTTTTTGACGGCTTTTTTTTCTTTTCTTCTTTCTTTTTTGATCCGAAAAGTCCCATACGATTATTATTTCATCCGTGACGCGAGCGCTTTAATCCCTTGCTCCGGCTCAACCATAAGTACGTACCGGTATGAGAGGATATCGACAGGGTTCGCGTTCCTCGCTTCGTTTACCATAACATTGCCCATGTTTCTGAAACTTTTTGCAACCGAGTCACTCTTGCTTCCCGTTAAAATCAATGCGGCGTTTCTCCTTCTGTTTTTGAGAGCATCAAATCCTTTAACATTGGAAAGCCCCATGAATGACGCTTTCGCATCTTTCGTTCTTGGTTTTTCCATCGCAAACGTGTCGACAAACAACACCTGACCGTCTTTCAGTTTTTGCGAAAGTACCACGGCAAGTGCTTTTGCTCGCATTTTTTTGTTCAATTTCTGCTCGTATGTCCGCTCTTTCAAAGGACCGTGCGTCGTGCCTCCTCCTCTCCAAATAGGAGAACGTGAAGAGCCGTGACGTGCGCGACCGGTGCCTTTCTGTTTCCACGGCTTTCTACCGCCTCCGCGGACATCCCCCCTTCCTTTCGTTGAGGCGACAGGCGTGCGCGCGTTTGCTTGCATACCCAAGACAACCTGGCGGACCAGCGCGTCATTTCTTTTGACTCCAAAAACCGACTCGGGGAGTTCAACCTCTCCGACTTCGCTTCCTTTGGTGTTGTAAACGTTTGCTTTCATGATTTATTTTGCGTATATCTCGACAACAGTACCCTTACGACCGGGAACCGCTCCTTCGATAAACAGTTCGCCCTTCTCAGTATCGACCCGCACCACGGTAAGGTTTTGTACTGTAACACGATTACCTCCCATGCGACCTGCCATGCGCATACCTTTCACCACCCTGCCTCCCGCACGTCCGGGACCTCCGCCTGAGGAACCGCGTTCGCGCTCTGAGTGTTTCTGACCGTGTGACCGCGGGCCTCCTTTGAATCCGTAGCGCTTCACGACACCCTGAAACCCTTTTCCCTTCGATGTTGCCGAAACAGTAACCGTATCACCTTCCTTGAAAATGTCCGCACTGGTCGTACTGCCCACTGTCCATTGCCCGCTGTCCGCTTTCGCTATGCGAAATTCCTTGAGTCCTTTGAACATTCCTTTTGCGCGCTGAGGCTTGCGTATCCGCGACTCTTTCTGCACCCCATACCCGATTTGCACCGCGGTGTAGCCATCGATATCAGACGTCTTGACCTGCGTCACCGTTGCTACGGGCGTTTGCACAACCGTAACCGGGTGCACACGTCCGTCGGCATCAAAGACCTGGGTCATTCCTTGTTTTGTTCCTACGATGAATTTCACCCCGTGAGATACGGAATCTTTGTTCTCTTGTTTTGTTTTATCCTGTGACATGTTTTTATTTCTGAATGGACCGAGTTGAGTTATCTCATGGGGCTCATGAAAGAAAAATGCGCTTCAGGTATTCCACTGAGCGCGGTTTACCATTGGTCCGAAAGTTGCCTATTGGTCTTTCGTACGTAGCGTGTGAATACTATACATGAGCAGTAAAAATGATGCAAGTGAGAGTCTTTGCAATGAAAAACTAGGACATCCGATGTCCTAGTTTTTCATTTTTTGTATGCACAGGAAAAACCGCCCTGAGCATAGTCGAGGGCGGTTTTTGATTTCCGTGTCTAGTCGGCGTTCGGTCTGCGTTGAGTCCGCGAGCTACATCATCCGTACATCAACTGATACTCCCGAGGGTAACGACAAGTTAGTGAGTGCATCAACGATTTTTGCGTCAGGATTCACAATGTCAATGATCCGCTTGTGGGTTCTAATTTCGAACTGTTCGCGCGCGTCCTTATAGACGAACGTAGACGCATTCACCGTGAACTTCCTGATATCGGTTGGAAGCGGTATGGGACCGACAACGTCTGCGTCAAAGCGGAGCGCCGTATCAATAATTTGTTTTACCGATTGATCAAGAACCTTGTGGTCATAGCCACGAACCCGGAGTCGCAATTTGCTTGCGGCCGGGGTTTCTGCTGTTTTTGTTTTTGACTTGCTTCCCTTACGAGGAGCCGCCTTTGTTTTTTTTGTTTCGGCCATAGTGCGACTGCTCGAACAATCCCTTTACGCGATAATCTTTGTTACGACTCCCGCACCGACAGTTTTGCCTCCTTCACGAATCGCAAAGCGCTGTTGCTCTTCCAGAGCAACCGGTGCAACCAGTTTCACTTTGAAGGTCATGGTGTCGCCCGGCATCACCATTTCGGTTCCTTCCGGAAGGGTGACATCGCCGGTAACATCGGTCGTGCGGATATAGAACTGCGGCTTGTAGCCGGTAAAGAACGGTGTGTGCCGTCCTCCTTCTTCTTTAGAGAGAATGTATACCTCTGCCTCAAATTCGGTGTGCGGAGTAACGGATCCGGGTTTGCAGATAACCTGCCCGC
>Ga0210057_1008696_pt1 | contig 11941 bp, 9 predicted proteins | sample CryGeyCG2114_010_2_FD_183968 | JGI IMG/M metagenome (GOLD analysis project Ga0210057, IMG submission 183968) | Groundwater microbial communities from aquifer - Crystal Geyser CG10_big_fil_rev_8/21/14_0.10 (SPAdes) (version 2) | ecosystem: Environmental > Aquatic > Deep subsurface > Groundwater ...
ACATTACAACTTCAAGCGCCGATTTTTTAGTCTGCGGATGAATATCAACAGGAATACCACGACCGTCATCCTGCACCGCTATTCTGTTATTTTCCAACAATTCAACTCTGATATTTTTAGCGTATCCTCCCATCGCCTCGTCCAAAGAATTGTCCACAACTTCCCAAATCAAATGATGTAAACCGTCGGTTCCGGTTGAACCAATATACATTCCCGGCCGTTTTCTCACCGGCTCCAAACCTTCCAAAACGTAAATGTCTTTGGCAGCGTAAGAAACGCCGTTATCCTGCTTTTTTTCCTCTTTGTCCGCCGAAGCTTTGACGAAGGCGGATTTTTTTATGGCTTTTTTTGTCATTTATTTTTAATTTAAACAATAAAATACCCTCTTCTTTGTCCGCCATAGCCTTGGCGAAGGCGGGAGGGTATTATTATTTTACCAAAAATTCGCTTTAAAAACAAGTCGCTATTCATCACTAAACACCGATGCGACCGCATCAGTGTTTATGTTTAGTGGAAAATAATCTTGCTATCTTATCATACTTATCTTATATGGTGTCAAATTACCGCACGTGCGGTAATTTGACACCATCACGAAATAAATGAAAATAGCAAGAAATTATGACATTTCGCGATTACGGGAAATGTCATCTAAAAATTAAAGATTTTTAAATACCCAAAGGAGTCCATTGGATACGATAACTATTTGGAGTATCGCCTAAATTTTCTACTTTCCAATAATTCCCTTTTCTTACTGGAAACGATATAGAACCATAATCTTGCCAATAACTCCCGGCAGTACTATCGCCTGCCACCAGTGTTGTAGGAGGATTAGAAGAATCGGTATAACCCTTAATAAGAGAATATGATGTCCCACTATAAAGTAAGTTTCCAGTAACAAAACCATCTGTTGGAGCTTGATATATTGTAGAAAATGCTTTTACCTCTTCTGCCCCGAGAATCTTTATCGTCCCATTCACCTGGAGAGTAGCATTTGGCGCCGTGGTCCCGATGCCGACGTTGCCATTATTGAGAATCGACAATCTGACCGCATTGGCAAGATTATCTTTAATAAACCAACCAGCATCAGTATAAAGCGACATGTCAGTAATAGCCCCGTTCCCCGCTAGACGAAACTCCGAGTTATAACCAGACGGAGAAGAAATGTGTAAAGTTCGACCTCCCACCGCTGTCCCTGTTGGATTCGTCGTCCCGATGCCGACGTTGCCGGTGCTTGTAAGAGTCATTATGTCCTCATCGGTAGTATCGCGAAAGAAAATCTTAGAAACAGTGGAACGCATAAACCTTAGGAGTGTATCATCCCCGCTTGTTGTTAAAATTGGTATATATGCGTTGTCCAATGTTCGTTGTCCAATGATTGAATATCCATTATCTAACGTTACGCTTCCTCCAGCCACATGTAATTTACTCCCCGGCCCCGTCGTCCCGATGCCGACGTTGCCGTTAGAAGAAATAGTTAATCTATCCGCTCCATTGGAATTGATGACAAGGGCGGAATCAGTTCCAACTTTGAATAAAGTGGAAGTGGCTGATTGGCGGGAAAGTTTAAGAATTGAATCTGAAGAAGTACTGTAAATTTCAAGTTTAACACTGGGATATAAAGTACCGATGCCGATATTTCTATTGGTATCGGAATATAAAGTTTGACCAGAGGGACCAGGCGCGCCGGTAGTCGGCGGATTCCAACTAAATGCTAATTGATAAATAACTGTTAATAATAAAAGAAGCGCGAAGAATAAAGAAGCGTAAAAGAAGGGTTTGTGAGATTCTTTTTTTATGAATTGAATTATAAGACGCGGGAGTTTACTCTCTCTCTCTCTCTCTCTCTCTCTCGGATTGTGGTTGTTAGTTAATTTCATAATGTAAATAAAATTTTCAATTTATAATTTTAAATTTTCATTGAATTTTCAATTTTACAATTTTCAAACATTTAAAAACATTAAAAATTGATTCATTGTAAATTTATTGGAAATTGATAATTGAAAATTGTAAATTAAAGTAAAATTTTTAATTCATGTTTTCATTATAATAAAAATTAGAAAAACAATAAAGCATGTGATTTTGGTTCCTTTTAATAATTCAACCATTTTTTGGCGTCATCGGCGACAACGCGCCCCATCGGAGTCCGCTGAATAAAACCTATTTTTAAAAGATACGGCTCATACATTTCTTCTATTGTGTCTTTGTCTTCTCCCAAAGCGGCCGCCAAAGCGTTAATCCCAACAGGCCGATTGCGGAATTTATCAATCATAATTTCCAGCATTTTGCGGTCGTGAAGTTCCAGCCCCATTTCGTCAATTCCAAACATATCAAAAACTTCCAAAACCGTTTCTTTTTTAATAATTTCCAAATCATTAACCTCGGCAATGTCCCGCGAACGTTTAAGCAAACGGTTTGCCAGTCGCGGCGTAAAACGGGACGCCTTGGCAATCGTTAAAATCGCTTCCGGATTGATTTTCACTTTGAGAATTTCCGCCGAACGTTTAATAATCATTTTAATATCGTCGTGGGCGTAATAATCAAGGCGGAAAATCGCGCCAAATCGGGAACGCAACGGGGAAGAAATCAAATTCACCCGAGTAGTCGCGGCAATCAAAGTGAATGGCGGCAAATCAAGCGAAATTATTCTTCCGGACGGCCCCTTGCCGACTATCACGCTTATTTTTCCGCTGTCCATGGCAGAATAAAAAATTTCTTCAATCGCCGGATTTAAACGATGAGCTTCGTCAATAAAAAGAATATCGCGGTCTTCTAAATTTGTTAGAATGGCGGCCAAATCTCCCGCCCGGCTTAAGCTCGGCGCGGAAATAATTTTCAAATTCGCTCCGGTTTCTTTGGCAACTAATGTCGCCAAAGTTGTTTTACCGAGCCCGGGCTGGCCATAAAACAACAAATGGTCAATTGATTCGTTTCTTTTTTTAGCGGCTTTTAAAATAATTTCCAGCCCTTTTTTTATTTTCTCTTGTCCTATATAATCTTTGAACCCTGATGGGCGCAAAAAAGAATCTATAAATTGGTCGTCTTTCACTATGGGGTTGACTTTTTTCATAATATATGCTATGTTGCTTTTAAATTGAGTTAAGGCCGTTTGGTCCTGTGGGCAAAGAAGGAATTATTTTTAGCCATGGACGGTTTGGTTTCGGCTGAACCTATCCTCGAAATAATTCTGACCTCCTTGCCATTACAGTGGGAGTTTTTAAAAGTGCCCACAGAACCAAGCGTTGCCTTTAATAAATTTCTAAATCCGAAATCCTAATTTCTAATAAAAATCTTAATTTCTAATTTAATTTTTTGCGCGCGACTTATTAACAATCGCCGAAAAAATTAAATTTAATTCATTGGATTCTTTCCATAATATTCTTGCTTTATCTCTTAATTCTGGCACAGCCATAGAAATCATTCTTAGCCAATGTTTTGATTCTTTAGATTCTTTTTTACAAATTCCCAGTTTGTGCTCAAAATCCTTTTTTGATTCGGCGCAATCTGCCTCGCAATAATTAGAGCCAACACTTGTCCCCGATCTTACCAATTGGCTAATTAATGAAATAGTAATGGGATTTTGAGGAATCTTCTTTGTAAATTCAATAATATTTTCCCCAAATTTTGCGGTTCTTTCTTCTAAATCATATTTTGGATTTTTAATATTGAACATTTTATTAGAAATTAGAGCTTAGAAATTAGAAATTTATAAACTAATCGTTCCCGTCACTTCTTCCACTTCTTCAAATGTGGTAATACCTGACAGAACTTTTAAAATTCCGTCCTCCTGCATCGTTACCATTCCTTGTTCACGGCTAAATTTTTTAATCGCCGATTCTCCTGATTGTTGCAAAATTAATTCTTCCAGTTCTTGATGAGACGCCAGCTTGACGTCTGTTTCTCCTTTTAATATTTTTTCGTATTCCGGGTCGTTTAAAAGCAATTCGTAAATAGCGACTCTTCCCCGATAGCCGGAATTATTGCATTTTTCGCATCCGCCAGCTGGCGAATTGAAAATTTTGATTTCTTTTCCGCCAGAGGCGGATTCGCCTTCGGCGAAAAAATTTTCCTTATTAACGCGTTGCGGCAAGGCGTTTAAAAACTTTTCTATTTTAGCGCGCAAATCATCGGAAATTTCCTTTTGAATTTTACAATTTTGGCAAAGCCGCCTCACTAATCTTTGGGCGATTATCAAATTCAAAGCCGGTCCGATACTGGTTGGCTTAACTCCCAAATCAAGAAGGCGGGGAATAGCCGCGGCCGCAGAATTAGCATGAATAGTGGAAAAAACCAAATGACCTGTCAAAGCGGCTTGAATGCCGATTTCCCCAGTTTCTTTATCGCGCATTTCACCGACTAAAATAACATCCGGGTCCTGTCTCATTAATGAGCGCAGTCCGTTGGCAAAACCATAACCGGCTTCATCATTAACCTGTGTCTGCTCTATACCTTCAAGATGATATTCAATCGGGTCTTCAATAGTAATTATTTTTATTTCCGAATTTTTTTTATGTTTTAAAAAAGCGTAAAGCGTAGTTGTTTTTCCAGAGCCGGTTGGACCGGTATTAAGAATCATTCCATTAGGCCTTTTAAGTTCCACTTCTATTATTTTTAAATCGTCTTCGCGCAATCCTAAATCGGACAAAGAGAGACTAATTGCTTCTGGGTCTAAAATTCTCATTACAACCACTTCGCCGAATTCCGAGGGCGCGATCGCTACCCTAACTTCAATTTCTTTATTTTCAACTCTGATTGTAAACCGCCCGTCTTGCGCTTCGTCGCGAATGTTTATTTTTAAATTAGATAATAATTTTATCCGCGAAAGCAAATTAGCGTAAAATTCTTTTTTAAAATCAATATCCACATCATGAAGCGCTCCATCAATTCTTATCCTTAATTTAACGCGGCGTTCTTCCGGCTCAAAATGAATATCCGAAGCTTTGTTGTCCAAAGCGCCGTTTAAAATAATTCCAAAAATTTTATTAACATCAGCGGCCGCGAAAGAAGTTTTTTGCAGCGCTTCTTTTATTTTATTTAAAGAATCCAATTTGTTTTCTTCGCTGATAGTATTTTTGTCTCCGCTTATTTCGATTTTGCCGGAAATTTTTCCTTGTTTTTGAGAAATAAATTTATAAAAACCAAGAACGCGTTCAAGGCTATATAAAGAAACAACGAAAATCGACGGCTTATAACCCGCTGATTCAATTTCTTTTATGACTTGTTTTGCGCCTTCGGCGTTTGGGTCGTAAACTATTATTGCCGCCTTGCCTTGGTTGGCCTCAATAACGGCAATTTTATTCTTTTTAGCGGATTCTTCCGGAATTAAATTTAATGCCTCAATACTAACTGGACTTGTTGAAAGGTCGGCGTAAGATAAATTATTTTTTTCCGCCCGGCGCTTGGCATCGCGCTCCTCGGCTTCGCGCTGAGTCTTGGAAAATTGGCTTTTGATTTCGGAAAGAGATTTCACCCCCACACCAAACGAATTTATATTTTATTCCATAATAATTTATAGAATAATATTTTAATTCATTTGAATTTTATAATCTTAAATTCACCCCATCACAATTCGTTATGGTGTGGGGGTTCATATTTAAACATTATACAGAAATAGTTTTCCACAGGCAATCCACATAATGTTAAAAATCTGCCGTTTGACATAATGGGAGTAGTCAATAATATGAATAACAAATGGAATTAGATCAACTTTGGCAAACAACTTTATCGGAAATAGAACTCCAAATTTCGAGGCCGAATTTTCTTACTTGGTTTAAAAATAGTTCTTTAGTTGAAAAGAAAAAAGACGGCGAAATAATCATCGGCTTGGCCAATAATTTTTCCAAGGAATGGGTGCGAAACAAATATCACAAAATAATTTTTGAAATTTTAAAAAATCACGACGATTCGATTAAAAAAATCGATTACACCGTCATTGAAAACAAAGTGGCGTTTTTCAACAACATCGCCGAAGGTTTTGAAAAACAAATGATTATCCCCGAACTTAAAATCGACCAAGAATCTGGACTTCACCCGCGTTATAAATTGGACACTTTTATAGTCGGCTCATCAAACGAGCTGGCTTACGCCGCCAGTCTCGCGGTAATTAAAAATATTGGAAAAAAATATAATCCGTTTTTCATTTACGGCGGAACCGGTTTGGGGAAAACTCATTTGATTCAAGGAATTGGAAATGAGATTAAAAAAACTTATAAAAATAAAGTGAAAGTGAAATATGTTCATTCGGAAAAATTCGTCAATGAAGTGGTAACCGCCATCCGTAATAAAAGAATGGAGGATTTAAAAAATAGATATCGGAATATAGACGTTTTAATTATTGACGACATCCAATTTATCGGTGGTAAAGAAAGAAGTGAAGAAGAATTTTTCCACACTTTCAATGTTTTATACGAAAATAATAAACAAATAATTATTTCTTCCGACCGGGCGCCAGCGGCCATCCCAACACTTCACGAAAGATTACGCTCGCGATTTGAGGGCGGGATGGCGGCAGATATAACTTACCCCGATTATGAAATGAGAATGGCGATAATTAAAACCAAGCTGTCGGAAATAAACGGCGACTTGCCGGATAAAATCTGCGAATTAATCGCCTTAAAAGTCCAAAGAAACATCAGGGAAATAGAGGGTATTTTAAATAAAATACTTTTTTATAAAGAAGTTAAAAATATTGATTTAGAACCGAAAATCGTTGAAGAAATTATCAATAATGTGATCCAGCAATCAAGCAGACGAACGACTCCCAGCCAAATAATAAATTCCGTTGCCGCGTATTTTGAAATTCCGCCAGAAGACATAACCGGCCAATCCAGAAGGAAAATAACACTGGAACCTCGCCATATATCAGTTTTTCTTTTAAGGGAAATATTGGGGATGTCTTATCCGGATATTGGGGAAAAGCTGGGTAAAAGAGACCACACTACAATTATTCATTCTTATGATAAAATATCTAGAGAAATAAACACTAATCACCAATTAAACCAAAAAATAATTTTATTAAAAGAAATAATAAATGAAAATTCGTAAAAATTAATAAAAAGATTTCCTATCGCTTTCCACAAATAATAAACAATTATTTAATGAATAAAAATTAAAATAAGTTAGTATTTATAAAGTTATCCACAACTTTCACAAACACTACTAAAACTACTATTTTAATTTATATATTTATTATTATAATTAAAAAACTAAAATGAAATTAATTATTCTTAAAAAAAATTTAAAAGACGGTTTAAGATCTATTGAAAAAATTTACGCGGAAAATCAATCACTGCCAATTCTTAAAAATTTTTTAATAGAATCTTTTGATAATAAAATAAAACTGGCGGCTACTAATTTAGAATTGGCGATTACCACCTTTATTTCCGGAAAAATTATTGAAAATGGAAGTATTACAATTCCCTTAAATATTTTTAATTCAATTATTAATAATCTTCAAGTTGAAAAAATAAATTTGGAATTAAAAAAAGATAAATTAATAATTAAAACAGATAATTATCAAGCGGAAATTCAAGGAATTAAAAAAGAAGAATTCCCAATAATCCCCAAAATAGAAAATAATAAACAAAATATCCAAATTAAAAATTCTTTATTAAAAGACGCGTTGGTTTCTGTGGTTAATTCCGCCACGATTGATAATCGGCCGGAATTAAGCGGAATTTTATTTGATTACCAAGCAACTTTATTAAAACTGGCGGCCACAGACACATTTCGGCTTTCCGAAAAAACAATTAATAATAATCAATTTGAATCAACTTTTGATAAAAATTTCAAAATAATTATTCCTTTAAAAACCATTCAAGAAGTTATTAAGGAAATTCAAATAAATGACGAGCAAAAAACGGAAATTTATATTGATTCCAATCAAATTTTATTTAAAACGGAAAACACGGAAATAATTTCCCGGTTAATTAATGGAGAATTCCCCGATTATCAGCAAATTATTCCCAAAAGCATTGAGGCGGAAATGATTTTAAGCGCGGAAGAGCTTATTAATGCCGTTAAATTAAACAGTATTTTCAGCGACCGGTTTAATGAAATAAAAATTATTATTAATAAAGACGCCAAAAATATAGAAGTTTTTTCCACTAGTCAAAGCGTTGGAGAAAATAAATATCTTGTGCCGGCAAAAATTCAAAAAATGGCGGAAAGCCAAATGGAAATTTCTTTTAATTGGAGATTTCTTTTAGACGGATTGAAAAACGTAAAATCGGAAAATGTTTTTTTGGGGTTAAGCGATTCAAACAAGCCGGCAATCATAAAATCTTCTCAAGACGAATCTTGGTTTTACATCTTAATGCCAATTAAGAATTAAAATTCTCCTCTATTGTTCTCGGATAAATTGTCTCTTAGAAGCAGAATAATTTTATTCCAGCGACAAAATTTTCTTCACCCTCGGCGCGGCAATCCCGCTTCGCGGGAACCAAGCTTGCCGCGCCTGCGGGATGTTCTTCGAGATAATTTATCCAAGAATATAATATTGGCAAGGCAAAAAGATTTTTCTAAAACCTAAACGAAAGCGCAGCCGAGCACTCAACGCTTTGAGTGCTCGGCGTGAGCGGGTTGAAGAAAAATATTTTTGCCTTGCTGTGATTTAGCTGCTCCCTTGCCACCAACGTTGAGTGGAGATTTCCCAATTTATAAATTGGGGGTCATTATTGGGATTTTGCGGAATTGACCCGAGCGGATCGTTCTTATCAATATAATAAAGAATGTCATTAATGATTCCATTGACGTAATATTGACCATTAAGCATCGGTTTGGTGATTTCTGCGAGATTGGTTTCGGGCGGTTTATTAAAAGTTTCAATCGGATATTTCAGTAAAATTTCTTTCATAAAAGCGTTCCAAATCGGAAGAGTCGCTAAAATACTACCGGCATTTTTTTCCATCGGTTCCTGGTGGTTATTTCCGGCCCAGACGCCGACTGCAAGATAAGGAGTGTAGCCCATTGTCCAAGCGTCCCGATAATCATTAGTGGTCCCGGTCTTCATAGCGACTTGTCGGTCCTCAAAAACAGTTAAGCCGAAACTTCCACTGTAAAGCGGACGTCGGGCATTTTCATCAGAAAGCACGTCATTAAGTATTTGGACGTATTGCGGCTCAAAAACTTGGACAGCTTGGTCTGAAGAAGATTCCATAATATTTCCTTTAGCGTCTTCTATTTTTAAGACTATTTTTTGATTATGCCTTATTCCGTCTTGGCTGAAAACCGAGTAAGCGTTAACCAAATCAATCAGCTTAACTTCTCCGCCGCCCAACACCAAAGACAGTCCATAAAAATTAGAATCTCTTAATGTGGTAATACCAAAGTCTTTTGCCGTTTTAATCGTATTTTCCAATCCGGCTAAATAAAGAACTTTTACCGCCGGAACGTTGATTGATTGGCTGAGCGCGTTGCGGAGATTTATCGGCCCGCGGAAAAGATGGTCGAAATTCTGGGGATGATAACAATCGTCGTCTTCATTTAAAAAATTTACAATTGCCGGACATTTGGGATTATTCGGAACAAATTCGGTTGGCGCGTCAAAAACAACGGTTTCCGGCAAATATCCTTTTCCAAAAGCGGTTAAATAAGCGAACGGCTTGAAAGCCGAACCGGGTTGTCTTAATCCTTGAACCGCCACATTAAAATTTCCCTCATTTTTAGAGTCAAAATAATCACGCGAACCGACCAAGGCGATAACTTCGCCGGTTTTCGGGTCTTGAGCGATTAAAGCGGCGTTCTTGCCTTTATATAATTTCTCGTTGCGGGTGGCGCCTTCCCAAATAACTCGTTCGGCGATTTCCTGTGTTTCATAATCAAGCGTTGTGGTGATTTTTAATCCGCCTTTTTCCAAAAAATCTTCGCCGTATTTATTCGCTAAATAATCTTTAACCATCATTATAAAATGCGGCGCTTTTATGGAGCCGAGCGTGGGTTCGGAAAATTTGAAAACAAATTTTCGCGCCCGTTCAAATTCTTCGTCGTCAATAAATCCCAAATCAAGCATTTGTTTCAAAACATAATCTTTGCGTTGCAATAATTCTTCTTTGTGGATCCCCCAGGGAGAATAATAAGTCGGCGCCTTCGGCAAACTTGTCAATAAGCTGGCTTCCGCCAAATTAAGCTCTTTGGCGGATTTATTGAAATAAATCTGGCTGGCAGATTCAATGCCGTAGGCATTTGAGCCGTAAGGAATTTGGTTAAGATAAAGATTGAGAACTTCGTCTTTGGAATAGCGCTGTTCTATCCAATAAGCCAAAATCAATTCTTTGACTTTTCTTTCAATGGTTCTTTCCGATGTTAGAAAAGCGTTTTTTGCCAGTTGTTGGGTGATGGTTGAACCGCCACGGGCGCGGTCTCTTTGACCGGTGAGTGGCTCAATAATTACCCCTTTTATCATAGAAGCGACACTAAATCCTCCGTGGTTGTAAAAATTTTTGTCTTCAATACTAATAGTGGCTTTTTTGACATATTCGGGGATTTCTTCAAACGGGACCACAGTTCTTTTTTCTTCATTATAAATTTCATAAAGCAAAACTTTGCCGGTGCGGTCGTAAATTTTACTTGATTGGGAAACTTGACGGCTGGAAAATTGCTTCGGGTCGGGCAAACTTTTCGCTATTTGGGAAATTTTCGTTATAGTCCAAAAACTCGCCCCTAAAATAATCAGTAATAGGACGGCAGATATTTTTAATAAGAATTTTTTATTTTTTGATTTTATTTTTTTTGTCATATTTAGCGATTATTATAAGTCTAATGAGATAAAAACTAAATCCCCCACATATGCATATGTGGGGGATAAAAGCCACCCTTAATTTTTATTTAACCCAATCTTCGTCATCACTTCCGGGTATTTCCAGAGGAGATTCTTCTTCATCCAATTTTCCGTCTATATCGCAATCTGGACAAATTCCGCCTTCCAAATCAGAACCGCATTCCGGGCAAGCGTCGTCGTCTTTATTTAATGAATCTATTATTGCCATTTGCTTTAAAGAACTTTTTGCGACCTTTATTTTAAATTTAAATATGATGCGCTCCGGTTATTGCCGCGGCAATTGCGTCAGTAACATCGTCTATTTCTTTAATTTTCGGGACTTTCAGGATTTGGGCGACCATCTTGGCAACCGCTTTTTTATCCGCTCGTCCGTAGCCGGTAACGGCTATTTTTATTTCAGACGGTGAAAATTCCAGTAAGGGTATTTTGTATTTAACCGTTAATAATGTCAAGACCCCGCGCGATTGCGCCACTTCCAGCGCGGTTTTGAGGTTTTTCATAAAGAATAATTTTTCCAGAATAACCAGCTCGGGTTTGGTTTTTTTAATCAGTTTGGAAAAATCTTTTTCCAATTCCAAGAGCCGTTGCTGTTTGTCGCGGCTTTTGATTTTCAATAAACCGCTTTTAACAAGCGTGAGATTGTTTTTATTTTTTTCAATCAGCCCGTAGCCGACACGCACCGACCCCGGGTCAAGTCCGAGAATTAACATTAATAAAATAGTAAATAGTAATTAGTAAATAGTAAACCCCGCACCCTTGAAAGATTGTGTTTTTCACAAACGCTTCTTAGATTAAACATTTTTTCACAAATTGTTCATTTTGTGAATGAGTATATCCTACTAAGAAAAACAAACTGGCGTTTAATATCTTTCAAAGGTGCGGGGTAAATAGGGCACGCATAAATTTGTTGCTTAATTAAAAGGATTGTTTTAAAATTTAAGAACACTATGTCAAAAAAGAATTCAAACAGAAAGAAAAAATTAACGGACGTTAAAAAAGAAAAATTTTCCGTCATCACCGAGGAATATCGGCTTCATCATGAAACCAAAAAAAGCGTTTGGGCGATTATTTACGGCTGTATCGGCGCTCTTTTGATATTGGCGCGCGTGAGCGCCGCGGGGCCGGTGGGTAAATTTTTTTACGGCATTTTTGAAACTCTTTTTGGCT
>Ga0210057_1008700_pt1 | contig 11935 bp, 13 predicted proteins | sample CryGeyCG2114_010_2_FD_183968 | JGI IMG/M metagenome (GOLD analysis project Ga0210057, IMG submission 183968) | Groundwater microbial communities from aquifer - Crystal Geyser CG10_big_fil_rev_8/21/14_0.10 (SPAdes) (version 2) | ecosystem: Environmental > Aquatic > Deep subsurface > Groundwater ...
TGATGCAGGATTGTGTATGCCAACATTGATATCCGTACCACCAATGACGATGCTGAATGGAAGAGAAGTTTGTATGAGTATTTTTCCTGCACTGAGCAGATGTATACCAATAGCTGTATCGAAATGATTACCACCAAGTAGTTTTAGTGCGGTTTGTTCGTCGTTACTCTTCATAAAAGCAACCTCGTGACCTGCTGCTTCGAGATGTCTTTTTATACGCATGGCACGTGTGTGGTTTCCACTCGGGTTTGTGCCAGATGCGAGAAGGGCAATATGCATGTTTTTAGTGGAGCCGCCTTCGGGATTTGAACCCGAGACCTTTCGCTTACCATGCGAATGCTCTACCCCTGAGCTAAGGCGGCTTTTCATGAAAGAAAACCTACGGTTTCCTCTCATGGGCTCTCCTTCCCTTTTGAGAGGAGTCGCTCCAGGCTGGCAAAGCCAGCCTTCGCGAATTCTTATAAAGAATGCTGAAGCAGTCTACAAGCTATTCTCCATCTATCTCAACTGTTTCCAGCCACGATTGTGGATCTTTCCCATTATGTTTTCTTAAAGCATTTTTTATCGTGTGGAGGCAGATGAGCGCGCATTTGAAACGACGAGGTCCAACGGGTACACCGAGGAGCTCGTACACATCACTTTTCTTCATCTTCAATAGAGCGTCTGTAGTTTCCCCTTCGAACTCTTCTGCAACGATGGACATACCAGCTTGTGAAATAGCGCATCCAGTACCATTCCATTCTATGGATGTAACGACATTGTCTTTGATTTCAAGAGCAACAGTAATTTCATCTCCGCAGCTTACATTTGCTTCGGAGTGTGTTATCACGTTTGCCACTTTCCACTTTCCACTTTCCACTTTATGTCGCGGGTCACGATAGTGATCGAGAATGTTTTCTGCGTAGAGGTCCACGGTAGGGGGTTGGGGGTAGGGTTAGGGGGTAGGGTTGAGGATCAAAATAGCTTTATTGATTTCTTTTACTGCGCGATCGATATCCTCTTTTGTTGTGTAGATGCCAATGGAGAGGCGCGTGCTTGCGTTGATGCCAAGTCTTTTATGGAGAGGTTGTGCGCAATGATGCCCTGCTCTGAGGCACACGCCACTTCTTCCGATAATGTCTGTGAGGTCGTGCGGATGAATGCTTTTTATTGTAAAACTGATAATACATTCTGTTGGTTTCCCAAGAAAGCTTAGTCCTTCTATGGTTGAAAGTTGTTCTACTGCGTATGTGCAAAGCTCTTTATCGTGCAGAGTGATGTCATCCCAGTTGTACTGTGAAAACCAATCGATAGCTGCTCTTAGTCCAACCGCTTCTGCAATTGGGGGAGTGCCTGCTTCGAACTTTGCAGGAATCTCTGCGACTGTAAATCCATCTGTTGTCACTTCCTGAATCATCATTCCTCCTCCAAGAAATGGTGGCATATTTTCGAGATGTTCTTTCTTCCCATATAACACACCGATTCCTGTTGGTCCGTAGAGTTTGTGGCCAGAGAATGCCAAAAAATCACATTGAAGTTTTGTAATATCGATTTCTTTGTGTGCAACGAGTTGTGCAGCATCGATGCAACACAGTGCGCCTGCTGCATGGACTTTTTGTATAATGTCTTCGAGTGGGGGGTGCACACCAAGGACATTGCTTTGTCCTGTAAGAGAAACCAATTTCACCTTTCCAGTTGCAAGTGCAGCATCAAGTTCATCAAGTTTCAGGTTTCCGTTTTCATTGATGTCGATCCATGAGATAGTAAACCCAATGTCTTGTTGCAACTGCTGCCACGGTACGATATTGCTGTGATGCTCGAGTATTGTGAGTACAACGGTATCGTCTTTTTTGAGGTTCGCTTTCCCCCATGTTTTTGCAACGAGGTTTAGAGACTCTGTCGTTCCTTTCGTGAAAACAATTTCATATGGTGCGCAATGCAAAAACGATGCGACTGTCTTTCGGCTGTCTTCGTAGGCAGTTGTCGCTTTTTCTGCAAGCTCGTGCATCCCCCTATGAACATTGGCATTGGAGGTTCCATAGTATGCATTCATCGCTTTTATGACTGATTCTGGCTTTTGGCTGGTTGCTGCACTATCAAGGTAAATACAGGTATTTTGCTTGAGAATCGGGAATTGTTGCCGAATATGAAGAATATCGAGGGGCATGGTCAGGAAGAATAGTATCACGACTTCGTGAAGGAAACGGCTGTAAAAACCATGAATATCGGGTACTATTTCATACTGTATGGAAAGAAAGACTGTTCAACTCCTTTCAATTGGCCTCTTTGCCTCCCTTATGACATGGGGATTTTGGACCTTATTTTACTATGTAGGTGTTCCAAATCATATCGGTGTCCTCATTGGTATTGATAAAGCAAATGAGCTTCATCAGATCCAGAGAGTGTGTATAAGTGATAGCATCATATGTGAACTAACAAATGTCGTGTACATTTATCAGAAAACGTTCTTCCTTGGTATTGCTGCATTTTTCCCATTTGTGTGGAACACACTGACGCGAGTGCCATTTATCCTGTGGTATGCAGGAATTGTTTTCTTCTTGTATCTTTGCCGTCTTGTGTGGAACCTTATGAAGACAGATTCTTTCCGTCTTCAGATGACGATGAAACCATGGAAGATAGTTCTTCTTTTTATTGGAAGTATGTGGCTTCTCTTTACATGTTTGTCGTATACACAAAGTAGCAATCTTCCTATTACAACAATTGTTGAGCCGCATGCAGATGTGTATCAAGGTGCTGGACCAGAGGCACTGGCAGCATTGCAACGCAATTACGATGACCTCAAAGAAAGAGGGTGCTTAACTCGTGTCGGTATCTTTGGTGGTGTTGCTGAGGCATCGAAGATACGTATGCGCTGTATTCAAAGTTCGTTCTTTACGAGAGTTCTTCCACCGCTATTTGTTATCCTCATGCTTTTTGCACAGTTCCTCATTGTTGGACGACTATTCCTCCGCAAAATATTTGGACTGACGGTCGATACATTACTATTAGAAACAGTTGTTTCTCTTTGTACGGGGGCGTGTGTGTGGGTTGCATTGCTCTGGCTCGGTGCAGTGCTTGGCATCTTTACGATGAGTTTTGGATGGGTGCTGATGCTTGCTATGCCGATCATTGGATATAACGACACGTATTACTGGGTGAAGAAGTTTTTGTATGCAGAGTGGGAGATTAATTCGAAGTGTTTTCGTATCCAGACACTGCTATTTTTCTTGTTGTTGACATACTTAGCATTCAACTTTATTAATGTTATTCGGCCGTTTCCTATTGGTTGGGATGACCTTGGAAGTTATCTGAACCGTCCACGACTTCTCGTAAGCTATGGCAAATTTGTATTCTCTATGGCTTCATTTCAATGGGAATACATGACATCTCTTGGCTTCTTGCTCTTTGGGTACAACGCCACATTTGGTGCAACGACTGCCCTTATCATTAACTGGTCACAAGGACTTCTCGCAGTGTTGGCAGTCTACCTCTTTGGTAGAACATTTATTGGTCAAGGGAGAGGACTTTTGTCTGCACTACTGTATTACAGCTTACCAATGGTTGGACATTTCTCGTTTGCAGACATGAAGATTGATAACGCCGTCTTTACCATGGGTTCAATGGGAATTTTTGCAATGTTCATCGCATTATTTACAGATCATGCATCGAAAAAATCGCAGTATCGATGGGTAGCGCTTGCCGGTTTCTTTATTGCTTTTGCGTTCTCGTTCAAGGTGACAGGAATAATGGTTCTTATGGCCCTCGGTGGTGTGCTACTTGGAGCAACATTACATTGGAGTGCGTTTATTGGCGCTGTGTGTTTTGCGTTAGCCATTTTTATCAAGAAAGGGGCATTTGATCTTCCTGCTGTTCTTGAGCGCATTGGTTATGCATCAGATATGTCACCATGGATTTTTATTGGAATACTTCTCGCTATTGGACTTAGTATTTTTGCATTTGCTGCACAAAAAGACATGAAGAGGTTCAGATCTACTTCAATGTTAACCGGTATTTTCGTTGCAGTTTTCTTTGTTACTATTTTCCCTTGGGTTGCTCATAACAATGTTCGTCATGGGAATAGTATTCCTCGTCTCGAACTTGGATCCCCAAATAATATCACACCGATTCTTGATATGTTTGGGACAAACCCACATGCCACACATGTATTACCACCAGAGCTTCTCGTCGATAAAAATAATGCAGCATGTTCCTCGTCTGGAGCCACAGAAGAGCTGGGTAGGTACTGGGGATACGGAAAGGGCTGGAGTCATTATCTTACACTTCCGTTCCGTACGGTGATGAACCTCAATAGTCAGGGGTATTATGTTTCTACACAACCAGGATTATTGTTATTCCCGCTCCTTCTCTTATTGCCATTTTTCTGGCGGAAAGAAGGTAAGTGGTTTCGATGGTTATGGATTGCAACATTGTTCTTGATTATTCAGTGGGGACTTCTTGCAAACGGCATTATTTGGTACGGCATTGGCATGTTCCTTGGTCTCGTACTAAGCCTTGAGGTTCTTATCGCGAAATCTCCAGATGGATTGAATAGAACGCTTTCAAGTGTTCTTATTGGATTCTCACTCTTGAGTTGTTTTGGAATGCGATTTTGGCAGTATGATTCGCAGAAGAATCTCTTTGAGTATCCACTGGGCAAGATCTCTGCAGCGAGTATTCGAGAACGCACTATTCCTTTATATGATGATATTACAGATATTGTTTTAGAGTTAAATGAGAAGAACCCTCAAAGGCCATTGCTCTACCGAGTTGGTACATTTATGCCGTACTTTATCCCAAGGAACTTGGAAATTATTGGTATCTCAGATCATCAATTAGATTTCTTTAACTGTCTGTACCAAGATGGTGATAATGTCAAAACTGTGCAACGGCTCAAGGCACTTGGTTTTAATAGTATTGTCTTTGATACCAATACAGCGACTATTGAAAAAGATGCTAATGGAACACTTCATAAAAAGGTACAACGATTCGTCGACTTCTTAAATAGCCCTGACTCTGGATTGAACATTATTATAAACAATCCTTCAGCGGGTGTTAGCTTTATTATCATCCCTTAACACATGAAGACTATCGCTGTTATTCCGGCATACAACGAAGGGACACGTGTGGGGAATGTTGTGTCTGAGGTCGCACAGTATGTGGATACTATTATTGTTGTTGATGATGGTTCTTCTGACAATACAGCAGAGATCGCCAAGAAAGCAGGTGCCATTGTGTTAACACATATAGAAAACTGCGGTGCAGGTGCTGCAACAATGACTGGTATTGATGCGGCACGTTTATTAAATGCAGATATCATTGTGACGCTTGATGCAGATGAGCAGCATAGTTCTGATGACATCCCTGCATTGCTTAAGCCAATTAAAGAGGACACGGCAGATATTGTTTTTGCGAATCGTTTTGGACGCCGTAATCATATTCCGTTTATTCGACGATTGTTTAATGGGCTTGGGAATATTATTACGTTTGTAGCAACTGGTAAGTGGGTAAGCGATAGCCAGTGTGGGTTTAAGGTCTTTGGCCCTAAAGCTGTGTCTCAGGTGGACCTTCGCATGAGTGGGTATGAGTTTTGCACCGAAATTGTTCGTGAAAGTGCGCAGCATAGGTGGCGAACAACAGAGATCCCTGCCAAGGTTTTGTATAGTGAGTACACGCTTGCGAAAGGCCAATCTTTTGCCAATGGCGTACGCACTGCTTTAAAAATTCTTCTTCGTTCTTTTCTCCGATAAACTATGGACTTTACTGCCTATCAAATTGTTACCCCTCTTATCTCTTTTGTTGCGGTGACGTACGCATGGAACTTGGTGTTTCGACAGAAGAAAACGATTTGGGAAGCGCTTCTATGGACGATTTTCTGGGGGGCGATTGCTATGATTGCAATGTATCCTAATTCCATTGATTATCTTACGGCTATTACCGGTATTCAAGATCGAGAAAATGCGGTAATGGTAACATCTCTTGGAATTTTGTTTTTCATTGTTTTCTATCTTGTTATTCGTTTGGAAAATATGGAACAACGACAGACAAGGGTTATTCGAAAGCTCGCTTTGAAAGATGTTGATAAGCCAAAGAAATAATTATGAAGACTATTCTTCTCATTAGTCCGTACTGGAAAGAAGAGCATCGCTGGATGGTGAGTTCTGTGAAACTTGCAGAGCTATGGCAGAGACTTGGCTTTACAGTAGTTGCTGTTTGCATGGGCAGTGCATCTAGGGTTGATGTTGTTAGTGATACGCTTACCGTTCATTATCGAAAAGATTTTTTTATATCAGATCCGTGGAATTACGGTATTGCGTTTGGTTTTACAGGATACGTTCGGAAGCTTATTAAAGAGGTGAAGCCAGATTATATCGTCTGTAATAAGATTTTGTTTTGGACGTCGTTGTCGGTTATTGCATTGCGGCTCACTGGGCATAAGGTTTTGCTACTAACAGATGCGTTTGTTGGTATGACATGGTGGCCACGGGGAGTGGTACCTCGCGTCGGTGCATTTCTCTATGCCAATACTCTTGGTTGGGTGATTATGTTGTGCTCACACAAGCTTGTGACATTCTATCCACAGTCACCACGTGTATTGCGGCGCCTAGGTATTGCTCGTAAGACAGTTGTGATTCCGACAGGAATCGATGCATCTGTGTTTGGTGTGCCACAAAGAAGTGGGAATACAATTTCGTATGTTGGACGATTGGAATCTATTAAAGGAGTGGAGGATTTTCTTGAGGCTGTTGTTCCACTAAAAAAAGAGTACCCGAACTGGAAGGTTCAGGTTGTCGGTTTTTATAAAGAAGGGCATCCGCTGGTAGAAAAGTATCAACGCGATGTTGCCTTTACAGGCCTTCGTACAGACATTGCAGAAGTACTTAGAGCAACTGATATCTTTGTCATGCCAAGCCACAGTGAGGGGCTTTCAAATGCGATTATGGAAGCGATGAGTGCGGGGTGTGCATGCGTTGTTTCGGAAGTCGGTGGCAATACATACCTCACACAGAATGGAGTTTCTGGATTTCATTATCCTGCTGGTGATATCGAGGCATTGCATGCACATGTGCAACGTTTAATTGATGATCCTGCGAAGCGTATGTCAATGGGTGATGCTGCACGGAAAAGAATCGAAGAAGAGTTCGATTGGAAGAAAGTGGGGAAGATGTACCAGTCACTTTTTGAGTCTCTATGAAAAATATTGTCATTCTCTCAGCGTTTTTATCTCCCATGAGAAGTGGTGCGGAGGCATGTGCGGAAGAAGTGCCGTTGGCCCTCAAAGGACAACACAATTTTACGATTGTTACTGCACGTATGAGGAGGGATCTGCCAAAGAAGGATATGCTCAAAGAGAGTATTCCTGTGATACGTGTTGGTCTTGGGTGTACATTAGATAAATGGCTGTTTCCATTATTGGCACCACGTGTTGTGAAGCGAATGAAGCCAGATATTGTGCATGCAGTCCTCGAAACATTTGCAGGACTTGCTCTGATGTTTTGTCGTGCACCAAAAAAGATTCTTACCTGTCAGACGACCAATAGAAGTTTTTTGAAATCAATGATTGTTCGTAGCCCAGATGTTGTGACTGTTATTAGTCAGGCATTACTTCAGACAGTTCGAGGCTTTGGCCGGGATGATGCAGTTCTTATCTCGAATGGAATAGATGTCCAATCACTGAATAGTGCACGAGAGTCTACGAAAAAAGTTGCTGGCAGAGTACTATTCGTCGGAAGGCTCGAGAAACAAAAAGGGGTCGATACACTACTCCGTGCATTTGCTGCCCTCACCCCCAACCCCTCTCCCAAAGGGAGAGGGGAGCTTCTTTCTTTGAGAATTATTGGTGATGGTGCAGAGCGCCAAAATCTTGAAAGGCTTGCAAAAAAGTTGGGTCTCATTGACCGTGTAGAGTTTGTTGGAAGGGTAGAGCCGTACCTCATAGCCAAAGAGTATGCTGCGGCAGAAGTATTTTGTGGACTCAGCCGTAGTGAGGCACTTGGTAATGTATTTTTAGAGGCGCAGGCTGCAGGTTGTGCAGTGATTGGTACTCGTGTTGGTGGCATTCCAGATATTATTGAGGATAACAAAACAGGGCTCTTGGTAGAACCAGCCAATGTGCTGGAAGCTACAGTCGCATTACAAAAAGCTCTATCAGATAAGACACTGAGAGCAGTTCTTGCAAAGGCAGGAAGCGCGCATGCACAAAACTTCTCATGGGGCAGTATTGCTGCAGAGTACGCGAAATTATATTAAGAATTTCTTTGGTCCCGTACTTTTGAAGCAGCAAGGAAGAGGCTTTCAAACGTTCCTGCATCTATCCAGTCTTTTTCAAGTGTCGTTGCAGTTAGCTCACCTTGTGCGAGGTACCAACTAGTCACATCTGTAATTTCATATTCTCCACGAGAAGAAGGTTTCAGGTTTTTGATGATGTCAAAACATTGATTGTCGTATATGTAACAACCAGTGATAGCGAGGTTGCTTTTTGGATTGCTTGGTTTTTCTTCTACTGATGTCACGTTTCCATCATGTACTTCTGCAATACCAAAACGATGAGGGTCTTCTACTTCTTTCAAAAAAACGTGCCCTCCACGAGTGAATGACTGAATGTGTGCGCTGAGGTCATCAAAATATATGTTGTCCCCGAGGATGGCGCAAATAGATTCGCCATCAGCACATTCATCAGCTGCAAGGCCGAGTGCCTGTGCGATACCCCCTGCTTTTTCCTGTATTTTAAAACTGAAATTACACCCAAATTTTGATCCTGATCCAAGGTACGCAGCAATTTGATCGATATGTTCTGTTCCAGAAATGATGATAATATCCTTAATTCCTGCATCGAGGAGTATCTGAAGTGGGTAATGAATAAGAGGCTTGTCGTAGACGGGAAGTAACGATTTATTCGTAATTTCCGTCAAAGGGGCTAACCTCGACCCTGTACCGCCGCAAATAAGTGCTCCTTTCATCGAGGGGAGTATGAATGTATTGCGCCGAGAATTCCACCTTCTTGCCTCGTAATTTGGCTCTATTTTGATACTATAGTTCGTATGAATCTACTTATCACTGGGGGCGCAGGGTTTATAGGGTCGCACTTTGTTCTGCGTCACATGGCAGTACATCCAGATGACACGATAGTAGTGCTTGATAAATTGACATACGCAGCTGATAAATCTTTTTTAGATCCTGTTGCAGATCAGATTACGTTTGTAGAAGGAGATATTGCAGATCAAGTACTTGTGACGAAGCTTGTGGAAGATCATAAGATCGATCTCATCGTAAACTTTGCAGCAGAGAGTCATGTTGATAATTCTATCTCTGATGCGACGCCTTTCTTGCATACAAATGTTATTGGAACACAGGCGCTTATCGAAGTGATGAAAGTTCATCCAGAGGTTCGTCTTTTACATATTTCAACAGATGAGGTGTATGGCGATGTCGGGGACACAGACCCTTCATGTAAAACGACAGATCCTCTTCGTCCGAGCTCTCCGTACTCTGCAAGTAAGGCAGCTGCAGAGCTCTTAGTTCAGGCAGCTATTCGAACGTTTGATATTCAGGCGGTGATTACACGGTGTACCAATAACTATGGACCGCATCAGGCAGATGAAAAGTTTATTCCAACGGTCATTCGCAAGGCACTTAAAGACGAACCTATTCCAGTGTATGGAACAGGGAAGAATAAGAGGGATTGGATCTATGTTGGTGATCACTGTGATGCCATTGAAACTATTCTTGCAGTCGACTGGCCGCAGTACCAGTCATCTGCTTTTGCAGATTCCGGTACACGGCAAGACCTCCATAGTAGAATTTTTAATATAGGAATAGATCGCGAGTATGAAAATTTAGCAGTTGCGACAATGATCTTAGATATCCTTGGAAAGCCGCACGACTTGATCTCTTTTGTGGAAGATCGTAAAGGCCACGATTGGCGCTATGCAGTAGATTCCTCCGAAACTCGTACGCTTGGCTGGGCTCCGAAGATAGAGTTTGAAGAAGGACTTAAGCAGACTATCGTTTGGTATACGAAGAAGTATACCAATTTTTAAAAAATGGTACTGTTAATGTTGAAAGAAAATATCCCAATGTTGGCACGATTGCATTGATAAATGGGTTGCCTAAATTGGCAATGAAGAAAAATATGACGATTACAAAGTAGGTAAGGACTACAATCAATAGTTTCCTGCTGCAACTTGTTTCCCATGCTTTATCCAGTTCAACACGAGCATTGCGCTCTTTAAGTTTGTTTATCTCATTTTTTAGCTCTTCAATATTGGTCATATTTATCTTTCATAAGGGGCAAGTGTATTTTGTCTAAATGAGAGGTGCAGCGTGTTCTTTTTCGGTTGCGTTGGATTCTATTTGTCTGAAGCCGCACCTAGCTTCAGTAGGAGCTTTGTACGTAAATCGTTAATAGCATGTTCTATTTTACGTTCTTTATCGTCTATCCAGTTATCACCAACATAGTGCTCACCGTAAAGAGTATGGTCAACCTGTCCATTTCTGACTATCGAGGCGCAGTATCTCTTATGTATATAGTCTGCTTCCACAACGACTGGAAGCTCAACTGTGTGTGTTGGCTCAATTTCTATTTCTTCTTTTGGAGCTGTACTCATTATCGAAGAATACTCTTTTGGCGATCGAATACAATAGCATCATCGGGAGCAACCGAAAAAGAACGTTCCTGCGTATGCGATATTTAGCAGTGGTAAAATTTGCGACGTAGGAGCTTATCACTACCAAATATGGGTGAGCGAATGGAGCGCAGCGGAGTGAGTGAACCAGTTATTCATTGTTGTGTGATGTGCCGCGCGAATTAAATTCTATCAGTTTTGTTTCTCGATTAACATATAATGGGTGTTTTGGACTGCCATTTTTGAGAATTTGCAGGCAATAGGGAGCCGTAATTTGCGAAAGTAATTTTGTAACTTGCTTACCACGATTTAGAAAATCTCCATGATTACCCCATGCGATGACGACAATTGTGGATCTTTTTGCGTATTCCTTTATATATGAATCATTCTCATCTCCAATAGGATTGTCTACCTTTTTTAGGTCTTTTGGTTCGGTAGCCCTAAAAGCAAAAAGATTTGTTACCCACATTCCGTCGTAGCCCCAATATTGTGCGAACTTAATACAGGCTTTTATTGTTGGATCATCGGTGTTTTCATCCGCTGTGCTTGGGTTTAGGAGCACAAAATTTACAAAATTGTCGTCATCGGCTCCCCATTGTCGTTTGAGTACATATCTGTACTTTCTTGTTTTATTTAAAATGGCATCTTTATTCATATAAACAACTTAAATGAGCGCGGCATTTTACACAACGTCTAAGACTATGCTAAGTGCGAGGCGTCCCGATAGGGCATCATCGCCGAAGCATTTGAGAGAGGTGCAGCGACTTCCATAATCATTTCAAAGAGGAGCTGCGACGAACCGTACAAACCGTGTTGTGTGATGTAAAAAAATCTCTCTTTTCAATCGATTAATCTACAACTGTCATCCCTTCGACGGGCAAGCGCTTTCTGTGCGGCTTGACCTTCTCAAAATACCATCGGACGGCGTATAGAAAAGGTGTATCTAGGGCGGCGATGATAAATTTAAGGACTATGGTACTCATGATGATCGGAACCACGGGGGTGATTCCGTAGAACGCGATCGTCGTAAAAAGAACACTATCAATGATCTGGCTCACTCCTGTTGACAGGTTGTTTCTAAGCCATAGGTGCTTTCCTTTTGTAAGTTTTTTCCAAAAGTGATATGCCCAAACATCGTGATTTTGGGCGACGATATAGGCGATCAGAGAAGCAGCAACAATTCGACCTGTCTGTCCAAGTGTCTGCACGAAAATTCAACAGTGAAATGCATAAAATACATCTCTGAAAGGCTAATTCTCTAAGGTACGGTAGGAGGGATCGAGTTCTACATCTTTCCCTTCCTACCGTATGGCACAGCTTAACAGGTCTCAGCG
>Ga0210057_1008703_pt1 | contig 11926 bp, 12 predicted proteins | sample CryGeyCG2114_010_2_FD_183968 | JGI IMG/M metagenome (GOLD analysis project Ga0210057, IMG submission 183968) | Groundwater microbial communities from aquifer - Crystal Geyser CG10_big_fil_rev_8/21/14_0.10 (SPAdes) (version 2) | ecosystem: Environmental > Aquatic > Deep subsurface > Groundwater ...
AATAGAATTTATTTATCAATATATCAATTATTACAATAAAGAAAGGATTGTCACCAGACTAAAAACCAGTCCGGTCAAATACAGGCAAAGTCAAAGAATTTGTTCTTGAAAAAAGGGGTACTTGACATATTTAAATCAAATTTAGGGGCCATTTTTTTATTTAAATTTAAATAGTTTTTTTAGATTTTCTGGCAGAAAAAAGTGGAGATGAGGAGCAATGAACTCCTGTCCGAAAAGGCTTTTTAAAAAAAGTTGTACCAGCTTAATCCATTTGTTTTAAGATGAGAGAAATGGATAACCCTAATTCATCTTAATTTTGCCATTTAACTTGATCTTTTTTTGGCTTAAAAAAGACTGCTTTCTAGGTTAGTTTTCACCCTATAAAGCTCCCTAGAAAAAGCTAAATAGAATGCCAGTTTAAGCGTAAGCTAAAGCTGGAGTAGGAAGCAAAGAGGCTAAAAAGCCTTTTGCTTGATCTACTTTGTCAGAAATAAAATTTGTGACAGTTGTTTTTTGATTCTGTTTTACTCCTATTAATCAAAGGAGGCTGGCTTTTTTAAAGAGCTATCTTTCCGTCGAAACAAACATCCCCATGAAGTCAGATTATACCATAAAACAAGGGGAGATGATAGGCTTTTTTCTTTATTTTTAGTTATAATAAGTTTATGTTAAAAGACCTTTTGTTTCCTAAAAAATGCCTTTCCTGCCAGACTTGGGGAGATTATCTTTGTCCTGATTGTTTAAATAAATTAAGTTTAGTTAAAAATCCCATTTGCCCGGTTTGTTTTCGGCCCGCCAGATATGGCAAAACCCACCCCCATTGTCTTAAAAAGGACAAAAATTCTCTTGATGGTTTAATTAGCATTTTTTTGTATAAAGGAATTATTAAAAAAGCCTTATTAAAACTGAAAAAAAACTACTTAAAAGATTTAAGTTCTACCTTAGTTGAACTTTTTTTAAGCTTTGGAGGGGAAAACAAAGAGCTTTCTAGATTGATAAGAAGAAAACCAATCTTTATACCGCTGCCAATGACAAAAAAGGAAATTAATTACCAGGGTTTTAATCCTCACCATTTATTAGGGAGGTTGATTACTCAAAACTTAGGAATTCCTTTTTTAGATCAAGCGATTTTAAAACAAGCTGAACTTAAGGAAAATAGTTGCTTTTCTGAATATAATAAAGCTTTTTTGATTAATGAAAAATTAAGTTTTAAAGGTGTTTCTGAAGTGTTTTTGTTTAAAGATATTTTCAAAAACGGGAGAGATTTAAGGGTCTGTGCTAAACTTTTAAAACAAAAAGGGGTGAAAAAAGTTTGGGGTTTAACTTTAGCTTTGGATTCTAAAAAGACTTAAACTTACTAATTAAATTTAAAGCCATATTTTTTGTTTTTTCATTAACTTCAACTTTAACTAAGCCTTGATGGGGTTGGCCATAGAAAATTTTTGTTTTTAAAGGAGAAAGAAGAATTGCGGGTAAAACCAGAAGATCTTCCTCTCCTTTTATTTCTAAAAGCCCTATTTTATTACCTAAATTTAAATGGATTGCTTGACTTAGTTTGGAAATTGCCTGATTTGATAGGGTGCCGGGCTCGTTTCTAGCTTTAAAATAGAAGTTAGTTTGGGAGATAATTTTCTGGTGAAGTTTGAATTCTATTTTTTTCCTTTGACAGCGGTAATCAACTACATTAAGGCTAGTTTTAATATTATTTAGTAAAAAAGCCTGAGTGGTAATATCACCAATGGTAATAATAGGGTGAGAGGAGGTGTTTTTTAGGCCTTTTAAGGCTTTTAAACTGGCCCAAGAAATATTTTTTTGACAGCCTTTTAAAAGCTGGCCAATTGGTTTTTTAAAATATTGACGGGAATCTTTAGGTAAATAAAGGTTTTTTTTGGCTAAAATATTTTTTTTATAATTAAAGCCTTGGGAATTTATTTCTCCAAGCCTTATTCGGCTGCTAGAAATAGTTTTCCGCTGATAGTCTTTTTTAAGGTCTAAAAGATTAATTTTCAAAGGTTTTAAGCGGTTTTTTTTCCTGGTTTGATTAATTAATTTGGCACCAGTTAAAGTATTTTTAGTAGCACTAATGGTTTCCAAGTTTACAGAGGTAGTCGCGGGGCCAAAACAATCATTTAAAGGGAAAATAAGGGTTTTCTTCAAAAGATTTTCTTTTTGTAAATATTTTTGTAAATTCTTTTTTCTTTTGGTAAAAGATTGGATCGAGGCAGGATTTTTTTTATGGTTGTTATTAAAACCAATGCTAAGCCCTAGATAAATTAAATCTGTTTCTAAGGCGCTTTTTTTAATAAAATCTTGATGGCCTAAATGGAGATGGTCAAAAGTACCGGCTAAAACTAGATTTCTATATTTTTTCATCAGATAAGCTATTTTATCCTTTCTTTCCTCTTTAGTTCAAGGGGTGATATAATAGAGAATTAAGGCTAAGGTGGGGTCGGATAACGGCTATTCCACCGGTTTTGAAAACCGGCGCCTGCAAGGGCTTGTGGGTTCGAATCCCACCCCCACCGCTATTGACCTTTAAAGACTTTAATTGATAAAATTTAAAAAGATTTAATAATTTTTTAAAAAGAGGAAAAATGCCTGCAGATCTAAAAAGCACTTTAAAAACCAAAAATAATCCTTCTGAAGTGTCAGTGGTGCCATCTCCTTTTAAAGAAATTCTTTCCTGGCAGGCAGCAATTAGGCCTTTTAAAAAAAGAGGCAGGGAATACTTTAGTACTGTGGGAGCCATTGTTTTTCTTTTAGTAATTATTCTCCTTTTTATTAAAGAATGGGTTTTAGTTGCCGTGGTTTTAGCCTTAATGTTTTTAAGTTATGTTTTAGCCACTGTTCCGCCTGGAGAAGTAAAGCATCAAATTACAACCAGGGGAATAAAAACAGGGGAAAAACTATATAAATGGGAGTGGTTAACCAGGTTCTGGTTTACTAAAAAATGGAATATGGAAATCTTAAATGTAGAAACAATTCTAGTTTTTCCTAAAAGACTCCAGTTAATTTTAAAAGACAAAGGTAGAGAAGAAGTTAGAAAGGCGATGGAAAAATACCTCACCTTGGAAAAGCCTAAAAAAACTTCCCTAGATAGAGCTTCAGAATGGCTTCAAGAAAAAGTACCTTTAGAATCGTAAAGAATATTTTTTTGAATATGCGCTTGTAGCTCAGTGGATAGAGCGTCTCTTTGCGGAAGAGAAGGCCAGAGGTTCAAATCCTCTCAGGCGCACCTAAAGGAGAGGTGTCAGAGTGGTTAAATGACCAGCTCTCGAAAAGCTTGGGGGTGTTAAAACCCACGTGAGTTCGAATCTCACCCTCTCCGCCAAAGTTATTTAAAAAACAAATAAAGGAGATAATTTATGAGTAAAAATCAATATAATTATGGACTAGTTATTTTACCTCAAAAAAGTCTTTACAAAAAAACTGAGGCAATAATTAAAAGGTTTAGTCAAAAATTTAAGACTCCATTTTTTGTTCCTCATCTGACCTTGTTAGGAAGTGTTCAAGGCGGAGAAAAACAAATTATTAATAAATTAAATCAATTAACTAAAAACTTAAAGCCTTTTTATTCAAACTTTGGAAAAACTGAATTTAGTTCAACCTATTTTCAATCTGTGTTTGTCAGGGTTAATATGAACGCTTCTTTGATTGGTTTGTATTTAAAAGCCAGGGATATTTTTAAGACAGATATAAATCACATTTTTATGCCTCATCTTGGCTTGATTTATGGTGACATTGGGATAAGTAAAAAAGAAAAAGCAGCCTTAAGTGTTAATTTAGTTGGTTTAAAGTTTAGGTTTAATAATATTTGGCTAGTTAAAGCCAGAAAAGGAGATAAGCCAGAAGACTGGCCGTATATAAAAGAATTTACTTTTTAATATATGAGTTTTTTAAAGATTAAAAAAGAACTTAAAAAAGCGGCTAGAAATAAGCAGGCCAAAACACTATCCCGGTTTTTTAAGACTGGTAAAGGTGAATATGGCGAAGGAGACCTTTTTTTAGGGGTTAAAGTGCCAGACATTAGAAAAGTAGCTAAAAAATATAAGGATTTAGAACTTTTAAAAGTAGAAAAGCTCTTGCAAAGTAAAATTCATGAATATCGTTTAACGGCCCTCCTAATTCTGACCTATAAATTCCCTCAAGCAGATGAGAAAGAGCGGCAAAAGATTGTTTCTTTATATTTAAAAAATACAAAATATATTAATAATTGGGACTTGGTTGATTTAAGTGCCCCTAAGATTGTAGGCGAATATTTTTTAGATAAAGACAGAAAGATTTTATATAAGCTGGCTAAATCTAAAGATTTATGGGAAAAAAGAATTGCTATTTTAGCAACTTATGCTTTCTTAAGGCAGAATCAGCTAAAAGACACCATAAAAATAAGCCTTCTTCTTTTAAAAGATAACCATGATTTAATTCATAAAGCCGTTGGTTGGATGTTAAGAGAATTGGGTAAAAAAGATGAAAAAGTGTTAACCCAGTTTTTAGAAAAACATTTTAAAGCCATGCCCCGGACAATGTTAAGATATAGTATTGAAAGATTTGAAGAGAAAAAGAGAAAATATTTTTTAAAAAAGTAAAAGGAAAAATAGAAAAAATTAAGTCTCTGTAGCTTAATGGATAGAGCGCCAGCCTCCGGAGCTGGAAATGTGAGTTCGACTCTCACCAGGGACACAATATTTCTTAAAAAAACAATAGAAAAAAGAAAGAATTAATGAAAAAAAAACAAGATCCTAGTCCAATTGTCGGCGCCTTAGTTTTTAATAGAAAAGGTGAAATTTTACTTGTAAAAAGCTATAAGTGGAAGGGCAAATACCAGATTCCTGGTGGCCACATTGAAGAGGGAGAAACAATAGAAGAAGCGGTTAAAAGAGAGGTTAAAGAAGAAACCGGTTTAGAAGTTTTTAAAATAGAGTTTTTAAATGTTCAAGAGGCGGTTTTTGATAAAGCTTTTTTTAAGAAAAGACACTTTATTTTTATTGACTATACTTGTCGGACAAATTCTTTAAAAGTAATTTTAAATGAAGAAGCCCAAAGTTATATTTGGACAACTTTGAAAAAAGCTCTTAAAATGAACCTTAATTCTTATACTAGAAAAGCCATAAAAGATTTATTAAAAAGGAAATAAAATGAGCTTAAAAAGAGAATATTCAGCTGGGTGCGTTGTTTTTAAAAAAGAGAAAGCTAAAATTCTTCATCTTATTGGCAAGCATTCTGGCTACCATAAATGGGTCTTGCCTAAAGGCCTGATAGAAAAAGGAGAAAAAGGGCCAGAAACAGCTATTCGGGAAACAGAAGAGGAAATGGGAGTCAAAGGAAAATTGGTTTTAAAAAAACCTATTTTTAAAGAGCAATACTTTTTTTACGCTGATTTTAAAAAAAATAAAGAAAAAGAGCGGAAAATAGAGTCTGAAGAAAGAAAGCAGGGAAAGCCAGTCAGAAGAGTAGCGGTTTATCAGGAAAAGGGAGGAAAAAAAACCAAAGTCTTTAAAACAGTTTCTTTTTTCTTAGCCGAATTTAAGTCAGGTGATCCTTCTAATCATGATTGGGAAATGAGTGAAGCCGGTTGGTTTGAATATGACAAAGCTTTTAATCTTTTAGCTTTTAAGGGTGAAAAACAAGCTTTAAAAAAAGCCAAAGAAAAGATTAGTCTTTTTAATCAAGAAAAGTTATTGTAAAATAAGGAGAATTTGGAGGAGTCGGATAGTGGCCATTCCACACGCTTGGAAAGCGTGCGAGCGCAAGCTCACGTGGGTTCGAGTCCCACCTCCTCCGCCACTAAAGAACCTTTTCTCCTATTATATCTATAATGTCTTTTATTGGTTCCATTAATTTTTGATCTCTTTGGATCCTGGTGGGAACCCTAGAGTTTTCTGTCTCATCAAGCCATTCTAGTAATTCTGGTTTAGTTAAAGTTTGTCTTTTAAAACTTACCGGTTCCTGAAGCCATTTTGCTAACTGGCTCATTTGTAACCTAAACCATTCAAGCGGCTCCCAGGTATAAGTGACCTTAAATTCTTCTAAGTGTTTTTTTGTCATAATAGATTAGGAAATATTATACAACATAAAATAAAAAGCTTAATCCTCATGGTAAAATAGGGCTATGGATCAAGTTGAATTAATTCAGTCTAAAGTAGATATTGTTGATTTAATTAATTCCTATGTGCCTTTAAAAAAAGCCGGTCGGAATTTTAGAGCCTTATGTCCTTTTCACTCTGAGAAAACCCCTTCTTTTATTGTTTCACCGGAGCGCCAGATTTTTAAGTGTTTTTCCTGTGGTGAGGGAGGCAATGTTTATCATTTTTTAATGAAATATGAAAACATGGAGTTTGGGGAAGCTTTAAGGTTTTTAGCTGATAAAACCGGAATTAAATTAAAAAGTTTTCGGCCAAGCAAAGCTTATCAGGAAAGAGAAAAATTAATTAGTCTTAATCATTTAGCTTCAGAGTTTTACCACTATATTCTTTTAAAGCATAAAGTTGGTCAACAAGGCCTAAATTATCTTTTGGGAAGAGGGATTAGTAAAGATTCCATAAAAACTTTTAAATTGGGTTATGCCCCTCAATCTTGGGAAAATCTTCAGGACTTTTTAGTCAAGAAAAAAGGCTTTAAGCGGCCGGATTTGTTTAAAGCCGGATTAGTGGTTAGTGGTCAAAGATCCTTTTATGATCGGTTTAGGGGTCGGATTATCTTTCCATTATATGATCATCGGGGTAATACTTTGGGTTTTGCTGGTAGAGTTTTGGAAAAAGACTTAAAAGGAGCCAAATATATTAATACTCCGGAAACGCCAATTTACCATAAATCAGACCTTTTTTATGGCTTAAATATTACTAAAAAAGCCATTAAAGAAAAAGACAAGGCTGTTATTGTTGAAGGAGAGCTGGATTTAATTTCTTCTTATCAGGCGGGAGTGAAAAATGTGGTTGCTATTAAAGGAACAGCCTTAACCGAGAGCCAAGTTACTTTAATTAAAAGATTTACCCCAAATATTGCTTTAGCTTTAGACGAAGATAAGGCAGGTGATCAGGCTTCTAGAAGGGGAATTGAAATGGCTGATAAGGAAGGTTTAAATATTCGAATGATAGAGCTTAGTTTTGGTAAAGATCCGGATGAAGCCGCTCGCCACTCTCCTAAGCTTTGGCGCCAAAGTATTAAAAAAGCCATCCCAATCTATGATTTTTATTTAAAAAGTGCTCTAAAAAGATTTGGTAAAAAAGGTGGAGAAAGCAAAAAGAAAGTATCTGAAGAAATGGTGCCTGTAATTTCTAAGATTACCAATCAAGTGGTTCAAGCCCACTATTTAAAAAAACTGGCTTTAAGTTTAAATGTTTCTGAAGAGGCAGTCTTAAGGGAAATTGAAAGATATGAGAAAAATGAAAAGATAAAAGATGATTTAAGACCAACTAAACCTCGGAAGGAAGAGCCTAAAGATAAAACCAGACGGGAAAAGCTGGAAGAATTGCTTTTAGGTCTAATCGTCCAAAAGAAAAAAGGCATAAAAAAATATTTATTAAAAGTTAAGATTGAAATATTAAAGGGGAACGCTATTAAAAGGATTTTTGAGGCTTTAAATAAATACTTTATAAAGGAGAGAAAAGACTTTAAAGTTAATGATTTTACTAAAGTTTTACCTGAAGAATTATTAGAAACTCTAGATCAGGCCTTTTTAAAAGATTTAGAAATTGACTTGAGTGATAAAGAAAAGTATAAATTAGATTTTGCTAAAGTCTTAAAAGAGTTAAGAAAGATATATTTTAAAGAGGAACTTAATATTTTAGTTAGCAAGATGAAAAAGGCTGAGACTAATAACCAGGGAAAAAAGCTTCAAAAATTAAAAGAAAAGTTCACCTCCATTTCTCAAGACCTTAGAAATCTAGTATAATATGCCTTATGGCGGCTAAAAAAATTGTTGATACCAAAAAGCTTATTAATAAGGCTAAAAAGCAAGGCTTTGTTACCCAGGAGTCTATCCTGGAAGTTTTTCCAGATGCCGAAAAAAGAATTGAAGAGCTGGATGCTTTATACAACAAGCTTTTTAAACTAGGGGTTGATGTTTTTGAAAGTGTGACTGAGGAAGAAATTGCCGGGGATGAAAGAGCCGCTTCTGAATTAACCAAAGAACTTAAAGTCCTTTCTACCTTAACTGATAAAAGACAAACTGATCCGGTGAGAATGTATTTAAAGGAAATTGGCAGGATTCCCTTGTTGACCAGGGAAGAAGAAATTGATTTAGCCCAAAGAGTGGAAAAAGGGAGTCTTAAAGCTAAATCTAAGCTAACAACTTCTAACTTAAGATTAGTAGTTTCGATTGCTAAAAAATATATTGGCCGGGGAATGATCTTTTTAGATTTAATTCAAGAAGGGAATAAGGGACTTATTAGAGCGGTGGAAAAATATGATTGGAAAAGGGGCTATAAATTTTCTACTTATGCTACTTGGTGGATTAGACAGGCAATTACTAGAGCCATTGCTGATCAAGCCAGAACCATAAGAATCCCGGTTCATATGGTAGAGACAATAAATAAGCTCGTTCGAACCAGCCGAAGGTTAATGCAGGAAATGGGGCGGGAGCCTAGTCCAGAGGAAATTGGTCTGGAAATGGAGATAGATGTTGTTAAAGTCAGGGAAATAATGAAAGTGTCTCAAAAAACTACTTCCTTGGAAACACCGATTGGGGATGATGAAGATTCTTATTTAGGTGATTTTATTCCTGATGAAACCACAGTCGGCCCTTATGATTTAGCTTCTAGAAAACTTTTGAAAGAAAATTTAGAAGAAGTTTTAGCCGCTTTGTCAGAAAGAGAAGCCAAAGTCTTAAGAATGAGATTTGGTTTAGGCGGTAAAAGACCAATGACTTTAGAAGAAGTGGGCAAAGAATTTGGAGTCACTAGGGAAAGAATCAGGCAGATTGAAGCCAAAGCTTTAAGAAAATTAAAACACCCTTCTAGAAGGAAGAAGCTTCAGGACTTTTTAGATTAAATGAATCCAGGAATTAAAATTGGGCCAGAAGACGGAATTGAAAAACTTAAAAAAAGCCAGGCTAAATATTGTGAGATTTGGTTTAGACTAGATTGGGAAGATAAATACATTAAGCTTTTTCAATACCTACAGAAAAACAAAATCAATTTTGGCCTTCATTTTTGGGCCACTATTGATAACAAATATTTTCCTGATTTTTTATGTTTAGAACCTGGTTTAGCTCAAAAAACATTAAAGCTTTTAAAAAAAACAATTGATATTGCCTCGAAATATAATGCTTATTATGTTAATTTCCACCCTGAGTCTTACCGGTTAGCAAAACTTGACTTAGACAACTCTAAAATTAAAGTGGTTAATCCTAAACTAAAGATTAATAAAGAAAAAACTTTTAATCAGTTTTTAAGATATTTAGAGAAAATAAATAAATATGCCAAAAAAAAAGGAATCATTCCTTTTTTAGAAACAGTCCCTAAATTCATGCCCTCTGACTTTAAAAACTTTAAAAAAGGCAGACTTAAACCTCAGTTATCAGAAGGTTTAGAAACAGAAAAATTTATTCAACTGACAAAAAAAAACTATCCCATTTGTCTGGATCTTGGTCATACCCAAGCTCAAGTAGTTTCAGATAACAGAAAAAAAATCTTTAACCACCTATACCAATCAGCTAAACAAATGAAAGACCAGATTGGCCTTATCCATGTAACCACTAATATTCCACCTTTTAATGGGACTGATTCTCATAACGGTATTTTAGAAAAAGACTTTGAAAAAGGAGCTTTGCCTAATAAAAAACAACTCAAGAAAATCCTCTCTATTTTTAAGAACAAAGATATCTGGTTAATTCCTGAACCTCCCCATAAAGAAATGATTGAAAACTTCAAAGAACTAAAAAAAATTGTAGACAAGATAGAAGCCAATTGATAAAATAGGCAAACCTTAACAATTTAATATTCCGCGGTAGCTCAATGGTAGAGCAGTTGCCTGTTAAGCATCTGGTTGGAGGTTCGAATCCTCCCCGCGGAGCCAGATGGGACGCAGAGGCAACAAAGCGTCCTTTTTTGTTGATTTGTCGGTCAATTCTGCATGTTCGAAAGTTCCTTTTTCAAAATCCTCTAAATTTTCCACTTTAGAACAATTGGTTTGGTCCAAGGCTTCGGAAAGTATTTTGAATGCCTTGGAGTATTCCCAAGAGAGCCTGCCTTCGTTAAGGGTTAACTTGGCGAAGACCAGCCTGATCAGGGCTCTCTGTTCGTCTAACATGTCCTTATTTTTGGCGGTTAGGTAGATGTCTCTGGCTCTCTGCGAGAGTTCATAGAGATTAATGCCTAAGTTTAAATAGCCAGTGCTGGCGGTGGAATGACGCTTGATGGTTTCGGTCAACTCATCCTTTTCATTGGAGTATTGCTTGAACTTGCGGTTATAAAACTCCTGAGTAATTTTCTCATCGAGCTTGTCGTCATAGAGTTTGTCCATGCGTTTGACTACCGCCTGATAACGGGTTTCGAGCTCGCCGACGGTGCTGTTGTGGTATTGAACTTCGTCCTGGTGGCTTTCCTTGAGAGCTTTCTTGAGCCACTCAGTTACTCGCTGGTTTTTTATCTTCAAGTTTTCAAAACCATCTAAAAGCTGTTCTTCGGTTTCTGGTTCTTTGACCCATGTTTCTTGGGTACAGTCGTGGTAGTGGTTGCAGTGTCCGTAGTGATGACCCCGATGTAGTTCCCAGGTAATCAGTCCGTCACAGCCAGAGCAGCGAATTAATCCTTTGAAGAGGTAGTCGTGCTTCATGTATTTGGGAGTGGTTTTGCTCACAAGCATATTCTGAACCTTATCAAATAGTTCTCTGCTGACTAACGGCTGATGTTTGCCGTCACTGATCTCGTTGTTCCATCTTATTTTACCCATGTAGAAAGGATCGCGCAGCAGGGAGTGAGTCCTACTGATCGCCAGTCTGTTGCCCTGTGGTGAGCGCATGCCTTCTTCATACATAGTGTTCGCAAGCTTTTTAATCGAGTAATCGCCGGAGGCGTAGAGCTCAAACATCTTGATCACTAGCTTAGAAGTGCCTTCATTAATGACGTGGATCTTATGGCCGGTTTCACCCACGGTTTTATAACCCAGCGGTGGCTTGGTTGGGATCCAACCCTGGGCTAGTTTTTCTTTTTGTCCTTTCTTCACATTCTCGGAAAGCAGACGGACGTAGTACTCGGCAGTGGCAACTTTAACTCGCCACATAAACCATTCGTGCGAGCGCGAGGAGTTGTGAAGAATGCAGGCCTCTTTGGCTAAGTGGATTTGGTGTTCTTCACTCTCAGTAATCCATAAATCGATAGTAGGGACATCCGAGAAGTTACGAGTCAGTCGATCTGTAGTTTCAACAATGATGGCACAGATGTTTTTCTTGCGGACGTAGCCGATCATCTCGAGGAATACTTTGCGTTGAGTTTTACCAGCCGCCGACTCTGAGATTGCAAAGACTTTGGTTACATCTAAGCCCTGCTTCTCGCCGTATTCTCGCAGGAACTTCTCCTGAGCCGGTAAGGAGTAGCCGGTTTCTTCTTGTTCTTTGCTGGAGACTCGGCAGAATATAACGCTTTTCATAGGCAGAGCTTTTTCAACACAACACCATATAGGTAACTCGAGGGAATATCAAATTGAATAAGCTTATTTTTCAGTGTCATTTTGGTGAAGTGGTAGTGAAGGTGTGCCGACACCTACCTTCTTTCTGGTAAAACGCTCTGGAAAGCGGTTGTATTTCCTCCGATCCTCAATTGGTTCCATATTCCTGAAGACATTGAAAATAGCTCTGGCCACAGCGTGGCTTTCTTCTGTTTTTCTCTCTCTGACTTCTTGAGCCATCTCTGCAATGAAGTAGCTGACCTGCTCATCTTTACGTTTTTTCCAGTGGAATTGACTGCTCCATCTCTCCAGTGTTCTTTTT
>Ga0210057_1008707_pt1 | contig 11923 bp, 14 predicted proteins | sample CryGeyCG2114_010_2_FD_183968 | JGI IMG/M metagenome (GOLD analysis project Ga0210057, IMG submission 183968) | Groundwater microbial communities from aquifer - Crystal Geyser CG10_big_fil_rev_8/21/14_0.10 (SPAdes) (version 2) | ecosystem: Environmental > Aquatic > Deep subsurface > Groundwater ...
AGCCCTTGCCAAGTGCGAATAACATCACGGAGTGGCGCGCAAGCAAGTGCTGAAACGCTGGGGAAACGTTTAATAAACTCCCGATACTTCCCCACCACCCTCCCCACCTGCGTTTGTTGGAGCATGATCTCTGATACTAAAATTTTGTAGGGACTCACCCGCTTCCCCCGCCACGGCAAGTCCCGCTTATGCTTTGCATAGTACCCCCACACTATTTTTTGAAATGTCACCAACTTCCGCTTATCCATAACTCTCATCATACAGACTTCGCTCATTTAGAAAAAGTGAGTCATTGTTTTATATACAAAGATTGACAAAACTGTTGGATTAGGTTATTCTGATTTTAGAATACACATTAAAAGGAGATTCCTTTTATGGGTGACCTTATTTCTTTACATCAAAAGAAGCAGCCGCCATCTGATCAAGAACCTGCAAACATGTTATCTGAGCTACTAGGAAGCTTTGGAGAAATGCTTGAATCTCATGGAACTAAAGACGGGGTAACGAGCGCTATGGGAGACGGATTACTCTTCTCACGTATTACTCTCCATCTTAAATCTCTGAGAGGGAGGCCCTCCAAGGAATCGATTGCCATAGCTCGAAATAGTCTTAAAGGTTTTAGTAAGGAAGAGCTGAAAGATATTGCTCGGGCAAGTGTGCCTACACAATGGACAGCTCGACCCGGCTACTTCCAAGCTCTTGTTGATGAGTTTACTGCTCGTTAAAAACCGCACCCCGTTGCCCCACGATTCAAGTGGGGCATTTTTATTTACCAGAAGTATTACAAAATAATCGTCCTTCCCCCACCAATGAGGACTGCCCTAGAAAAAGCCCCTCCATTTTGCTAGAGTTACCACACATTGCGGGAACCTGTCCCGCAGGATGCGGGATCGTCTAATGGTAGGACACATGCCTCTGGAGCATGGTATCTAGGTTCGAGTCCTAGTCCCGCAGCAAACTTAGATACCCTTCGGTTCCATATTGACTCTCTGTAATAAAAATATCTACTTGCTATAATGGATGTCTATGAAAAAGTACCTTATCAGTAGTATCCTTATACTCACGCTCGGGCTAAGTATCCCCTCTTTTGCGGCTACACGAGGAGACGCGGCACAAAATCTTGGGAGAAAAATTATTGTATGGAAGCAGAATGCAGACGAGGGTACTGCCCGTGCCTTTGCACGCTCTCATGCAACAGAACTCAAATATCTCCCCCTCGTACGAGTCTCTGTTATAGAGGTGAGCTCCCAAGCACAACTCACAGCACTCTCATCCTCTCCTGATGTAGCAAGTATTACTGACGACCCAATCGCAAGCATCACACTTGTTGATCGCCGCGATATAGCTCGCGAGTCTAGCCGCAGTGCGGCACGAGGGAGAGGCGGCTCGAGCACACCCGCACCACAAGTAACACCGTGGGGTATCTCCGACATCAACGCGCCAGCAGTGTGGGCGCACAATAATACCGGCGACCCCATTAAGGTAGGGATTATTGATACAGGAATTTCCTCCTCACACCCCGACCTCGCCGCAAACATTAAAGGAGGAATTAATACCATTAAACCAAGTCGTGGGTGGGATGATGACAACGGCCATGGTTCACACGTGGCGGGCACCATCGCTGCGCTAAACAATACGCAAGGAGTTGTTGGGGGCGCACCACAAGCAGATCTCTACGCTATTAAAGTGCTCAACTCTGCAGGTTCAGGTTACTACTCCGACATTATTGAGGGGTTACAATGGGCTATCGATAAGCATCTCCAAGTGGTGAATATGAGCTTGGGTGGGACCAGCGATTACGGGCCGCTCCACGACGCTATCACCGCAGCTCGCAATGCGGGCATACTTGTAGTTGCCGCGGCAGGCAACTCTGGTGGTTCCGTTATCTACCCTGCCGCATATCCCGAAGCTCTTGCGGTGTCAGCGCTTGATTCCTCACACACACTCGCCTCATGGTCCAGCCGAGGGCCAGAAGTTGACCTCTCTGCCCCAGGTGTCAGCATATACTCTACCTACAAAGGCACCGGATATGCCACACTCTCAGGCACCTCAATGGCCACCCCACACGTAGTTGCATCTGCCGTACTCCTCCTTAACAGTGCCGTGAGCTCTTATGATATAAATAGTAATGGGCAGTGGGACCCGAGCGAGGCTATGCAAAAACTCGAGAATACAGCAAGCGACCTCGGTGTAAGTGGCCCCGATACCCTCTACGGCTTTGGCTTAGTTAATGCGCTTGCAGCAACACAATAAATTATTAGGTAGTTATTAGCTAAAACACATAACTATGCATTCATTTTTTTCAGGAGGGTTTGGGATGGGAGTTCCGTTTTGGAGCGGTGGGGTTGCACTCACCTTTGTAATCTTTATGATTTGGAGCTTGGTGTGGAAAGGGCTCGCCCTCTGGCACTCAGCTCGTCGCGGTGAGAACGTTTGGTTCATCATCCTCCTCATCGTCAACACAATTGGCATTTTGGAGATTATCTACCTCTTCGCTGTCATTAAAATCAAGCCTGCAGACCTCTTCAAAATTAAAAAGGGAGAGTAGCCTCTCATGGCTAGTGACATAAAAAATAATTTTGTGTACCACGGGTCACATGAGCAATTTGAAGTTGCCATCCCTAAGCGACAAAAGCGGGGTAATCAACAAGATGGTAAACAGGTAATAATTTTTGATGATATTTCTTTCCACGCTACACCCCACAGATGGATTGCACTAGCATACACTTATCACCCAAAAAAAGTTTTTACCTTAGAGGGTAGGCACGTTGTCTACAACATGGCAGTCAGCCTCTATCAAAATAACAAAAAGATACACATTATCGGTATTGGATCGATGGAGGAAAGTATGGAGCAGCTCTACGGTGACGGCGGCTATTTACACGTATTTGACGCTAAAGATTTTTTTCACACACAAGGACTCGGCGATTTAGAAATCATAAGTAAAAGTGAAGTTCGTCCACTACGTATTGAACGGGTTGATAATCCACTCGCTGAGTTTAAATCATTAGGAATAGAATTTAAATGGCACGATGTTTCCCTTCCAGAGAATGCTCACCTGCGCAATTATGTAAATACAGGATATACTGCAGGTACATGAACACTCATACAATTGTTGTCATTAGCCTCACAATCCTCTGTTTTTTAGGAGGAGGAGTTCCTCGTGCTCTTGCAGCCACTCCTCACACCGGCGTGGTAGTAGGGCCACTTGAGGTCTCAGGTTGGATCCCCTACTGGCGCAAGGCAACCGGCACAGCAGAGGCACTTGTTCACTTAGATCTCTTTACCGAGATTAATCCTTTTGGCTACACCGTTAAGCAAGACGGCTCACTCTATGACGCTATGGAGGTAGACAAGGAGCCCCTCCCCACTCTTGTCCGCGCAGCCCAAGCAAAAAAAATTCGTGTCATCCCTACTGTTATGTGGAGTAACGGAGACGCGATAGAAAGTATCCTAAAAAATCCTACTTCTCGTACCGCACACGTTAAGGCAATTGTAGATATGGTCTACTCTCACAATTTCGACGGTGTCGATATTGACTACGAAGGGAAAAAAGCGAGCACCAAACCGTACTTCTCCCTCTTCCTCAAAGAGCTCTACGCCGCCATGGGTAAAAAGTGGGTTATGTGTAGCATTGAGCCACGCACTCCGCTTAACTCTCGCTACGACACTATCCCCTCCGACATTGAGTACGCCAACGACTATATTGCAATTAATAAGTACTGCGACCGCGTTCGCCTCATGGCCTACGACCAAGGAGCTATCGACATCCGCCTCAATGAGAAGTCGATTGGCCCCTACATCCCTGTAGCAGATCCTAAGTGGGTAGAGAAGGTGGTGACCCTTGCCGCACAAACAATCTCTAAGAAAAAAATTGTACTCGGTATCCCCACCTACGGTTACGAGTACCAAGTAACAGCACTCACCCAAGGGTACCGATATAAACTACAGTGGGCATTTAACCCACGCTACGCACTAGACTTGGCACGACAAATTGCTATTAGCCCACAACGCAATACTGCTGGCGAGCTAAGCTTTATGTACTCCCCTACCAGCACACCAGCAAGTACCCCGCCTCTAGCAAACATACTCTGGTGGAGTGATGGACTCGCTATACGCGACAAAATACTCCTCGCACGTACACTTGGCCTCCGTGGAGTAGCACTCTTTAAAATCGATGGTGGAGCTGACCCTATCCTCTGGAACATACTTCAGTAATAACAATAAGAACCAAAAAACACGCCCTTTTCCCCTCGGACGTGCTTTCTGGATAATGAGGAAATCTTACAGAGCAGCTGTCGTGGTAGAAAATTCTCCCGATGTCTGAGTGTTCCCTGTGGCATCAGCCGATTGAACACGGATATAATAAGTGGTACTTGTCGAAAGACCCGTAAGTGTGAGCTCATGACCAGTAACAAGTGTCCCTGACTCAAGGTATACGGTAGTTGAGGTGCTTGCGGTCACCGGCGTGCTTGTGGAGAAAAAGACACGGGATGTAGCGCTCTCATCAGTCGTCCAGGCAACATCCATTGTTGAAGTCCCCGCTGTGAGGCTCACGCTTGAGATGACGGGTGCAGTGGTATCAGCAGGAGGGGGTGTTGTTGGGGCGCCACCAGTAGTAAACGAGAACTCGGGTGAATACGCAGTGTTGCCTGCAGCATCACGTGAGCGCACAACAGCGTAGTAGGTTGTCGTTGTTGAGAGACCAGGGATAATCATTTGATGGTTACGTGAGCGGAAGCTTTGCTCACGATGAGATGTAGATGAACTATTCACATCTACTGGTGAGCTCGTACTCCAAAAGACAGCGCTGTCTGCGGGCTCGTCGGTAACCCATGAAATAAATGCCGCACGAAGAAATGGCCAAGCGCGAACATTACTAATTACCGGCGCACTGGTGTCACTCGTAGGTGTAGTGGTGCCATGATTACCAAAGAGCCACCACCAATTCATATTGATTCCTTGAGGAAGTTTGCAGTTTTCATCAGGGGTACTACTCCCATTTTTAAACATCCACCCAAAGGCGATAAAGTGCCCGAATGAAGTACATGGTTTAGATGCATGTTCTACTTCATCATCAAATTGATCATGAATTTCCTTAAGATTTTCTTTTACTTGTGTATGAATATCTTTAGACAATGTTCGCTCTAATCGAACGTCCTCACGCTCTCGCTTTTGCCCTCTTTCTTTCTCTTTGGCATACACAGCCGATGGTGCTATGGTCAACACAGCTAATAAAACAATAAAGGGGATACTGATACTAGTTCTTATTTTCATCATTGATGTATTATCTTAATAAGGGTAGTGCTCAGGTACAAAGCACTACTAGTACCCGATGACGGGCGGGTACACCCTTTCTTTCATGCGCGAAAGGATTAAGGCACTTCCCCGTCATCAGTTATGGACATCCCTTCAAAAACCCAACAATTCAGTGAGTTTTACGAGCGTGAAGTAGACGGCCTTTTTAGGTATATATCCTTTCGGGTAAAAAGTAGGCAAGAGTCTATGGATATTGCTCAAGAGACCTTTTGCTCCTTATGGGAAAAATTTGCTACCGGCTCAACAATCATTTCACTTCGCGCCTTCCTCTATGCCTCCGCACGAAACAAGATAATTGACTGGTACAGAAAGAAGAAGCCACTCTCACTTGAGAAAATTACTGAGGGGGAAGACGGCGACATACTCCCATTTGAACCTGTTGATTCTCTCGCAGAATCTCGTATCATTCTTTCATCAGAAGCGAAGTCCGTCCTTAAACTCATTGAGAAGCTCCCCACACACTATCGAGACGCACTCTACCTTCGATTAGTTGAAGAGATGACACCAAAGGAGATAGGTCAAATTCTTGAGGTGAGCGCAGGCACTATCTCGGTACGCATTACGCGGGGTCTCACAATGATCCGCAAAGAATTAGGTCTCACACCAGAACCAGAAAAAACATGAACCAATTTAAAAAAGGTATTGAAGATATTCGTTCCATACAGCTCTCAGCAGAGGAGAAGCGTCTCTTGCATAAGCATATTTTTTCACAACCACTCCCCTCTCCATATAGGAAACCGATTCTTCTAATACTCTCGAGAAGTTGGGTGAGTTACAGTGTTGCCACACTACTTATTGTTGTGTTAATCGGGAGTAGTGCAACATACGCCGCCGAACAATCAGTACCCGGTGATATTTTTTACCCTATTAAAATCAAAGTGACCGAGCCTGCTCGTGATCTTTTAGTACAAACACCCATCGCCCGTGCGCAATGGGAATCACAAAAAGCATCCCGACGTCTTGAGGAAGCGACCACTCTAGCAACACGCAATGAACTTACTCCAGAGCGTAGCCAAGAGATTGAAGTTCTTTTCCAAGAGCACGTTAACGCCGCAGCAAAAGCACTCGGGACACTCTCTTCATCCAATGCAAGTAGCACTATTCATGATTTGGAAAATGAGTTTGACATGACACTCGCAGAACACGCACACACACTTCGAGTGGCATCCCAAAGTAGTAGTAGTACACGATCTAATACAATCGAGGAGCGAGACCACGCACGAGAGATACAGACAGACGAACCCGAAAATCGCCCTACTCAACAAAAAGTTCCTCAAGAAGTACCTGGTACACAAATACTGAGTACAACAACAGCAAGCACAACAGGACAAAAAGAAAATTCTACAGATAGTAATCGTGATACTTCGTCACTCGAGAAAAAGGTTGAGGAGGCACGCAAGCAACTACGTACCGAGGAGTTACGTACGCGGAGTGAGAGAGACCGACAAGAGCGCGAGCGCGATCGTAATGTCTCTGACCATAATCGGTCCCCACGACAAGAGAGTGAGGGTATGGAGTAGATTTAAGAATAGGATAAAAGCAACAGGCCCTGTCCAAATATCAGCAAACAAAAGGAGACCAAACACGACTTCAAAAATACCGTGAAGAAGGACAAGTGTCCCAGGAGTAGCAATGACCCCCGTCCATGAGGGAACCATAGAAACCCACATATTTGGATTAGAAATGCCGCTCCATCCAAACCAAAGGAACGCAAACGCGAGCCCAACACGAAGTATATCTTCCGAATGAGAACGAAGAAAAGTGAGTGCATGCATAGACTTATTATTTAACAATACCAATAAAGAATGACGTGAGCACACTTTGTGCTTTTTTACTTGACCCATGTTGCTCTGTAAATGCGGCAGTGCCATCCGTACCACAGAGTTCAAGGATTGCTTCCTCTCCTCCTGGATGCTCACTAATCCATGAAGTAAGGTCAAACACCTGACTACCCACTATCGTGTAGCAACTTGAGACATCATTGTGGGTCGCAATTTGCGCGAGGGTGAAAGTTTTAGTAGTCGGCTTCGGAGTAGGTGTTGGAGAGGGAGCAGGAGTAGTAAGTGCAATAATACCAAGAACAATAAACCCAGCAATAAGCCAATAAATATTTTTCATAAATTGTAGTATACCCTACGAGCGCCTTTTTTTGTACAAAGAAGCCGCCTTAACAAACGCAACAAAAAGAGGGTGCGGATGTAGTAATGAGGATTGAAATTCTGGATGAAATTGAGTTCCCACAAAAAACGGATGCGTTTTTTGTGGGAGTTCAAAAATCTCCATAAGTACTCCATTTGGAGAATATCCTGAAAATACGCCCCCTTTCTCCTCAATACCCTTTATATATTCTGGGTTAACCTCATATCGATGACGATGTCTCTCACTTATTTTTTCGCTCTTGTAGGCCTTATGAGCAACACTTCCTTTTTTTAAATTCGCAGGGTAAGCACCGAGCCTCATAGTAGCGCCGAAATTTTTATTTTCCATATGTTCTTTTTGTTCCGGCATAATATCAATCACGGGGTACTGGGTACCCGAATCAATCTCTGTGGTATGTGCACCCGTAAGTCCACAGACGTGACGCGCATATTCGATCACCGCTAACTGCATACCGTAACATAGACCAAAATAAGGGATGGAATGTTTACGCGCATATTCAATAACTTTAATTTTTCCTTCCACCCCTCGCTCTCCAAATCCTCCAGGAACAAGGATACCATCATATCGAGAGAGTTCTTTTAGTTTTTTGTCCGCCCCGGCAGATTCATACTCAGTAGAATCAAGCCAACTAATCTCCACCTTTTTGTTCAATGCGGCACCAGCATGCTTGAGTGATTCAATTACAGAAATATATACATCGGATAAAACAAAATCTCCCGTTTTAAAATATTTACCGACAATAGCAATAGAGACAACGTCATCCGCTTTTCTTACCCGCTCAAACATGCGCTTCCAATCCTTTAAATCTGTTGTTCGTGGGCGTAACGAGAGGAGTTTAAGAAGACGTCCAGAGAGACCATCTTTTTCAAAATTAAGAGGTATTTCATAAATACTCTCAATGTCTGGCGCAGAAATTATATTCTCAACCGGTATATTACTTGAGAGAGCAATCTTCTCTTTACGCTTTTTATCGAGTGGTCGATCGCTACGCGCAACAATAATATCAGGGTGAACACCATAACTATTAAGTGTACGGACAGCATACTGTGTTGGTTTTGTCTTCATCTCACCAATCTTGTGTGGAACTGGTAAATAGCTCACCAGAACAAATACAACATCAGCAGGATGTTTAAGTTTAAGGATACGCGCTGCATCAATAAACATAGCATTTTGGTACTCCCCTACAGTCCCACCAATCTCAACAAGCATAATGTCAGCTTTTGTTTTCTCCGAAGAACGTTTGAGTCGTCGGTGAATTTCTTCACAAATATAGGGCACCGGATCTACACATTTACCTCCATAGCCAAGCGCACGTTCCTTATCAATAACGTGTTTATAGACCATACCACTCGTCATATAATTCTCTGGCGGGAGCGCCACATCAAGGAAACGCTCGTAATTACCCATGTCTTGATCACACTCAAGACCAGAATTAAGGACAAAAACTTCACCATGTTCTATGGGGTTCATCGTGCCAGCATCCACATTGAGATAGGGATCAATTTTAACGGGGCTTACTGTGAAGCCCCGTGCGTGGAGAATTTTTGCAATTGAGGAAGTTGTTACCCCTTTGCCGACCCCCGACATGACACCTCCAAGAATAAAAATATATTTCTGTCGTTTAGCCATTTACACCTTTAAATAACGGATAATAGCCAGGTAACTTGAAAGTATCCCAATAACAACTCCTGAGGCAAGCAACGAAACTAATATACGTCCAAAGTGAGCTAGGTAGTAGGTAAAAATATTGAGCCCACCAAACGCAGCTGCAGAAATGCTACCTAACCATAATGCGGCAGGATAGAGTAGCGCAGCTGATAAAAGTGCTGAAATAACCCCGTACATAGCACCCTGAACAAGGAACGGTCCTCGAACAAAATTATTTGCGGCGCCAACCAACTTCATCACCGAAATTTCCTCACGTGCACTATATAGCGCGAGTGAGATGGTGTTAAAAGTTACAAATACCGACATGAGAGATAGGAGTAGGACAAGGGCAGTCCCAAGACGTCGAGAATAATCAAGGAGTTTATTCATGCGGTCAATGACTAATTTATTTTGACGATAGTTAACCTTCTCTATTATTGAGGCTCCCCCTGGAGCGACAACAGCATTTTCTCCCTCAAGGAACTTTGTCACACTCTCATATTGAGAAAGTTCACGTGCTTTAATATTAATACTTGCCCGCAAAGGATTGCCACCAATTTCATCAAGTGCAGCTAGCATCACAGCATCATCCTTATGGCGCTCACGGAAAGTTACTAGTGCCGCGTCACGAGAAATATATTCAGTAGATGCGACCTCGGGAAGCGCATCAAGGGAGTGTTGTACAGTGAGGATATCATTCTCTTGAGCGTCTTCAACAAAATAAACAGTTACATCTACCTTATCTTTAATAGTTCCTAGGAACGCATCTAAAAAAGTATTTCCCACCATTAAAGAACCGATGGCAAACAAGGTTACTGTCATCGCAAAAAGAGCTGCTAAAGAAACAGTTTGGTTACGCCAAAAACTAACAAACCCTGATCGGGAAATACGGCGGAATTGTGCAATGTAATGTTTAGAGGACATATTTGCCATGAGTATCGTCGCGAGCAATTGTACCATGCTCCATAGTAATTACTCGCTTCTTTAATGAATCAATCACCCCCTTGTTATGTGTAGTGAGGATAATCGTCGTGCCAAGATCATTGATTTTTTCAAGGATCTGGATAATCTCCTGTGTGTTAATAGGGTCTAAATTACCAGTTGGTTCATCTGCAATAATGAGGTCAGGCTGGTTTACAATTGCTCGTGCAATGGCGGCACGCTGCTTCTCTCCACCTGACATCTCATGAGGAAAACTCCACATTTTTGATTTAAGTCCAACCAAATCAAGAGCATGAGGAACATCGGCTTCAATCTCCTCTTCACTCCTCCCTGCAGACTCCATTGCAAAGGCAATATTTTCGTACGCAGTACGGTCCGGTAGTAAGCGAAAATCTTGAAAAATAGAGCCGATACGGCGTCGATACTCTGGAATAAACTTTCGTGGTAAATCTTGAATATTGAGCTTATCAAAAAACACCTTTCCATGTGTAGGAGGCTCCTCTATTAAAATCATTTTAAGTAACGTGGACTTCCCTGCTCCTGATTGTCCCACAATAGAAACAAATTCTCCTGGGTCAATAGAAAAACTTACTTTATCCAAAGCTTTGGAACGATCTGAATATATTTTACTTACGTTATCAAAAACTATCATGTTTGTTGTTGTTCCCCCGTAATAAAAATATCAATATCTCCCGAAAGGACATCATCTACTGCATGTGTCTCAATATTAGTACGGTGATCTTTTACCATCTTGTAGGGATGTAAGACATAGGAACGAATTTGACTACCCCACTCCGCCTCTGTTGTTTTACTTATATACATACCCTCCACTTTTTCCATTCGCTCTTCTTCCAGTTGCTTATAAAGTTTACCACGTAAGATAACAAGCGCCTTCTCTCGATTTTGTGCTTGAGAGCGCTCACTCTCACAGTGGACAGCAATACCTGTAGGAATATGAACTAGGTGAACTGACGTCTCACGTTTATTCACATTTTGTCCTCCAGGACCACTACTCTTAGCATATTCTACTGAGAGCTCATTATCAGGAATTTCAAAATCTCCTGTTTTTTTAAACTCTGGTATCACTTCAACCATTGCAAAAGAAGTGTGTCGCAATTTTTTTGCATTAAAGGGAGAGATGCGTACGAGCCGATGTACCCCTGACTCACCCTTAAGCACACCGTACACCCGAGGACCTTGAATCTCAATGGTTACATTACGATATCCTCCACGATCATTTTTATTTTCATGGAGAACGAGCGCGTTCCAACCACGTTTCTCTATATACTTCCCATACATCTCAAAGAGCATGCGGGCAAAATCTTCAGCATCATCGCCCCCCGCACCCGCAAAAATGGTGAGAATAGCGTTCCCCGAGTCGTAAGGATTAAGGTGAGCTCGCTCTTCTTTGAGACTTTGATACTCCTGGAGGACCCTCTGGGCAGCATCTTTATCTTGCCAGAAGTCTGGCCGCTCCATGCGGCCTTCAATCTCCTTTAGTTGCGAATCAATCTCCTCTTTCCCCCGCCGTGTCGCTCTCGCCATTACCTTACTAGTATACACGAAGGTAAATTTTTGAGCCACCTCCCAGAATTGAACTGGGGACCTACGCGTTACGAGTGCGTTGCTCTACCAACTGAGCTAAGGTGGCCTCCTTGGAGCCAAGACCGAGGATCGAACTCGGGACCTCATCCTTACCATGGATGTGCTCTACCAACTGAGCTATCTTGGCACGAACCCGAGCTGGGTTCTAGGCGCAGACGACGGGACTTGAACCCGCAACCTCCCGCGTGACAGGCGGGTGCTCTAACCAGTTGAGCTACATCTGCAAACGTCCGTATCCTAGCAAAAACTA
>Ga0210057_1008709_pt1 | contig 11922 bp, 9 predicted proteins | sample CryGeyCG2114_010_2_FD_183968 | JGI IMG/M metagenome (GOLD analysis project Ga0210057, IMG submission 183968) | Groundwater microbial communities from aquifer - Crystal Geyser CG10_big_fil_rev_8/21/14_0.10 (SPAdes) (version 2) | ecosystem: Environmental > Aquatic > Deep subsurface > Groundwater ...
ATCTAGCGCGTCGCAACAACCGCCTCAATACATAGCCTTGACCGGTATTAGAAGGTATCACTCCGTCAGCAATTATAAACACACTCGCTTTTAGATGGTCAGCAATAATTCTAATAGATTTTAAGTTTTGAGATGAAGGTTTGAGATTTGAGATTTGAGCTTTTATTTTTGCGACGATAGGAGCGAAAAGGTCTGTTTCGTAAACATTGCTCTTGCCTTGCATCACCGTTGCTATTCTTTCCAATCCCATTCCAGTATCAACATTTTTTTGTTTTAATGGTTCGTATTCGCCCTTCACGGTTTTGTTATATTCCATAAAAACATCATTCCAAATTTCTGTGCCGTTGATAAACATTTCCGTATCCGGCCCGCAAGGCCCTGCGGCGCCGGCCGGCCCCCACCAGTTTTCTTCTTTTCCCTTATAAAAAATTCTTTCCTTGGGAATGCCGAGTGTTTGCCAAATTTTTGCCGATTCCTCATCGCGCGGCACTCGCCCTGAGTTTATCGAAGGGTCGCCGCTAAAAACAGTTATGGTCAATCTTTCCGGATTAATTCCCATCCATTTTTGAGAGGTCAAAAACTCGTGACTCCATTCAATCGCTTCTTTTTTAAAATAGTCGCCAAAACTCCAATTACCAAGCATTTCAAAAAAAGTTAAATGGCTTTCATCACCCACTTTATCAATATCAACGGTGCGAATGCATTTTTGTACATTTGCCACCCGCTTTCCTCCGGGATGGCCTTCGCCCAGAAGATACGGCACAAGCGGATGCATGCCGGCAGTAGTAAAAAGCACAGTGGGGTCGGTTTCCGAAGGAATCAAAGAAGCCGAGGGAACAATCGTATGCCCCTTTCCTCTGAAAAATTCCAAAAATTTCTCCCTGATAGTTTTTGAACCCATAAAATAATTATACCACAATTATTCCGCCGCCGAGGAGAGTTTGACCATCGTAAATAACCAAGGACTGGCCAGGGGTTACTGCTCTTTGCGGACGCAGAAAAATTACTTTGTTATTTTTAATTCTGCAATTTTGCAACGACTGACGATATCTTATTCTCGCTTTGTATGTTTCTTTGATATCTGGGGCATATCCGGAAATCCAATTTACCTTTTTTATTTTTATTTCTTTTTTGTAAAATTTTTCTTCATCCGCTTTGCTGGCGACTATTAAAAGATTTTTCTTTATATTTTTCGCCACAACATAATATGGAACTCTCCCTCCTTTACTGAAACCATGGCGCTGGCCGATGGTATAAAGAGGCAAACCATTATGCTCGCCGATTATTTTCCCGTCTGCGGTTGTAATTTTCCCTTTTTTAAATTTTAAATGTTTTTTGAGATATTCGTTGTGCTCGCAATTCAAAAAACAAATATCCTGACTTTCTTTTTTAAGATGGGGCAGGCGCAATTCATCCGCCATTTTTTTTATTTCTTTTTTGAAGTAATCTCCAAGGGGAAATAATAATTTCCCTAATTGCTTTTGAGTTAAATTATACAAAAAATAACTCTGGTCTTTGCTTTTATCTTTTGCCTGCAGGAGCCGAAAACCTTCTTTTCGGAAAGATTTCCCTTGATGACCGTCTTGGAGAAAAGAAGGTTTTCGGCGAATATAGTGTCCGGTTGCTAAATAATCAAATTTCAATTTTTCCGCCAATTTTAAAAGCAGGCCGAATTTAATATCTTTATTGCATTGGACGCAGGGATTGGGCGTCCCTCCCTCTTTATATTCCCTTAGAAAATAGGCAATGATTTCTTTTTTAAATTTTTTCCTTAAATTAACAATTTTCAAAGAAATGCCGATTTTTTCAGCCACTTTTTTCGCGCTTTTTAGCGCCTCTGTATAATTAACCTGTCCCAAATTCAAAAAAACGCCGCTTGTATCATACCCGCGGTTTTTAAGCGCGGTGGCCGCCATTGAACTATCCACCCCGCCGCTCATCGCCACCAAAACCCTTTTTCTTTTCATCTTCATTAAGATAATATTATATTATATGTCTAAAATTTTAAACCTCCCGCTTGTAAACGCCCATACCCACGCCGCCATGATTGCCTTCCGCGGCATTATTGGAGACATTCCCCTTGATGCTTGGCTGAATAAACATATCTGGCCGATTGAAAAGAAAAAAGTAAATCCAAGGTTTGTTTACGAGCAGACAAAATTAGCAGTATTGGAAATGCAGAAAAACGGAATAAAGGTTTTCAACGATATGTATTTTTTTGAAGAAGAAGTGGCAAGGGCGACAGAAGAACTGGAAATGCATGCGGTCATTGGCGAAGCCATCTTGGACTTCTCCACTCCGAGCGCCCGAACTCCGGGAGAGGCCCTGGAAATTACGGAGAAATTGCTTCTCAGATATAAAAACAATCCGTATATTTCAGCGGCTGTCGCTCCCCATTCCATTTACGCTCTCTCGCAGGAAAATCTGGTCAAGGCAAAAAAACTCAGCCAAAAATACAGCGCCGTTTTTCACATTCATTTGGCGGAGACAAAAGCAGAATTTGAAAATTGCCTTAAAACAAACAATCTCACTCCTGTGGGCTATTTGGAAAAATTGGGGTTGCTGGACAATAAAACTGTTTTGGCCCATTGCGTTTGGGTCAACGATGAAGATATTGATATCTTGGCCAAAAGAAAGGCCAGCGTGGTTCATTGCCCTCTCAGTAATCTCAAATTAGGCTCTGGGATTGCGCCTGTCGCAAAAATGCTGGATAAGGGCGTAAATGTCTGTTTGGGTACAGACGGTCCGGCAAGCTCCAACCGCTTGGATATTTGGGAGGCGGGGAAAATTGCCGCGCTTCTGCAAAAAGGTATAAACAATGACCCGACAAAAATCCCAGCCCAAAAAGCGGTGGAAATGATGAGCATCAACGGCCTGAAGGCATTGGGTCTAAATATTAAAAATGATTTCTCTAAAGAAAGAGATTACAATTTCCTTTACGAATTAAACGTTGATGAACTCAAATTTGCCTAAGATATTTTTCTTTGTTGATTTTGTGCTCTTCAAAGGTCTTGGCATAATGAATAAGGCCCTTTCTATCATGAAGATAATACCAATATCCTGAGGCAACGGGATTTTTTGCGGCCTCAATGGACTCAAGCCCGGGATTGGAAATAGGCCTCGGCGGAAGTTCTTTATAACGATAGGTATCGAGTTCGGCATCAATCTGCAAGGGCATTCCAACTTTTAATCGTTTCCACAAAATTCCTGAAATAATTTTTTTTTCTTCCGGGAGCTTCGATTCTTTTTCCAATAAAGAGGCCATAACCAAAACCTCTGGTTTTATTTCCCCCACTTTTTTCTTAAAATTATCTTCCATTTTTGCCACCACTTCATTTTCTGTTTCCTGGCCGGTGAAAAAATAAGTATCCGGGAATAAATAACCTTCTTTGTCCCGAGTAATGCTGAAAAAAATATCTTTGTCAAAATTTTCAAATTTATTAAAGCGCTCGGCAATATCTTTATTGGTATATCCCTCCGGAATGGTGACCCTTACCTGCCTTAAGGGAAACTGGTCCAATTTTTTAAGATAGAAGAAAAACCACAGCGAAAAAGCTATTAAAAAAATAAAAAAAATTATGAACAAGGCAGGTCTTAATTTAAAAATTGTCTGACGATTGACTTCTAACATACTAACATCCTAATGTATTGACTCCTAAATTGGCAGATCGGTTGGCGCCTCGCCTTTCTTTGCCTCAATCCTTCCAAAAGTGGGTGTCTCGGCCACTCTGCCGGGGAAATGAAAGATAGTGGCCAATTCTTCCGTATTTAAAACAAAGGCCTTGCGGTCATAGGGCATATAAAAATAGGAGCGCTGTCGAAAGGCATCAAGTATTTTCATCTTTTTCCTCGTCTCTCTTTTCTTTTTTAAAAAATAATCAACTGTGGTGGGGTTAACCGGCTTAAAGCCATTAAGATTCACGGCGTTGTATTGCTTCATCACTCCCACCAAAGAAGCAATATTTGTCGGGTTAAATTTCTCGTTTCTGGCAAGATATATCCCCCGGATGCCCGCATCAAAACCAAGTTTGGCAACATCCCGTTCAATGGCCTTTATTACCTCTGTCTGGCCTGGGGTTAATTTAGAAATTCCCATCTCCATCGTCCCTTCTTTTGGCTTTTCAGATTTTGGTATTACGCCCGCCTCCTTCATTAATTTCTCCACAAGTTTTTTCCCCTCGTCCTGCCATTTCTTTTTCGTGGCTCTGATTAAAATTTGAAACCAGACCTGTTCCCCTTCTTTCAGAAAACCAAAAAACTCAAGAAAGGAAGTGATAGGGTCTGTTTTTTGTTCCTCTTTTGTCAGTGTTTCATGCAGGCCATAATCAATATAAGTTCTGATGGGATAGGCATCCTCTTCCGTCAAACCAAATTCTGTGCCCCAGCACCCCCATTCTTTTTCAAAACCATCAATAAAGGCCATCTTGGAATAATCATCAACCTCAGTAATTTCCACATCAGGGTATTGAGCATAAATCTGGGCCTCCACCAGATTCCGGAAAAATCTCTGGGTATAAATAAAAAAATGAATTCCCCCTTCTATACTTACAATCTCCAAACTGAACCAAGGCCTCAAAAATCCTTTCCAATATTTTTCCCATAAATTGCCGTCCTTGGTTTGATGAAGAACATTTAAAATAACCTCCATTGCCCGAGGGCCTTTCATAATTTCGCGGGGAAGTTTTATTTCTAAAATCGTCCAGTCAAGTTTGGAAACAAAACGGGACCTTATATAATAAAGCCAAATTTTCCAAAAAATAAGAAAGAGAATAACAGGCAACCAAAAAAAACGCGCATCAATCACCACCCGCCAAAGATCATTAAAAAAACTAGGCAATGACATATTTATCTTCCTTGTTTCTTTTAAAATAAAGGCGATTTTGCAAATTAACCAAGATGGTGTTTTCTTTTACATAACGCTCCTTCAAAACAGCTTTAACAATTTCTTCTTTTGAGAGAGGTCCGCTTTTTTTAATAATACCTTTGATGATATCTGTCACTGTTCCGGCTTTGTAGCCCCACTCATCCAAAGCGTAAAGCCCCCGGCCAACAAGAATAAATCTGTCGTCTTTAATCAGTTCATTGTGGACGGTTGCAGCGTGGGCGGGACGGGGAAAATACTGGCTGATTTTTTTAGCCACTTCAGTAAAATGCATGGGCGAACCCTCTTTTCTTAAGACCAAAAAGGCCAGATCGCGCACCCCCCGGGGCTTGATGTGGGGCGAAGAAGCCAGACCCCATTCTCCCATGGGATTGCTGGAAATGATTTTTGAAATTGCCAGCCAGGAGCGAACAATCTCATCGCGGATTTTTTCCAGCATAACATTCTCGGCATACTTCTTTAAGGAAGAAATAATTTCCTTTTCCGGAAGAAGATCTTTTTCTTTAATTTCCTGATGCAGCCGCCTTAAGACCTCATGCACTTTTTCGGCGCTTTCTTTGTCAACAGTCCAGCGATGCTCAAACTCGTCATCCTCTTTTAATTTTATAAAATCATCTCCCAGCATCAATAAGAAAAAAATGTGATTCTTTAATTTTGGCTCTTCTGCTAAATGGTCTAAAATTTCTTTTTCAGAAAGAATCTTGCCTTTTTGGGCGATAATATCTTTGAGTTCTGCAAAAACAGGCTGGGATGATTCAAAAACTGGGCTTTTTTTCATGGAGTTTAGGGCAAAATTTTCTATCTGCCTGACCCGTTCCCTGGTAATGCCGTACTGCTGGCCGATTGCCTCCAATGTTTTTCTTTTAGGAAAATCGCCAAGGCCGTAACGTTGGGTGATAATATTTCTTGTCCTATCTTTCAGGACGAAGATAAGATTTTTTGTAATAATATTTGGTTTGAATGTAAGAATGGTCATTTTATAACTATATTTATTAGTTTATTGGGCACGAAGACTATTTTTTGAATTTGTTTAGCGCTTATGTGCTTTTTAACATTTTCTCTGCTCAATGTCAATTGTTCAGCTTCTTTCTGGGAAATTCCTATCCGGGACTCTATCTTGTCACGCACCTTACCATTTATTTGTACCACCAATTCAAAGGTTTCCTCTTTTATTTTTTTAGAATCATATTTTGGCCAAGATTCAAGAAAAATTGATTTTTTATGGCCGAGTTTATGCCAGATTTCTTCTGAGAGATGAGGAGCAAAGGGAGCAAGAAGCGTAACGAGTAACGCGTAATCCGTAACGCGTAATTTCTTTTCTTTTTCCATTTTGTTTAATAATATCATTAAGGCGCTGATGGCAGTGTTGAATTTGAAATTTTCAATGTCCTCTGTAACTTTCTTTATTGTTTTGTGGAGTAATGTTTCCAAAGAAACGGGAACGTGCTTTCTGGAATCATTTCTCTTGTTGTCCGTGATGGAAGAAAGCACGTTCCCGTTTCTTTCTTTTAATTTTAATTGCAATTCCCACACGCGTTCTAAGAATCTTTTCACTCCCATAATTCCAGACGGACTCCATGGCCCGCCCTGCGAATATTCTCCCATAAAACACAAATACATCCGCACCGCGTCTGAACCGTAATTTTTGACAAGCTCATCGGGGTCAATAACATTCCCCCGCGACTTGGACATTTTTTGCCCGTCCGGGCCAAGAATAATGCCTTGATGCCGTAAAGATAAAAACGGCTCTTTGAAGTCCACTCCGCCGGCTGGCGGACCAAAATCTTTCAAGGCCTTAGTGAAAAACCTTGAATACAAAAGATGCATAACCGCATGCTCTCCTCCGCCTACATACATATCAACCGGCAGCCAGGTTTTTATTTTTTTAGGAGCAGCGAATTTTTTGGAATTTTTTGGGTCAGTATAGCGTAAAAAATACCAAGAGGAGCAAACAAAAGTATCCATGGTATCTGTTTCTCTTTTAGCCGGACCTTTGCATTTCGGACATTTAGTATTCACAAATTTTTTTGAATGAGCCAGGGGAGATTTTCCTTCTTCTGTTGGCAAATAATTTTTCACCTTTGGCAATAAAACCGGCAGATCTTTTTCCGGCACCGGCACTTCGCCGCATTTATCGCAATAAACAAGGGGAATCGGCGCCCCCCAATAACGCTGGCGGCTCACCAGCCAATCGCGAAGTTTGTAGTTAATTTTGCGCCCGCCAAAATTATTTTCCTCAAGCCATTTCGTCATTTTTCCCCGAGCTTCGGCTGAAGTTAAGCCGGAAAACTGGCCGGAATCAGCAATAACACCGTCTTCTATGTATACCTGTTTGTTCTCTTTTAATCTTTTAAGCCACACGTCCATTTCCGCGTGAACCATTATGTCGCAATTCATATCGTTTTCGCCAATCCACATAATCTCATGCGAATCCTGCCATTCTTTATCAACCGCGGATTTTTCTTCATCAATAAGATCAAATAAAACCGCGACCGTATACGTAACTCTGTTTTCGTCTTTGTGTTTGGCAAAATATTCGGCGCGCACTTGCCCGCCCAAAATTTTTACTAATTTAAGATTTTTATAACCGGTTTCTTCTTCAACTTCCCTCCGCGCGGCATTAACCACATTTTCTTTTTCTTCAATTCCTCCCATTGGAAAAGTCGTCCAGGAAAATTTTAACGATTTCAAACACAAAAATTTGTTATTTTTTAGATTTCTGACAATGGCGTGAACATTTTTTCTTTCCACGCTTTTTTTGCCGGGAACAGGCGGATTTCTTTTATCTATTCTATTCGGAATCACAACTTCTCTAATCGGCAAATTATATTTTTTTGCAAATTCGTAATCGCGTTCGTCGTGGGCCGGGACGGCCATCACCGCGCCTGTGCCGTAATGACCCAAAACATAATCAGCCACAAAAATCGGCACCTCTTCATTATTAAACGGATTTATTGCTTTAATGCCTTTTAATTCAACGCCGGTTTTTTGCTTGTCCCCTATCAATCTCTCTCGTTCTAATTTACGCTTCGCCTCTTTAATGTATTTCTCGACCTCCTTCAGATTTGAGATTTGAGATTTGAGATTTGAGATTATCTCGTGTTCCGGCGCCACAACCACATAAGTGCATCCGAAAATAGTATCAACCCGAGTCGTGAATACCTTGAGAACGCCGAAAACTTGACTTCTGGAATCATTTCCCTTTATGTCCGTGATGGAAGAAGTCAAGTTTTCGGCGTCTGATTTAATTCTGAATTTTATTATTGTTCCCTCGCTTTTCCCTATCCAATTCTTCTGCATTATTTTTGTCTTTTCCGGCCAGTCAAGGGCATCAAGACCATTTAACAACCGGCCAGCATACTTAGTAATGCGAAACAGCCACTGCTCTATATCCCGCTGAATTACCTCGGTTTCGCATCTTTCGCATTTGCCGTCTATCACCTGTTCATTCGCCAAAACCGTATGGCACTTGGGACACCAGTTTGCCTCTGCTTTTTTCTTATAAACCAAGCCATTTTTGTACATTTGCAAAAACATCCATTGAGTCCATTTATAATAATCCGGGTCAGAAGTAATTATCTGCCTTGACCAATCATACATCGCGCCAATGCTTTTTAACTGCTCAGTCATCACTTTGATATTTTTATAAGTCCAATTTTTTGGATGAATTTTTCTCTTTATGGCCGCATTCTCCGCCGGCAGACCAAAGGAATCAAAACCAATAGGCGACATAACATTAAAACCCTGCATTTTTTTCATGCGCGAATAAACATCAGCTGGAGCAAAATTATACCAATGGCCAATGTGTAAATCTCCGGAAGGATAAGGAAACATCACCAGATGGTAAAAATTCTTTTTACCCTTAACAAAATCTTTTGCTTTATAAATTCCGGTTTTCTCCCAATATTTCTGCCACTTCTTTTCAATTTTTCTAGGATTGTATTGGCTCATTTTTTATTCTTCTTTTTTGGCCGCCAATGTGAATTTGACGCTGGTTGGTTCTGTTTTTACGATTTTAAGGTCGGATGGTTTTTTGACATTTTCTTTTTCTATCAGCACCTTATGCCAGCCCGGCTTCATTCCCGCAATGTCTACTGAAATTTTTAGCGACCCCGGATCCAGAAGTTTAAAATCCCTATCCAGCCCGGACAACGTAAGGACAATTTCCGAATCGCTCAGGTTTTCTATAACCGAATTTTGCGGCAGATTTTTGAATTCCACGGTCGCCAAGAAATTCTTCTGAACGACTGCGGCCTGAAAATTGAAAGCGCTCCAAAAAACCAGGGCCAACCCCAAAGAAACGGCGATTGGCACAATGTTTCTTTTGATTAACTTTTTGTATTTTTTATTCTCTTCGCGGGGAAATTTTTCTTTGGAAAAATCTTCTAATTTTTCCTCAAGTTCTTCGGGATTTTTAACAGCAGACAATTGGCCGCCCCGCGCCAAGGAAATCATGCCTGTCTCTTCGGAAACAACAAGAGAAAGCGCGTCTGTTCTTTCTGAAAGTCCCAGCGCCGCCCTGTGCCTTGTGCCATGCCTTTTGGCGATTTCAATGCCATCAGCCAAAGGCAGATGGACGCCGAATTTTCTTATTTTGTCGCCCTCCACAACAAGCGCGCCGTCATGGCCCGGAGAATTTTTGTCAAAAATGCTCAAAAGAACCTGCTTGGAAATTTTGCCGTTCAAATAGATCCCGCCTTCTATGTGTCTGTCAATCGGTTCCAATCCCGGAAAAATTATCAGGGCGCCGGTTTTATTTCTTGAGAATTCGCCGACTACCTCCACGACAATTTTTAATTCATTCTCGGCCGGAAAAAGAATTTTTTTTCGCATGCCCAAAATGCCGATGAGTTCAAATAGTTTTCTCAATTCCCTCTGAAAAACCACGGCGAGAATAACTAAAAACATTCCGAAGAAAGAATTGAAAAACATTCTTGACAGCGACAGATTCAAAAAAATCGCCAAACCGTAAAGAGCAGTCAGAAACAAGACGCCGAACAAGATGCGGATGGATTTAGTCCTAATAAAAAGAACTAAAAAAATATAGACTATGACGACTATAATGGCAATATCAAGAAAATCTTTCAATTGAAAATTTTTCGCGAGATTGCCGATTTCCGAAAAGAAAACAGCCGTAGAATTATTTATCGCTTCCTTTGTCATTGTCTTTCATTTTTTTTATTCCCATCCAAATCAAAACTGCCAGCGCCGCTCCCAAAATAATAAACCTTAGGTAATCATCCATTCCAGACCAATATCTAATGGTGCCGATAATCAAAGATAAAATACCACCGAAAGAAAGGCCCGAAGAAACCGCCTCTGACTGGCCAATCAAAAATCCGATTATTATAGAAATAATGCCCACTATAATTAAAATGATAAAAACATTCCGGTTGTACAAATTATGCACTGATTCAAAATCTTTTCTGCAGGTATATTCCACATCGCACCAGCCAAGCGGTTCTGATTTTCGGTCAATTGTCGGAACGGGCACTTGCGCTTCGCCGTAAAGCGGCTTGTTGCGATTATCGGTCCATAATCCGCCGACACTATCGCAATCCTCTTTTGCCTGATATTGCCTTGATAAATCTTCCGGCCTGCAAAAATCCTCGTATTTCGGACCTTTATAAAAAGTGTCTATGCCGTAATTAAAAAACAAATTAAGCACAATAACTATACCTAAAGCAATAACAACTTTTTTAAAATTAATGCGTTTCATATGAATAAATTATGACACAACTATATTTTAAATTCAATCACGTCGCCGTCTTGGACAATATAATCTTTGCCCACGATACGGGTAAGGCCGTTATTAAGCAATTTTTCCCAATTTATCACCTCGGCGCGAATGAATTTTTCCTTGAAATCTGTATGGATTGCCGCTCCCGCCTCCGGCGCTCGCGAACCATTTTTAATCGTCCACGCCCTCGTCTCATCCTCGCCTGTGGTGAAAAAAGTAAGCAGGCCAAGCAGTTTATAGGCTGCAACTATTAATTTATCTATGTTGCTGGAAAGGCCCAGTTCTTTTTTCTCATCCTCGCTCATTTCCATCAAGTCCTCTTCGGTTTTAATGTCTAAAGAAACAAAATTCTTACGGCTGAGCAGTTGCATTTCGAAACCCTTTCCCGTTATGATCGGGGTGGAGAAAGGCAACTGCACAGCCGTATCCCCTGAGATATTATAAACATAGAGAACCGGTTTGAAGGTAAGCAGATGAAAATTTTTTATAAGTTTAATCTCGTCGTCTGACAAGCCCGATTCTCTGGCCGGCCTCCCTTTTTCAAGGCCGGCTTTTGTTTTTTTTGCAATTTCCATTATTCTGGCGGCCTCTTTGTCTTGGGACCTGACTTCTTTTTCAAGTTTCTGCATCGTCTTGTTTATCGTTTCAAGGTCAGCAAGAATTAATTCTGTTTCAATGATTTCAATATCGTTTTGAGGGTCAATATTTTTATGGACATGGAATATTTTTTCATTTTTGAAAACTCTCACCACCTCGCAAATGGCATCAACCTCGCGGATGTGAGATAAAAATTTATTGCCCAATCCCTCGTTCTCTGCCGCGCCCTTCACCAGACCGGCAATATCTACAAATTCAACGGCAGCTGGCACAACTTTTTTGGAATGAGAAAAAACAGCCAGCTTTTGCAGACGTTCATCCGGCATTTCCACCACTCCCACGTTGGGGTCAATGGTGCAAAAAGGATAATTGGCAATATCAACCTGTTTTTTTGTCAGGGCCTTAAAAAGGGTGGACTTGCCCACATTGGGCAAACCAATAATGCCGATGGAAAGAGACATGAATTGATTAAAGCAGAAAATCTGCTAAAATTCCAGCATAAAGAGAGGGCCCGTAGCTTAGCTGGCAGAGCGCCTCGTTTGCATCGAGGAGGTCAGCGGTTCGAATCCGCTCGGGTCCACCATATTGAATTAGTCGCCTCGCTCGGGGCTTCGCCCCTCGCTTCGGCGGGCAATTTTGCGAACAAATCAAAGGGCTTTTTGAAATCAATTTCCAGCCGTCCCGCCGCAAGGCGGCGGTTCGA
>Ga0210057_1008710_pt1 | contig 11921 bp, 11 predicted proteins | sample CryGeyCG2114_010_2_FD_183968 | JGI IMG/M metagenome (GOLD analysis project Ga0210057, IMG submission 183968) | Groundwater microbial communities from aquifer - Crystal Geyser CG10_big_fil_rev_8/21/14_0.10 (SPAdes) (version 2) | ecosystem: Environmental > Aquatic > Deep subsurface > Groundwater ...
GGTGTCTCGCTACCAAATCAAGCGAGCGCAGAGACGGCTGAACGATCGACCCCGCGCTGTGCTAAACTATGAGAAACCCGATGAGATCATTAACAGAATCGTTGCATTAAAAGTTTGAGACCAAGTAGCATAAATATCCTCAGCTTTACCTCTAAATTCAAAATGAAGAATTTTTGCTTCTTCGTACGGCACAATAAAAGGATTCCAATGGTACTCTCCAAAGAAATCAACGTTGTTTCCTGTCTCGACAAAATGACCGCCAACAACAACTTCCATATTGTCGTGGTTTCTTACTATCGCTTTCCTAAAATGCCCTCCTTCTTGCCATCTTTTCTCTGGCCATGGAAAATAATACTTTTTTGTATCAATAGGTGTGACGGGGGAACACGTGTAATCAGACATGGTGTAGTCGAACAGCGCGTTAGCCCAACCAATAGTGGCATAGGGAATATTATGAACATCTAATCTTTGCACAAACTCATAAATTGTTTTGTCTTTTACAGACAGAAACTCATCGGCGTCTAAAAATATAAACCAATCTATTTCATAATTCTCTTTTGCATGAGCAAGTAATTTATTTGTAATTTTCGCATGGTCAAACATTGGATCTTTCTCGTCAATCACGACGACTCTTTTATCGATTTTATATTGGTCTAGTACTTCGCTTGTGCCATCGGTTGAACAATGATTAGCAATAAAAATATAATCAAAACCAAGATCAAGATGGTAAGAGATATTGAAATCAATATATGACTCCTCGTTTCGTACCGACATTAGAATTGCAGTTGTATTTTTCTTACTCATATAAAATTTTGTCTAGAACACCCTTGAATTTATAAAAAGCAGGATGTTCAGGATAAACTGCATGGAACATTGTTACATTTTCTAGACTCTCAATATCTTTATTTTCATTTGGACCAATTAACATATATTTATTCTTTGGGAAAACATATAGCTCACCATCTTTTAAATATTTTGTTAAAGCAATAGCTAGACAACCTTGTTCATCGTGATGCTCTTGTTCCTCTTTTGAGATATTTTCTTTCCACCATTCTTTCTCTTTGAGTAAATCATCAGAAATGCTGTGACCAGCTTTTTGAATAAAAAAACCGGCATTTACAAAGAGCGCTTCTTTAACTCCTTTTTTCTGCATCGCGCCATGTTGCCAAGGCTGTCCATTAAATTCATCCAGAATCCCAAATTTTAATTGAGGATTTTTGATGAACTCATCTACTTCTTCAGGGTATTTAAGCAAGAACACATCAGAATCAATATAAAATTCCGTCTCAGAAATATTAATTCTTGCAGTGGGACACCACTTTCTCCACGTAGTAATCGAATCAATGTCATACTCATTATTAGAGCTGTTAAAGTCTACCACCTCTGCAATATTTCCGAATTTGTCTACTAACTCATGCGGTGAATCTGTGTAAATGATATATCTATGATTTTTACCAAATTGTTTCTTAAATGAAAGAACGCTATATTTCAATAGCTCTAAATTTTTTTCTTTATTTTGACCCCAAATTGACCACCTAAAAATCATATTATTGTAAGTTATCCTCAATAAATTTTTTAAGAATTTTAGGGAAATTAAATATTTCAATCGTCCCTTGGTTTCTATCTATAATTTTCCTCCTGCTTTCAGTATCCATCGTGGCAGCTTCGATAAGTCTTTTAGAAAATTCTTCTGGATTCCTAGGATCAACATATAGAGCCTCTCCCGTATTAAAAGCATCAACTGCTCCATCAACATCACTGATAATTGTTAAAAAATTCATATCATTAGCAAATAACTTTGCTTCAATTGAAGTATGAGGAAATGGATCCATTAAAGACGGGATGCAAACCACACTTGTATTTTCTGTTCTTAACACCATCTTCCATATTTCTGGATTAAAATCATCAATGACTAAATATCTAGAGGTATTTTTTAAGATATCCTGAACTTCTTTAAAGTATTCTGGTTCGCCGGAATTGTTGGGAATTTGTAAAATCAGATAATGATCCGGTAAATCTTTATAAACCCTAGCCCAAGCAAGTGCCAATTCTTTAAATCCTTTTGCTACAGAACATCTTCCCCAAGCAAATATAATCTTTTCATCTTCTCTAATCTTTATTCCAAATTTTTCTAGATACTTATTTGTGAATTTTTTATTTAAGAAATTTCCATATCTATCAAAAAACAAACCATTTTGCAGAAAGTCATTTTCGCCGAAAGATAATCCATAATCTTCCGACATGCTCTTGGCAAATTTTTTGCCAAGAGCAATGACTTTTGAATCGTTGTCTTTCCTAATTAAATCAAAGCATCCTTTTTCCGCTTTTATTCTATTGTTTCTCCATCCTTCATCTCCAAATGCATGATTTCTACCTGTGCTCAACGGAAAATAAAAACATTTTATATTTTTGTCACTCACCAACTCTTTGTATTTAGCGAAAAATAAAAATGGTGTGTCATTTAAGATAATATAATTTTTCTCATCCGGTTTTAATAATGTATTTAAAGCAGTAACCAAGGAAACACAGGAGTACTTCCATTCATCAAAACTTCTCCACATATCCCACTCACTTTGTCCTTTTGTTGTATTACACAATGGAACCATATAACCACCAGTATTTTTTGTAAGTTTTGTAGCTGAATCAAAACAATCTTTATTAAATACATCAGATTCTTTATCTACATTTATATATGCGATACTTACTTTAAAATCTTTGGTTTCTGTTATCTCATTTAGAGAATCCACAATATTTTTAGCAATTGTTCCTACGCCTGAATAATGGGTACCAATTCCATCGTATGTTGCTATCACTAAGTGTTTTTTCATATTATTTTTCTACAAAGACACGGTCGCCAACTTTTACTTTAAGAATATCTGCAGCTGAAGCTAGATTGGCAGCAATTTCAAGGGTATCATTGCTCCCTTTATAGCAAAGCAATTCTCCGCTTGTAGCATCGCTAAAAGTTGTAGCTATCTTTACATTGTGGATTGTATTATTAATTTTTATCTTCAAAAAATCATCTCTTTCTAAGGTCACACCAAAATGAATATTGGTTTTAATATTTCCAAAACTATCAATGTAAGTAATCACAAATTCTTCTTTATCAAGGACAGCAATTGAAATCAGACTATCTGCACTAATCGGCTCAAGTATGTCTAAATTACCTTTGGCAATTTCTATTGCAGCGGGGGTAAATAAGTCCCTTCCATGAAAAGTGTTAGACGTTGCGGGTCTGAAATCTTTTTTAATAGAATACGATTTAAAAGAATCATTAGAGTTTTTGATCAGGTAATGAAATAGTCCATTATTAGGACCCACAAACCTGTAATCTCCTAAATCCAAACAAATTGGTTGACGTTTGCTTCCAACGCCGGGATCAATCACACAAACAAAAACAGTTCCTTTGGGGAAATATTCATAGACCTTATTAATCACAAAAGCCCCGCTTATCACAGAGAACTGCTTGATATTGTGATCAATATCTACAATTTGAGAACTAGGTAACTCTTTCAAAATTAGAGCTTTCATCGATGCGACAGCAAAGTCAAAACCAAAATCAGTTAAAAGTGCAAAAATATTGTTTTTCATAATTTATTTCTTAATAAAAAAATCTATTGGTTTTTTGTAAATACGCGCAAATTCCTTAATCTGCGTAATATCAAGCCGCCTTTGTCCGGCTTCAATTTTTGAGACATGAGGCTGAGTTCTTCCGAGTAGCTTTGCTACTTCAGCTTGATCTAAACCTGCTTCAAGACGGGCTTTCTTGAGTTGCTCGACCGTATATTTATGGTCTTTTGAAAATATTGCCTTTGTCACAATGTCTATATCATAGTATTCCGTTGTGTTATATTCCAATTTGTTATATGATGTAAATACCTCCTCGCCCCGTTTCCGCCCATTCAATTTTAAAAAAATCCCCCCGCGAAAAAGAAATCAAAAAGTGTATGCTTCGCATTCAAATCTATGTGGGCCACAATAATTTGCTTTCCGTCGAAAGCAAATTTTCCAGCCCCGGTCTCGACTGTTTTCTCTGGTGAGGAAACATGTCTCCGACTTCACAAAATGCCCACAGGCAAAGCAGTTTGCCTGCTTTGCACATTTTGTGACCCTACCGGGAATCGAACCCGGATTACCGGCTTGAAAAGCCGATGTCCTAACCGTTAGACGATAGGGCCCCACGACAACTTCTAGCTTATAGCTTTTAGCTTCTAGCCGCAACCTGGGATTGACGACTGGGTAGAAAGCGCTACAATTAGACTTGACCTGTTCTTTGGAAGTATCGGGAGAAAATAGTACTAATAAGGAGCGTGAGATGTATCGAGTGGAAAACGGGATAGTGAAAATTCTTCTAACTGACCTCTTGATCGGGACCATGCCGAAAACACAGGATGATTTCGAAACAGTGATGAAAACTGGCGTGAAAAGGATTGCACCGATCTACATAGCTTCTACCGAGCCCCCACCCAAACTAACACGGCAGGGCAAGACGATCCTAAGACGAGCTGGCGCGGAGCTTGTACCAATCAAGGTCAAGCCCCCTCGTCTGTCTGCAGAAGCCGATTTCGAATGGTTGCATGAGCGAGTTCTTAGCCTGGTTAGTAGTCAACCGACTCTGCTCTGTGCCTCCGAAATTGAAGTAGCGGCTCTGCTCGCTGTGGGTTTCATCATATCCCATGATCACATCGACCTGCCCTCGGCGGTGAAGGAGGTCCGTCGCAGCATCGGTTGCCATCTGGGAGTAGGATTGGACGAAGTTGATTTTTCTCCCAACGGTCTTGGCTTTTGCGACTTCGGCCTCCCCGCCTTGTCGCAGAAACTAGCCAAGCCGTCCGAGCCAGTCAAGAGACGCCACGATCTAGTCTTGCAAGGTGCCTAGGGACACGCCGTATCCAATAGGCCCAAGCCCCATCCCGCTGTAAGCTGGATGGGGTTATTCATTATTTTGACAAACGGGTTAGATAAGATTATAATCATGGGTCGTTATTTTGGTCTTTGCCGAGTGGAAATAACTTTAAAACAGCACAAGGAGTACGCTGATGGAACTGAAAGGACGCGGAGTCGTCGCGATCGCAGAGAGAGAAATTGGAGAGAGACTTTGGGTCGGAAGTGAACCGATAACCTTGCCCGACCATGAGAGAGTTGCGAAGACTCGCATCAGACGAGTTGTCTACATCCTTCGAGTGCCCGGAGACTACCATCCAGAACTAGCAAAGGGTCAGGAGCTTTTCGAACATTACCGCATGGAGTCTGTCCAACTCAACTTTGAGCCCTCAGGGTTATCTGCCGAAGCCGACCGCATGGCTAGCTTATTCCTATTTCATGACATGGCCTACAATCTGATCGAAGAAGGAAGCCGGACTCTCCTTTGCTGTAAGCATGGCAACACCGCCGCGCTGGTAGCAGTGGGCTACTTGATCAAAAAGAGGCGGTTGTCATTGAAGAAGGCAAAATCGTTAGTGAATCAGAGTATCGCCTTGGCCCTCGGATTCACACCCAGGGTCAGTGTTCTACCGGGTTGCCTGAGACCCAACGATTTTGGACTCGAAGCCCTAGCCGAGCGTTACTCAAAATCCGACAGGACTAGGAAGGAACGTCACGAGTTGATGGGGGCCTAAAGCGTCATCATCCCACTCACTTTAACCCTGCACTCTTGTTAGAGTGCAGGGTTATCTTTTTCGCCACTCGGGTTCTTGGCGACAGAGGAGCTCATCCTTCTTGGCCGGTTCGAGCATCACCTCCTCCACTACCTTTTCCAATCTCACAGACTGTGAGCCCTTGATGAGCACAATATCCCCCACCTCGAGCACGTGCTCGAGCTTACGAGCGGCATCCTGTGCCAGATCGAAGTGACGCCAAGCCTTCTTATCAAACCCCACTTCCACCGCCGCCTCACCGATGAACTTAGCCCTCACCCCCACGGTGAAGAGCACCTCCACCACCTCCTTCACTGCCTCCCCCAACTTCTTATGCGCGTCAATGGTGTAGGCACCGAGTTCGAGCATGTCACCCAAGACGGCGACCTTCTTCCCCTCCACCTCGAGCTCCTTGAGAGTCTTGAGCGCCAGGCTCGCCGCCTCCGGCGACGAGTTGTAGCTGTCATCAAGAATCAAGCTCCCCTTCACTCCGTGGAGTAGCCGCAAGCGGCCTGGCGGAGTTAAGAAGTTGAGGGCCAGGTTATCGGCCAATTTAACTAAATTGAGTTTAAGAATCAAACCAACCGCCAAAGCCGCAAGCGGCGCATAGATCTGATGACGACCCACCACCCCCGGCAAGCGCCAAGGCATGACTCGGCCCTCGTGATCCAACTTGAGCACATAACCCATGGGCTTCGCGAGCTCATAGTAAGGATGCTCGCTGATCGCCCTAAGATCATTTCCCTCGTGAAAGCCATACTTGAAGACGTGCCGTTCCTCCGACAAGGTAAACTTCTTATCATCACCGTTCACCACCGCCCAGCCCTCCGGCTTAAGCATTTTAAAAATAGATAACTTCTCCTCTCGCCACTCCTCCGGGGAAGCAAAAAATTCTATATGCGAGGGGACATCCGGCAGATTGGTGAGGACGGCCACGTCGAGCATGAGCCACTTAGTCAGACGCTTAATGTCTCCCGGCCGATCAACGCCGATCTCAAGCACCAACCATTTGGGGTAATCTTGACGGAAGAGGAACAGCTTCAAGCCGGACAGTAGGGTCTCGAGCCAACCGATGGGGTGGTGCCAAGAGTTCGGCCGACCGAGGATCGAGAGCGGTATGCCGATCTCGCTGTTGTAGCTCTTGGCACTCCGCCAAGTTGAGAAATTCTCGTTTAGCAAGATGTAGATGGCGTCTTTAGTACTTGTTTTGCCAATACTGCCGGTTATCCCTACAATCCTTGGTTTGTAGCGCCAGAGCACGAGTCTGGCCTCAAACCGAAGGAGCCAGATTATAACGGAATGTAAGATTTTCTTGGTCATTTTAAGGTTTATTCTAGGATTAAATGGTTAAAGGCGCTTACCGATCCGGCGGCACTTGGTAATAATTTAGCAGAAATTTAGCTAAATTGATAAAGGGCCAGGTTAGAGTCTCTGAAGCATACTCTGCGCCGTGCGGCTCCACCGCGTAGAGGAAAACGCTAAAACGCGGATTACTCGCCGGGAAATAGCCGAAGAAGGAGTGGAGAAATTTGCTCTCCTCGTAGCCCCCGCCGGCCTTGGGTATCTGCGCGGTGCCAGTCTTCGCGGCGATGGTGTAGTGAGCAAGTTTGGCCTTACCATTCGCCAGTACATTATCAACGGTATTTACCAGTATGTTGGCCATGACCTTAACCGTCTCGGGCTTCAACACGCGGCGACGGTTCTGGAAGGGGATGTCTTTTGACTGGCCGCTTTCATACTCTATCTTCTTCACCACTTGCGGTCTAACCAAGACACCATTATTCGCCAGCGAAGAGAGGGCGGTGGTAATGCCGATTGGCGTAACGGCGATCCCTTGGCCGAAAGAGGCCGTGGCATACTCGATCTCGAGACCGCTATCCAGATTGCCGAGCAATCCACCGACCTCACCCGGCAAATCAATACCTGTCTTTTCCGCCAGGCCAAAATCTAAAAAGTATTTTTTAAACCGATCTAAACCCAGACTCCTCATCACCGCTACGGCACCGGTGTTCAAAGATTGGCTAATGATCTCCTGCACTCCCACCGGGCCGCGGCCGCGACCATCGTAGTTACTGATGGTTCGGTTATTAATGGTGAGATGACCAGTGTCATCGAAATGCCAATCTTCACTAACAGCGCCGGCGTCGAGACCCGATGAGACTGTGAGAATCTTGGTGATCGAGCCCATCTCGTACACATTTTCCACCAGGGGATTAACGAGAAGGGAAAGGTCGGACTGGCTCTCATCGGGGTTAAAGGTCGGCCGGGCCGCCATGGCCAAAACGGCCCCTGTCCGCGGATCGAGGATGATACCTCCCGCTAGCCCAGGGTGCCATTCGTCATTAATTTGCAAAAGTTGATTTTCAAGAAAGTTCTGCACATTGGGCTCGATGGTGGTGATGATATTGCCTTGTTTTCCCGCTTCGGAATTTTCTAGTGAATGTCCCCCCGCCCAAAAGAGACTGGAAAGAAAGTTACTGAAAGAAGGCGTCTCCGAGCGCTTGAGGACATCCTCATATTGACGCTCTAGGCCATAGCGTCCGGCATACTCATCGCCCAAATACCCCATGAAGCCGAGTACATGGGCGGCCATTTCCCCGCCGGTGTAGGCCCGGAATTGCTGCTTGACAGTGATAACTCCAGGCAATTTTAATGCCTCAATGGCTTGGGCTGTTTCCTCGTTTAGATGGTCTTCTAACTGGCGGTAGAATGAGTCCTTCTGTTTGACTGCGGTTAAGAAATCTTGCTTATTAAGTTCTACCAACTCCTTCAACTTGTCGTAGGTATCGGAGGGCGAAACGATGCGACTTGGATTAATAGCCAGATTATAGCCAGCCTGGAGAGTGGCGGCAGAGATAAGTGTGCCATCACGATCCTTGAAGAAGATCCTCCCCCGGCTGAAGGTTTGATTATATAAATGACGGTTTTGGTTTTCTGACTCTTGGCGGTAATCCTCGCCCTCAACAATTTGGATAAAGAATAGTCTGGCGATCACCGATCCACCCACCAAGAAGAAGACTAATATAAGCAGACGAAAACGCCAAGGATGATCACTCGTGCTCCTCATTGGTGGAGGAGTTTAAGGCCAGGGAAGTTGGAACCAAGGCCAAGTAAGATGAACGGTTACCGGCGTCCTCATAACCAAGACCGTAGGCCCATTCGACGGTGATGCCATCGAGATCTTTGAGATAGTCAGTTTCCAATTGCCCAAGTTCCAAGACAAGTTGTGAGCGTTTTTCGAGCAAAGACTCATATCCGGCCAAGCCGAAGACAACGTTATTGATAAGGTAGATGTGGCCGATAAGCACCAAAAGCAAACAGGATGTTAAACCAAAGAAGAGTTTGGTTTTAATATTCTTAATTTTTAAAAATCTAGTGGTCATTTTTTTGTTTAACTTTTCTCCACAATACGCAAGACTGCACTGCGCGAGCGGGGATTCTCTCTAACTTCTTGGTAAGTGGCGCGCTTTGCTTTCTCAATAATCTCCTTACCGCGGAAGAAACTCTTCACAATCCGGGCCTCACCGCTGTGGAAGGTAATGATGGCGGCCCGGCCACCGGGAGTGAGTTTCTGCCAAATGGCCTCGAGTCCTTTAGCTAAGGCGCCGTATTCGTCATTCACGACAATGCGCAGAGCTTGGAAGGTCTTCGTGGCGGGGTGAAGCCGACGACGAGGGGACTGGTACCAAGCGGGAACAGCTCGAGTAATCGCCGCAACAAGTTCGGTGGTGGTGCTGATCCTCTGCCGTCGTCTCGTTCTCGCTATCTCCTTGGCGATCGGCCGAGCGAAGGACTCATCGCCATAGGTGGAGAAGATTTTGGCCAGATCCTCCATCCGGTAGCTGTTCACAATACTCTCGGCCGTCTCGGCATTGTCTCGAGGTGAATACTCGTAGGTCATAAGGAGTGGCTCATCCTTAAGGAAGGAGAAACCCCGCCCTGACTCCTCTACCTGATTGCTCGAGAATCCAAGATCGAGCAAGGCGCGATCGATGGTGGACACACCAAGATTGTGAAGGATCTCCGCGAGATCGGCGTAACTCCCGGTTACCAGGTCGAGCCGGCAAGTCACACTAGCGAGATTTTTCTTGGCGCGGATGATGGCTCGGGCGTCGCGGTCGATCCCAATTAAATAACCGGTAGGCCCGCCTGCCGACGAGACAGGGGAGATCACTTTGGCAATTGCGGCCGCGTGACCACCACCATTTATCGTGCCATCCACAACTGTAAGACCGGGTGAAAGATTGAGACCGTCAATAACTGATTGCAAAAGAACTGGCTGGTGCATGAGAGGAGTGACCGCTTAGAAGACACCGATCTCACCCAACTTCTCGGCCAAAGCGTCGCCTTGCTCTTCGAGTTTCTTGGTCTCCGTCGACCAGCGATCCTCATTCCAGATCTCCAGTCGATCGTTGACCCCCACCACCACCACCTTACCACCCAGATGAGCGAAGTCTTTGAGGTAGTCGGGGATTAGGATGCGGCCCATCGAGTCGATCTCTGTCTCGATTGCGCCGGCGAGGAGAAATCTCACAAAGCCACGCGAGTCTGATCTCCCTTGAGTTAAGGTTGAGATCTTGCTAATGATGGAGCGCCAATCCTTAGCCGAGTAAACGAACAAGCAAGTGTCGAAACCGCGAGTTAAGACAATCTTGCGACCGAGCAGTCGGCGAAAGTGGGCCGGCAACGCCATACGCTTCTTGTTGTCTATGGTATGACGATATTCGCCGATAAGCATAAAAATTAATTACCCACTTCATCCCACTGCAAGATCATTATATACCACTATCCCCCACCACGCCAAAAAAGTTATCCACAGTTGGCAAAAAGGCAACAAAAAACGCCGATACCATTGGTAGTGGTACCGACGTCGACTCAAGCGAACTGTGATCCTAAACAGTGCGAGTCTAGCTACTATACTAACAGATGGTTATTTTTTTTGTCAATATTTTCTTCCGGCCGTGGACGCAAGGTAGGGAAGAAGATCACCTCACGGATATTTGCCGCGTGGCTAAAGAGCATCACCAGCCGGTCAATGCCGATACCCACTCCGCCGGCCGGCGGCATGCCGTACTCCATCGCCTCGACGAAGTCTTCGTCGGCGACTTGAGCCTCAACATCACCCGCTTGGCGATTCCTCTCCTCTTGACGGAAGCGCGCACGCTGTTCCTCCGGATCATTAAGTTCGGAGAAGGCCTTTACCATTTCAATCCCCCCGATCACTAATTGAAAGGCGTCGACGAGATCGGGATTTTCCTTCTCCGCCTTAACTAAAGGCAGACCATCTTTAGGGTAATCGACGATAAAGGTCGGTTGGGTAAGCTTCGGGCGACAAACCTTCTTGTAGACCTGGTCAAGCCACTTGGCCCGAGGAGCACCGGTCGGCAACTCGATGCCAAGTTGCGAGGCCTTGAGCTCGAGCTCCTTAATCGGCAGAGCGGCCGGATCATTTATCAAAGCATAGCGCTTAAAGAGCTCGTAGTATGAGACGATCTTAAAGTCACCGGAGAAGTCTAAGACCTCGCCTTCGTGCTCAATTTTCCACTTCTGGCCGAATTTCCCGGCCAGGGCCTTAAACAATTTCTCCACAAACGCACGCTGTTTCGCGGCATCACTATAGGATTCATAAAACTCAAGCATCGTGAATTCCGGATTATGAGTGGCATCAATACCCTCATTGCGAAAACAGCGAGAGAGCTCGTAGACTCGGGGAAACCCACCAACCAACATTTTCTTCAAGAAGAGTTCCGGTGAGATCCTTAGATACAAGTCAAGCCCGAGAGCCTCGTGCTTGGTTTTGAAGGGCTTGGCGCTCGCTCCGCCAGCGACGCTTTGGAGAATCGGTGTTTCCACTTCGAGGTAACCGGCCTCATCGAGGAAGTGCCTGAGGAAGGTGATGAGTGACGAACGTAAGATGAAACGCTCTTTGACTTCGTTGTTAAATAAACTATCGAGGTAACGACGGCGGTAGCGTTCTTCGGTGTCGGTTAAGCCGTGCCATTTGTCCGGTAAAGGTCGGGTGGCCTTAGCTAAGATACGCCAACTCTTAACCTCAAGACTCTTCTCCTCCGTTTTGGTTAAGAACAAACTTCCGGTAAACTCAATGAAATCCCCTCGATCGATAAGTGACTCGAAGCGCGCCATCTCGGCCTCATTCTTCTCATTAAGTTTAAAAACGATCTGGAATTTACCGGTCCCGTCGACAAGATCGAGGAAGATGAGTCCCCCTTGGCCACGCCAACCCCAGACTCTCCCGGCAACCACCAGATCACGATTACGGTTCTT
>Ga0210057_1008711_pt1 | contig 11921 bp, 8 predicted proteins | sample CryGeyCG2114_010_2_FD_183968 | JGI IMG/M metagenome (GOLD analysis project Ga0210057, IMG submission 183968) | Groundwater microbial communities from aquifer - Crystal Geyser CG10_big_fil_rev_8/21/14_0.10 (SPAdes) (version 2) | ecosystem: Environmental > Aquatic > Deep subsurface > Groundwater ...
GATCACCAAATACTTAAGCTTCCAATCTTCCAGCTTCTGTTTGAAAATCGATGGGTCTTCCTCCGTTCGCAACTCGAAGTCTCGCTTTAAACCGTCTTTATAATAAAAAGAGTTGACCATCGGCGCTAGTCCGGTCGTATATAAAATTAAATTGCCAAGATTGGGACTCGCCGCGAAGCTTTCAACATCTTTAAACTCCCTTTGACCCAGCCGCCGCCAAACCTCTTCATTCTTGATTTCGATATTCTCAAAAAAAATCTTCGTTAGACTAAAATCCACACGATGCACACTCAAAAATCGAGGCGTAAAATCATAGCGAAACCCTGGCAAAATAAGACCCGCCACAAATAGAGCCCAAAAGAAAGGAACTAATTTATAGGATCGAGGCTTTAGCCAGGCCATGAACTGAAAAAGATAAAAACTCATAAAAACCAAATAAATGGGAATTATGAGATGAACGAATCGTTTCTGCATCAAGCCAGGAACAAGAAAAACCAAAAATAAACATAACAGCATCAGCTCTCTTCTATCGGCCAGCCCTTTGCTTGCTCGCCAGATACTAAAGCCCAAAAGACCAGGAAGTGCATAAACAAGGTAGCTAAAATTATTCTGCATAAAGTCCGTGTCCGATTCACCAAACCTCAAAAAGGCTGGCTGAGCTTCCAACACACTCCCTAAGATACCCGCACCGCCAACATATGAAAAAGCTGAGTGAAGTCGTCCAAGAAAGGGGTGCAGATCTGGAAACAAAAAACAGACAACAAGCACGCAAAGTCCGATAGCAAGCGAGCTCCAACGCCATCGTCTCCCATGCAAAAACAAATAAACCGCCCCCACACACAGAGTCATCAAGCCAAACTGAAAATACGAGGGAAATTGAAGACTATAAGGCATGCCGTTTTGGCGTACCTTAAAAAAAACTAAGAACCACAAACTAATCAAAAAGCTCAGCCCGAAACTTAAAAAGCATCGTCGATAGTGGGGCTCCCGCCAAAAAATCAATATCATTATAAATAAACCGCCAATGGGAAAAATTGAAAAACTACTAACGAATATGGCTCCTGTGGACAACAAGCCCAAGATCATAGATGCCAAAATAGATCTTCCCTCAAAGCCAAGGATGGCTAAGCCCAGAATCGATGGAACAAGAAAGGCTTCCACAATATGATGATCGACTTGCCCCAGGCATGAGTAACGAATGAGACAGCCATTGATGGCCAACATCATAAGCAACAACAAGCCCTCCGCTCTTGGCCGCAAGAATAGCTTTCCAAAAAGGAAGCTTACGAGAATCGTAAGCAAACCCCAGATTACCGAAATCATGCTGGCCCCCATCTCAAGGGAATGAAAATTATTCACGCCAAATAGTTTCAACGGCAAACCAAAAAGAAATAAAAACCCTTCAGACCAAGGCACCCAGGAACCCTTGGGCCAATTCAACAACGGATCAAATATCTGGTAATCAGGAAAATTTTGAACAAAGTAAGCAAGCCGCCTAAGTTGATAGTAGGAATCGGGATCATAAAAATTAAGATGCCCAAAAAAATTGGCCAGAACTTCCTGATAATTCGAGACACGCAGAACCGCAGCTACCGCAAAGACTAAAAAAATAATGCAGCCATAAAGGAATCTTGAACTGCTAGGTTCCGCCTTAAGCATCTAGACCATGCTAACCAATTTAACGCTTCAAAGAATAGAAATCTTATTTGGATCGAAAATAATCCAAGGTTTGCTTGAGACCATCTTGAATGTTGGTACGGGCTGCCCAAGCTGTGCGCTTAGCAAATGAACTTGCATCTAAACAAGATCGCATCTGCTCGCCCACCCTAGATTCTGCATATGCGGGCTTCAATTGATAGCCAGCGATTTCACTCATCCCTCGATGAAGCTTATTTACAGAGGTTTGAAGGCCCGAGCCGATGTGAAAGAGTGAGAAGGCATCCTCAACTTTATCAGCCCGTAGGTTGGCCTCTACGATATCCGCGACATACACAAAATCTCGAGTTTGATTGCCATCTCCGAATACTCTTGTCGCCTCGCCCTTGAGCATTTTCTCCGAGAAAATGGCTACAACACCAGCTTCTCCCAAAGGATCTTGGCGAGGCCCATAGACATTGGCATAGCGCAAAACGGTCGCCTTAAGGTTTAATAGCGTCGCAAAAAAGCGAAGATAATGTTCTGACGCCAATTTACTAATACCATAGGGAGAGCTTGGAGTTTCCGGATAAGATTCCGGCGTTGGCAGGGGTGCCTCATCCCCAAACATTACACCCCCGGAACTAGAAAATATAAAGTGCTGTAGATTTGTCAAAGTCTTGGCAGCTGCTAGGACATTCAGAATTCCCTCCAAATTAATCTTTAGATCATGAATAGGTCTTTCGACAGAATCTCTAACACTCTTTTGGGCGGCATGATGATTAATAAGCTGAGGCTCAAAATCTTTGATCAGTTTATAAAGATTTGAATCCAAGACCGAAATTCTCTCAAGTTGTGCGCCCTTGGATAGGGCTGTCTGGAGATTTTTCATGGAGCCAGTAGAAAAATCATCCACGACGAGCACTTGATCCCCGCGCCCAAGATAGGCATCCACAAGATGCGAGCCTATAAAGCCAGCCCCGCCCGTAACAAGAACGCGCACTAGTCTAGCTCGCGACACATCACGATAGCTTTGTCATCAATAGCGGAGACAATCATAGACGTCGCCGCAGGGTCGCCATCAAGATCGCCTCGCGCCACAACAATATACCAATGTTCAGGAAAGAAAGTCGTGTTCACGAATCCATCCACACCAACAACAGGGTCCGTTCCGATGCAAAGCCCGCTGGTACGCAGAGCGGTGTCGACAGCACTGGCATCATGAGCTGGGGTCCCACAACCCAATGAATTGGAAGCATAAACCTGATATTGAAAGCGCACGCGCTTATCAGGTCGAACCGCTAAGGCGTTATTACCCCAACCCAATGGCATTGAGGTTTGATCCCAAGCGAGCTGGTTACCACTGGGAATAGAACTGGGATTAGGTTCAGCCTCTGTATAACAGCCGTTCAATGTAAAATAGCTTTCCTCGGCGCTTTTGATTGCAGCAATACTGGAAGTAGCCTCCGACAAATACGAACGACGAACATAGCTAAGATAGGAAGGAATGGCAATCGCAGCCAAAATAGCAATGATGCCAACGACAATCATTAGCTCAATCAAGGTAAACCCACCCAATTTCAATCGCATATTTTCAAATTTATTATTCATAAGCATATCCTTCCTTAGATCTCTATGTGCTCAAGATTAGCCAAATCCTTTTGGCTTTAAAATCTATTTTCGAACAAAATCGCGTGAATCTGAAACAACAGAATCCTCCGCGCCTGAATCCTCATCCCCACATTCGGTTGCCTCATCCAAAACATCCAAACCAGCCTCTCGCATTTCATCCACATCGCCTATGCCATGCTTTTTAAGCCGATAGCGAATCGAACGAGTGGATATGCCAAGCATACGAGCAGCTCTGGTTCGTGAACCCCGAGTCTTTTCTAGCGCTTTCAATAACAGATCCTTTTCGAAAGCCTCCATTAGGTCATCCAGAGCGATGCTTCCGGTCTCGAGTTGATCCTGAACTTCTCTGACAGAAAAATCTTCATGCTGAGCCTTAGGATGCAAAATATTGCCCGGCAAAGACTCAAATTGAACCTCTTGTGAGGTCTCCAACGCGACACTTCGCTCAATGATATTCTCGAGCTCCCGAACATTACCATAATAGTCGTAGGTCATCAGGCCTTCCATCGCTCGCGGACTGATACGTCGAATATCCTTACCCGTTTCGTGCGCATATTTTCGAAGGAAAAACTCAGACAACAAAGGTATGTCGTCTTTCCGGTGGCGCAAGGGAGGAAGCTTTACTTGAATCACATTGAGTCGGTAATAAAGATCCTCTCGAAAGGCTGCTTTTTTTACTTCTTCCGCTAAATCACGATTGGTGGCGGCGATTACCCGAACATCGACTTCAACCGTTTCGGTTCCGCCAACCCGCATAAAATTCCTCTCTTGAATCACTCGCAAGAGCTTCACTTGCATTTGAAGTGGCAGCTCACCTATCTCATCCAAGAAAATCGTACCCGTATGCGCCGCCTCAAAAAGACCCTGCTTATTGGCAACCGCACCGGTAAAGGAGCCTTTCATATGTCCAAAAAGTTCGCTCTCTATAAGGTTCTCAGGAATCGCCCCACAATTTACAGTCACAAAGGGTCGATCCTTTCGATTGGAATTGAAATGCACAGCGCGAGCTACAAGCTCCTTTCCTGTTCCTGACTCTCCACAAATTAGTACATTAGTTCTGGTGGCGGCTGTCTTGCGAATTAGATCATAGATTCGTTGCATGGCTTCGCTTTCGCCCAGCAAATTCGAAAATGTGTATTTGCTTTGGAGAGCTGATTTGAGAGCTCGATTCTCCGATGTGAGCTTCTTTTTCTCCAAAGCTTTATCAATAGTTAATTTAATCTCATCGATTTTGAAGGGTTTACTCAAATAATCAAAAGCTCCGGCCTTCATGGCTTCAACCGCAGAGTCGGTCGTTGCAAAAGCTGTCACCATGATGACGGGGACTTCGGGTTGAGTTTTTTTCGACTCCTTAAGCAAACTCATCCCATCGATTTCTTTCATATTAAGGTCAGTGATTACCAGATCAAATTCTTCATCACGGAGACACTGAAGAGCATCGAGACCATCTTTGGCCGAGACAACATCAAAACCTTCTTTCTTGAGAAGAATCTCAAAGAACTCTCGAACACTCAATTCGTCATCCACCACCAGGATTCGCATATTGCCTCCCATACCCATTAAGCTGCCTCAGACCCTTTTGCATGAACCTGCGGTCCAGCTTTTGGAAACTCCACCCAAAACAAACTGCCCTTGCCTAAATCCGACTCCACACCAATGCTGCCTTCATGCCCCTGCACAATTTGATAGACAAGCGCCAAGCCCAAGCCCGTGCCAGAAGATTTCTTCGTAAAGAAAGGTTCAAATATTCTGGATCGATGTAGGGGATCAATTCCTTCGCCCTGGTCTTCAACTTCCAGACGAAGAACTTGTCCTCGATCGATAATACGTAAAACAATTTTTGACTGAGGAGGCGAAGCCGCTATGGCATTACCCAAAAGGTTCCACAACACCTGTTTTATCTTATCTCCATCTCCAATAAACTCATGATCACCCTGACATTCAAGCTCGATTTCAGAAGCTTGATGCGAAGGATCTCGATTTTTTAGTAGCTGAATGACCGCCTCAGCCATTTCTTTTAAATCGACTTTATGAACACGAACTTGGGAGGGCCTCGCGTAATCCAAAAAATTCTTGAGCAGGGCATCCAATCGATCCGTCTCACGCTCAACGATGGTCATTAGCTTGAGTTCAGACTCATTTCTATCACCAAGTCTAAGCAATTGAATCGACCCGCTCAAACTCGCCAGCGGATTTTTGATCTCATGCGCTAAACCCGCCGCAAATTGTCCAACACTTGCCAATCGATCCTTTATTCTGACTTCCGACTCAAGCTTCCGAAGATTCGTAACATCCTCAAACACAATGATTCGCTGACCACGATTGAGGTTCGTACTTTGGTAGCGAAGCAAGCGAGGCTCAGATTTGTCGATTGACCATTCAATTTCTCCGGAGCCTAGGTCAAAGGCCTCATCAAAATAAATCTCGGACATTTTGCGCCCATAAAGATTGCCCCCAAGAATCTGTTCGGCCAAAGGATTACAATAGAGAACGTGATCCTCTTCATTACAAAGAATGACTCCTGCTGGAATATTTTCAACAATGGCCGCTTGAAGTTCTGCCAAGCCTTCCAGATCTTTTTTGGTTCGAGATAAGGTTCTCACAAGCTCATCCCGATTTTTAAACAGTAAGGCGACCAACGCGCCAACTAGAACCAAGGCGCTCGAAATGAACAACAGTCGGACGGCCGCACTTGGATCGCTTTGAATATTCGACCAGGAGTACCACACGGAAGTCGCGACAAAAGCCATTACCGAAATGATCGTCGAAAAAACAGCACCTTTCTTAAAGAGCAAGATAGCGCCGGTTAATATATTGAGGCCATAGACAAGTATAAACGCTGAGTAGAGGCCACCAGTGAGATAGCAAATAACACTGGCGATACAAGAGTCGACGAAGACTTGTGCCCACGCAATTCTCGTAAGCCATTTATCTTTCTTACTAACAAGGAGAAGCAACCAACTCGCAACGCTCGTTAAGACCCCCCCAAAAATGGCGACATAGATGTCCTTAGACACCATGCTACCAAATACAAGATCGATAGAGGCCGCTGAAGTAGCCATAGTGGCTAGGAATAATACCCGCCACCAAAGAATCCAGCGAATTCGAGTCGATAAGCTAAATTGAAATGAGGCTTCTCGCATGGCTACCTATCATCCCGCCTTAATATTTCCGGCCATTTCGAAAATGGGTAAATACATCGCCACGACCATTCCTCCGATGATGCCCCCAAGCACAACCATCATCACGGGCTCCATCAAACTGGTAAGACCCTTGACGGCGGCATCAACTTCATCATCATAAAAATCCGCAATCTTCCCAAGCATCGTATCCAAGGCGCCGGTTTGCTCGCCCACATTGATCATCTGACAAACCATCGGGGGAAAAACCTTACTCTGAGCAATCGGCTCCGCGATTGTTTTACCTTCCGAAATACTGGCACGAGCTTTATAAATCGCTTTCTCGACAGTTTTATTACCAGCCGCTCGAGCGGTAATATCCAAGGCCTCAAGAATCGGCACCCCTGAAGAAATCATCGTTCCCAGGGTCCGCGTAAATCGAGCCACCGCCACCTTACGAAGTAGGGGACCAAATACTGGCAATTTCAAAAAGATATCATCGGTGATTTCGATCGTTCGCGGGTTTTTCCGGATATATTTCCATCCGGCGATCACGCCGCCAAGGAAAAGAATAATAAGAATGATATTACTCTTCATCCACTGACTTAAATTGATGACAAACTGAGTGGGTGCCGGCAAGGCGCCACCACCAAACTCTTTAAACATATTTTCGAAAATCGGAATTACGAAAATTAAAAGTACGCTGATAACACCGGTGGCCACTATAACAATCACGCTAGGATAAACCATAGCGCTCTTCACTTGACCTTTGAGCTTTGCAGCTTTTTCCAAGTAGGCCGCAATACGGGACATGACCACATCGAGCACGCCACCCACTTCTCCGGCCGCAATGAGGTTGGAATACAATGAATCAAAAACCTTGGGATGTTTTTTTAGAGCGTCGGCAAAAGTACTTCCGCTTTCTACATCGTTTTGAACTTGTTTCAATACTTTCCTAAACATAGGATTCTCGGCCTGACTTCCAAGAATGTCTAGACACTGAACAAGCGGCAAACCAGCATCAATCATCGTTGCAAACTGTCGAGAGAAAATAACGAGATCCCTTTGAGTAACTCCCGAACCGAAAGAAATGTTTATTCCTTTCCCAAAGGATCCGCCCCGCCCTGACTTAATTTTACGCGGACGAATTTGCTGGGAACGCAAAAATTGCAAAACAGCCGCTTCATTAGGCGCCTCTTTGGTTCCTGACTTGACCTGACCGTTTCGAGCTACACCTTCCCATTTATAAACAGCCATCTTTCATCCTCCCCTTAAACTCTAGCGCTTGTTATTCGTTCCCGACTTAACATTTGGTCGCTGCGGCTGACCCGTACCGGCCCCCGGATTCGCGTTTTGAATATTCGAGATCATATTCCGCAATTCATCGGGATCGCTGCTCGATCCGATCGCTTCATCTAGGTTAATCTGTCTGCGCAGATAAAGTTCGCAAAGACTCTGATTCAAGGTAATCATTCCGTACTTATCTTGCCCGAGCTGCATTTGGGAATAAATCTGATGAACCTTATCTTCCCGAATGAGATTCCGAATGGCTGGCGTCGGCACCATAATTTCGGCGGCTAAAACTCTTCCCACACCTGAGGCCTTGGGCAATAGCGTTTGCGAAACCACGCCCTCCAAAACAAAGGAAAGCTGCGCGCGAACTTGCGCCTGCTGATGAGGCGGAAACACATCAATCAAACGGTTGATGGTTTGAACGGCTCCATTTGTGTGCAGCGTCGCAAAACACAAATGACCCGTCTCTGCGACAGCAAGTGCTGCCTCAATGGTTTCGAGATCTCTTAACTCTCCTACCATCACGACGTCCGGATCCTGACGCAGAATATACTTCAAGGCTTTCGAAAAGCTTTCCGTATCGTGCTTAACTTCTCGCTGATTGACGATACAACCCTTATGCGGATGCAAAAATTCGATCGGGTCCTCAATCGTAAGAATATGCTGATGCGTCTCGCGATTGATCAAATCAATCATGGCCGCTAAAGTCGTCGACTTTCCTGAGCCCGTCGGACCCGTAACCAAAACAAGACCTCGAGGTCTTTTACAAAGATCTTCTATCGTGGAAGGAAGGCCTAAATCTTTAATGGTCGCAATTTTGAAGGGGATTTGCCGAAAGGCCCCAGACACAACACCTCGTTGCATAAATATATTGGCACGAAATCTCGCCAAGCCCTTCACACCAAAAGACAAATCAAGTTCATTCTCCTCTTCAAACTTAGATTTTTGAATATCCGTCAGGATGCTGTAACAAATTCTCTTACAATCAGAGGGCGACAATGGAGGAAGTTTGAGAGGCACGAGCTCTCCATCGATTCGAATCACAGGCGGCGTCGCGGCAGTGATATGCAAATCACTGCCAGCCTTATCCATCATCGTCTTAAGAAGCTGATGAAGGCTAACCTGCCCCTCGCCCATATTGGCTTCGTCATTTCGATTGTCGTTTGACATATTTACTCCAGCACTTTTGAAAGCAACTTAGTTCGTATCACTCGCGGTCACTCTCAAGGATTCTTCAATCGTCGTCACACCATCAGCAATTTTTTGGATTGCACTCATTCGCAGGGTTTGCATTCCCAAGCGAATCGCCTCACGCTTAAGCTCCGATGTACTTGCGCCATTCAGTACAAAATCTTTAAGCTCATCTTTCATCACCATGATCTCATAAAGAGCCACTCGTCCCTTATAGCCAGTGTTACCGCAAACCCCGCAGCCAGCGCCCTTACAAACCTTCATGCCGTTGGCCATATCAGGATTCACCCCTATATCTAACAAGGCTTGAACGTTGACTTTGTCTTCTACCTTACATTCTGAGCAAATTTTACGAGCCAAACGCTGCGCCAAGATAGCATTCAAGGCCGACGCTACAAGAAATGGTTCAATACCCATATTGAGCAATCGACTCACCGTGCTTGGAGCATCGTTGGTGTGCAAAGTTGACAACACTAAGTGACCCGTCAAAGCGGCCTTAATCGCAATTTCAGCCGTTTCAAAGTCTCGAATTTCCCCGACCATGATGATGTCCGGATCCTGTCGGAGAAAACTTCTTAAAGCCGCCGCAAAATTCAAACCAATCTCATCATGCATCTGAACTTGATTGATACCACCGATACTGAATTCCACTGGATCTTCAGCGGTCGAGATGTTCTCCGTGATCTGATTGAGCTCGGCGAGAGCCGAATACAATGTCGTGGTCTTTCCAGATCCCGTGGGTCCCGTAACAAGCACCATCCCGAAGGGTTGGTGAATGGCTTTTTTAAAATCCCCCAACTGTTTCTCACCAAACCCAAGCTTGGTCATATCCAACTGAAGATTACTTTTATCTAATAGACGAAGAACGACTTTCTCACCAAACAAAGTCGGCAGGACCGAAACCCGATACTCCATGTCCTGGCCTTTGCCGTATTTCAATTTGATACGTCCATCCTGCGGCAAACGTCTTTCGGCAATATCGAGAGAGGCCATAATTTTAATACGTGACGATATGGCGTTGCGTAATTTAATGGGTGGCTTCATTTGCTCCTGCAAAACACCATCCACGCGATAACGAACTCTAAGATTTTTTTCGTAAGGTTCGATATGAATATCGGAAGCGCCCTTTTTTATCGCTTCCATCAAAATCAAATTCACAAGTTTAACGACTGGTGCATCGGCCGAGGACTTTTCGAGTTCACTAAGATTGAGATTATCTTCCTCACTAACGACTTCGACGTCTTCATCTTCAAAGTCCGCAAGAACATCGCTCATCTGCATGCTCTCGTTCTGATAATACTTCTCGATGGATTCTTTAATGGCTGGTTCGGCGGCTACGACAACCTCAATATTGTAGCCCGTAAGAAACTTAATATCGTCGATGGCAAAAATATTACTTGGATCGCTCATTGCGATAATCAAACTACTTCCAACTTTATTAACAGGTATCACCGAATGTTTTTCGGCGACGTCCTTTGGAATTAATCGAATGATATCTGGATCAATCTCAAAGGAACTTAGATCGATTGAAGGAACCCCATACTGCTTACTTAAAAAGCTTGTGAGCTCCGCCTCTTTAATAAATCCAAGCTTCGTAAGATTGGCACTCAGTCGTCCGCCCTCACGGCGCACAGCTTCTTGTGCTTTCATCAACTGCGAAGCCGATATTAAATTCTCTTTAACGAGAAGTTCGCCAAGACGATCCGATGACCCGGCTGCCATAAAACCTCATCCCCCACTCATTCACGCAGCCCACTCCCTAGGCTTAAAGTACCACTCCACTGAATCAAATTAATTGTATCTCAAAGAAGACAATTTGTGACGACTTGCGCCAACTTTTGTCGTCAAAGTCTAACCCCACTTTGGGAATAAGCCTTAAAAGTCTAGAATTACTGAGACCTTTCAGGGGCTTCTATGGGAAAAGCTCGCTTCGTTAAAAAGTCTAAAATTTTTGCATAGGCCTGATTTGTGAGCGCAAAAAATTCAGATTTGGAAAGTTTTGACTCGCCGCCGCAATGTCCTTCTTTATTTGAGCAACAAGACTATCTCCGTCACCAAACTTCATTTCGTCCCGAATCTTTTTCAAAAAATGAATTCGGACATTTTTTTCATAAAGATTCTGTGCTGAATGCAAGACGTGAATCTCAATAGAAAAACCTGCTTCAAATGTCGGTCGAAACCCGATATTCACGACCGCCTCCAGCAGTTGTGCCCCGCCTTCCACCTCAAGCCATCCCATAAAGACAGCGCTCGGAAGGATGGGCTGGCGACTCGCCGATAGATTGGCAGTAGGGATTCCCAATCCGCGCCCTCGACCGTCTCCTCTAACAATGAAGCCAGAGAGAAAATAGGGATGCCCCAATAATTGATTAGCCAATTCAAGGTCCGCTCTCACGAGGCACTCGCGAATCCACGTACTGCTAATGAATCGCCCTCCATGGGAAACACCATCAACAATGACAACGTCAAACATATTCTGGTTTCGAAGAGTCTCGACATCACCAACGGCTCCACAGCCAAATCGAAAATCATGCCCCACAATAAGAGCACGACAATCTAGCGATCTTCCTAATATTTCGTCTCGAAAGTACGCAGCTGAGTGTTCAGAAAACTTTTGATCGAATCTTTGAAGTAAAATTTTATCTAGCCCAATCTGGCTTATTGATTCCACTTTCTCTTCATCCGTCATCAGTAATGGCGGCCGATTCGATTTCAAAAAAAAGTGTCTCGGATGTGGTGAGAAACTAAAGGCTACGGCATCCGCGCCATAACTCTTTGAAAGCCGAAGACTATGTTCAAGCACCTTCCTATGCCCTCGATGAAGGCCATCAAAGTTTCCAATACATACAACGCTGGGCCGCTCCCCCCGATAATTTTGATAGTCTTCCACTAGAATGCCCATGCTTAAGCTATGTTATTCTTAATTTTTGGTGTTCTGTCCATTTCCGCCTGTTAAGATATAAAGATATCCATGGATCGCACCCCTTCATTTCATGTTCAAGCCTTCGGCGCCTACTTTTTACTCGACCGGATCGCGGTTGGGGGCATGGC
>Ga0210057_1008714_pt1 | contig 11919 bp, 9 predicted proteins | sample CryGeyCG2114_010_2_FD_183968 | JGI IMG/M metagenome (GOLD analysis project Ga0210057, IMG submission 183968) | Groundwater microbial communities from aquifer - Crystal Geyser CG10_big_fil_rev_8/21/14_0.10 (SPAdes) (version 2) | ecosystem: Environmental > Aquatic > Deep subsurface > Groundwater ...
TTGACTTGAGGTATCTTGTAGTGTACCATATAATTGTATTAGAGATGTTTAAGGAACTATGATAAATAACCAAATTTTTGAAGACCTTTTTGTTCTTGAGCTCGCAAATAACCACTGGGGCGACGTGAATAGAGGATTAAAAATCATAAGCGATTTTTCAAAAATAGTGAGATTCAATAATGTCAGAGCTGCCATAAAACTCCAGTTTAGGGACGTTGAAACTTTTATTCATAAAGATTTTTCCAATAGAGAAGATGTTCGGTATATTAAAAAAACCAAAGCAACCGCATTAAAAGATGAGGAATATTCAATTCTTGTAAAATCAATACGTAAAAATGGGTGTATTCCTACCGCAACACCTTTTGATGAAAAGTCAGTGGATCTTTGTGTAAAACTAAATCTTCCAATTATCAAGATTGCAAGCTCAGATATCAATGACTGGATACTTTTGGAGAAAATTGCTCTTACAAAAAAACCAGTAATTGTGTCTACTGGAGGATCTTCGTTAAAAGACATGGATGATCTAGTTGTCTTCTTTGAAAATAGAAATATTCCTCTTGCCATTAACCATTGCGTTTCTCTTTACCCTTCAGAAAATAATGAGCTAGAACTTAATCAGATTGATTTTCTCAAGAAAAGATATCCTGAACATATTATCGGATTTTCAACTCACGAATATACTGACTGGACATCTTCTATGTTATTATCCTATGCGAAAGGGGCTCGCACATGGGAACGTCATATCGACATAGAAAAAGATGACATCCCGGTTTCACCATATTGTTCTTTACCTCATCAAATTGATACATGGTTTAAAACATTCCACCAAGCAAGATCAATGTGTGGGGGATCTGAGAATATAAAAAGAACTCCTCCGGATAAAGAAATTCAGTATCTAGATAAACTTGTTAGAGGAGTATATGCAAAAAAAAAACTTCCAAAAGGTCACATAATCACTGAAAAGGATATATATTTAGCAATACCGCTCTTAAAAGGCCAAATATCATGTAGAGAGTTAATGGATGGCGAAATTCTGTTGAAAAAAATTGAAAAAAATAAACCTATATATATAGATAACATTGATAGTCCATATGCATATAATGATGATTTAAAAAGCAGTATCTATAAAAGAGGTATAGAAATGAAAAATAATGAATAATAAAGTAGTTTGGCGTCCTACTATTAACGACTTCTAGATTCTTTAATCTAAAAGAATTGAGATCATCGTTTGAAACTTCTTCTCAAAATTATATGATGTATTTTGGATGACTCACGAAGATTGTTTGTATTTCCTCATAAACTCATTAATAATTTTTTGAATATATTTCATTCTTTGCTCATCTATTCCAGGGTGTACACCAAGCCAAAAAGCTGATTGCATAATAATATCGGCATTTTTCAATTTCCCAATAATTCTCTTTTTCTTGAGGTTGAGATATGCGGGATGACGAAGTAAATTTCCTGCAAACACATTTCTGGTTCCAATATTATTCTTTTCAAGATATTCCGTAAGATCATTCCTAGAGAATGGAGCATCGGAATTCACAACTAGAGGAAAACCAAACCAGCATGGATCCTCTTGCGGTGAGATATTCATAAAAGTAAAAAACCGCGCATATTTATCAAAAAATTTTCTCATTTTTTTATAATTTGATTTTCTAGCTTTAATAAAGTCAGGGAGTTTTTTTATCTGAGCAACACCTATAGCTGCTTGAAAATCAGTCAATTTGACATTGTATCCAATCTGCGAATATATAAATTTATGATCATATCCTTTTGGAAGTTCTCCAAGTCCCCATTTAAAACGCTTACCACAGGTATTATCTTTTCCAGTATCACACCAACAGTCTCTACCCCAGTCTCGAAATTGTCGAATAGATTTGTGAATAAGTGGGTTGTTTGTTACGACAGCACCTCCTTCGCCCATTGTCATCTGATGAGCAGGATAAAAACTATACGTTGCAATATGTCCAAAAGAAGATACTAATTTTTTATTATAAGTTGAGCCTAAAGCATCACAACAGTCTTCAATTAACCAAAGGTTGTATTTTTTAATCATTGGGACAATAACGTCAAGATTGAATGGTTTTCCAAGAGTATGTGCAATCATAATGAGTTTTGTTTTTGGAGTGATTGCAGATTCTATTTGCTCAGCTTGAATATTGAAAGTATCAATTTCTGCATCGATGAAAACTGGGACAAGACCTTGTTGAATTCCGGGATTGATAGTGGTAGGGAATCCAACTGCTGTAGTGATAAATTCATCTCCGGGCTTCAATTTTCTATCACCAAAGACGTCTGAAGTAAGTGCAGAGAGAGCAATTAGATTTGCCGAAGAACCAGAATTGACAAGCGAAACATATCGAACACTTAAAAATTTTTTAAATTCTCTTTCAAATTGTTTTGCAAATCTACCTTCGGTCCACCACTCATCTTTTGCGGCTTCTATTGCAAGATTTACTTCTTCATCGTCATATACTTTAGAAGTGACTGGTATATAGGTCTCTCCAGGTTCAAATTTCTTAGTCTTATACATTTAAAGCCAGAATAATTTATTATCAATTTTTTTATCCTGAAGCAATTTCTTGATTTTTGTAAGTCTTGAATATTTCATTTGATCAAAATCTCCTAATGAAAAGTGTATTTTTTTTAATTGTAATCTCAAGTCATGAATTGATTTCGGTAACGGCCAATTTTGAACAATATGGGGAAAAACCTGCTGGAACTTATTGAACCTTACTTTATAGCTTCTTGAGTCTGCACCGTGTTCTCCAGTATATACAACCTTGCACTCAGGTATTTCTTTTTGGATTAGATTTATGATATCTTTTACTTGAAAATTTGAATCGTTAAATCCAATATTAAATACTGATCCATTGATTTTTTTTGGATCTACATTCAGGAATTCAACAAATATGTCGCTTAGATCGCGAACGTCGATAAGTGGTCTCCAAGGCGTTCCATCACTCATAATTCTTAATTCTCCAGTAACGAACGCACACGCCATAAGATTATTTACTACTAAATCATCTCTAAAGTTTGGCGAATAACCGTATACCGTTGAGTTTCTAAGAATTCCTGTACAAAACGTTTCACAGGATAAATCGAGCAGCGCATCTTCAACTTGTTTTTTTGATCTTGCATATGCAGTTAGGGGGTTCACGTCCGATTCTTCATTGACTTCGTCCTCTTTTGCAATTCCATAAATACTACAAGAAGATGAGAACAAAAATCGCTTAACTCCTGCTTTTTTTGCTCTCTGCGCGAGCCGAATCGAAGCCTTTCCATTTATCTCTTCAGTCAGAGTCGGATCAATTGCTCCAATAGGATCATTTGATAATGCTGCAAGGTGGATAATTGCGTCAAAGTTTGTGAGAGAAATATTGTCTAATTTTCGGATATCCTGGTGAAGAAATTTATAGCGCGTCGGATCTTCATCCATATAATAATTTGTGTCTAACCCAACAGCAAAATAACCTTTGTCCATTAATTTTTTCACCAAAACTTTCCCGATATATCCTTCTGATCCAGTGACGAGTACTTTTTTTATTTCCATATTTTCCAAGGTGAAGAAGTATTCCAAATAGTATTTAAATCTTCCAATTCTTTATAAGTATCAATTCCAAACCAAAAATCATCGTGTTGATATAAGGATAATTCATCTTTTGCTATCAGTCTTTTTAGTCCTTCATGCTCGAGTTCTCTTTCCCTCAAATATTTGAAAAACGAACGCTTAAAAAACATAAACCCTCCATTTACCCAGTCACTTAGTACGGGTTTTTCAATAAATTTTTCAACGTGCTGATTTTTGTTTATTTCTAATAATCCATATTTTGAACGCGGATGGACCCCACAAATAGTCCCGATTGTTTTTTGATTTTTATGAAATGTATACACTTCATTAAGCGGAATATTACTTACTCCATCGCCATATGTAATCATAAAATCTTCATCTATTTCAGGTACATATTCTTGACATCGTAAGATTCGCTCTCCAGGAAGGGTATCAATTCCCGTGTCAACAAATGTAATTTTGAAATTATCAACCTCTCTTCTTTTTTCTAGATAAAATGTTGTTTTATGATCCTTCGTTTCCAAAGTAAAATCTGCTGAGAAAGCTTTTTGGTTTAGAAAATAATCTTTTATGTAATCTGCTTTGTATCCCAATGCCAGCACAAAGTCGTTATAACCATAATGCGAATATATCTTCATTATATGCCAAAGTATAGGCTTTCCACCTACGTACACCATGGGTTTTGGCTTAAATTCCGTTTCTTCTTTTAGTCTTGTGCCCTGTCCGCCACAAAGAATAATCGTTTTCATTAATTGAGTGGTTTGAAATTTAAAGTATTAAAACATTATATCAGGATGTTACCCAAACAATGAGGTGATAATTGCAATAAATAAGTATGAAAATAGTTTTTCGTATATATTGTAATTTTTTCCTTGTACTATGTGTAGTGTATTTTCTGTCTTGCCGTATAATATTATAATGACATTTGAAATTTTGTTTCTTGCTTTACTTGACGTATTAGTAAATTTTCCTTTACTTTTTAGCCAAACAATATACGGAGATTGGGCATACAGACCTCCAGAATTGCTTATTGACACGTATTTGTCTTACAATTCTTTCGAATCATGGAAGATTGCTATCCGATATATAGAATATATTTTTGGTAGATTTGGCTATAGTTCAATAACCTCGGATACATTTGTCTATCACATCTGGACTATTATATTACCGTTAGTCATAATTATTCTCCTAAAACGATTGCTTCGAATTAGTAAATATATTACTTTTCCCCTTGGTCTTTTATTAATTGCAAATAGTTACACCCTCTCGATTAATTCCATCGGTCATAATTTACTTTCTATCTCATCAAACTTATTCATTATTTCTTTTATATTTTTACTTTTTTCAATTAAAAGAGCATCAATCATAAAATCTGATTTCCCATTTTCTCTATCGATATTATTCCTATTATTATCTGGATCATATGACTTTAGAATTTTCTATATTGGTTTTGCATTGCTAATTACAACGATTTTATTTTTTTTGTTTTTTCATGTGATAAATAAAAAGTATGCTCTTTCAAGAATTGTTACTTATATAATAATTGTCCCAATTTATTTTATACCTCTCATTCTTGATATATTTACACAAATTTCTTCACCATACGATATTGGAGAAATTTTATCTCGTCCGATTTATGAGTATATGCAATTAAACACGTTGAAAGCAATAACTCTTTTTCATCCTTATTGGAGTTTAACCGAAGGTATACAATGGTTTTCAATTCGAAAGGTTCCCTTTTACTTTGCTGTTGTCGCGATTATTCCTTTTATATCATTATTTGTCATTAATAAAATACAAAATAAATTTGAAAAAAAATTAAGCATACTTATGATCCTAATTGGGGTAATTTCAGTATTTCTTGCGAAACAAACTACATCACCCTTCGGATTTATATATAGGTTATTATATGCATATTTTCCTGGCTTTAGCGCATATAGAGAATCCACAAAATTTTATAATTTTATTATTTTAAGCTATTTATTCTTAAACTATTTTAGTTTAAATTATTTTCTTCAGTCCAAAAACAAAAACTTCAAAATATTCGGAAAGATTTTAGTTGGATTATTATCATTTATTTTTTTGATAAATATATATGCAATACTCTCAAGCAAATTACCAAGTCTGTATCATCGAAGTAAGCCTCAGAATGTTATTTCACTAATTAGAGACTCGATAATAAAAGATCCTAATCCGTACAGAACTCTTTGGATTAATTCGCCGATTCTATACTCAACATCAAAATATAGAGCATTAGCAATTCATGTATCTAACATTAGTTTGTGTGAGGATGTTACAGATTATTATAATAACCCAATAATAAACATGGATGCTTTTCTGTCAACTAATAGGATTCAGAAATTATACGTCAATAATGAAATCTCGAACTTATGCATTCATAAATTATTTAAATCAGAATTAATTCCTTCATCAATTAAAGGAGAAAAGCTAATAACACCTGATCAGACTTATTTAATAACTGAATATATCTATAAAGATTATAAAGATTGGATTACTATCAATGACCCCAAGGCGGTAATTGAATATAGCTCTTCGCAGTCTCTTTATCATGATGAATATTTCAATAAAATTAGCATTCTACCATCAAAAAATACTATCTTGCTAAATTACCCAACTCCATATTCAAAATTTTTGGTATTGTTTGTTAATGGAAAAATATATCATCCAATAAATAATTTTGACAATAGTATCTCCTGGAATATCTTTTTAAAGCAAAATGAAATCAATACGATCTATTTTGCTAATTTAGCAAAATTAATAGTTCGATTTAGTGTTTTTATCCAATTCGTTATAATATCAGCATTGTTATTATTATCATTTTATCAAGTTACGTATTATGAAAAATCCAAATGAACTCTTTAATCAAAGAGACACGAGCGCAGGAAAAATCACGCATAGATTATCACTATTTATCGAACTATATAAAAAATTTCGCAAAAATAATTCTAGAATCCTCGATATTGGATGTGGACAAAATGCGGTTTTGTCCAAATATATTGAGAAAGAAGATGAGTATTACGCTTGTGATTATTACAAGAAAATAAAAAATCAGAAAGTGAAAAAATATTTTCAAATTGACTTGAATAACCAAGAATTAAATAAAATAGTCCCTCATAAATTTGATGTAGTTTTTTGCGGAGAAGTGATTGAACATCTTTTTTCACCAGATCACCTAATGAATGAAGTTAAAAAAATTCTTAATAAAGACGGTATTCTCATACTCTCAACTCCTAATCTTGCATATTTGCCGAATAGAATAATGTTGCTAGTTGGAATGCACCCCTTCTTTTTAGAAAATTCATCTGATTATAAACTTGGTCGAGTTTTTAAAAACTTGGGTCAAATGAACACAACTGAAGGACATATTAAAGTTTTTACTTACGGCGCCTTAAAGGAATTATTTGAATTGACCGGATACAAAATTTTTGATGAAAGAGCTACGGTAGTTTTTAATGAAAAATTTGATCTTTTGGTTGGGAACATTCATCACTCATTTGGACCTGACACTGTTTTTGCTTTAAGACCCAAAGTATAAAATGACTGATAAAATTATTAACACTATCTTTAAATATAAGAATATTCTGATAATTTTGGCTATTATCAGCTTAATATATCTAATATCAAACATTCTTTCGCAATACATTAGTATGACAGGTGAAAGCCTATACTCGTTTGATTATCTTCATCTCCTTATTTGGACCGTCAAAGATTGGATAGAATATCCTCATCTTTTTCTTCAATCTCAAGCCTGTAATGAGTGCCCTGGCTTTGGAATGTATAACAGATGGACTATGTTTTGGTTCTATCTCATCCTGACACCAGGTCAATTTCTCAAGCTCAACCCCTTGATTTGGTATTTTATTGTTGGATTTCTTCTACAGTTCGTAGGCATACATTTGCTCTCTAGACAATTACTAGTTAAGCTCTCTCGAAAAGTCATCTTTTTTGTAACATTGCTCTACGTAACAATCCCGATACGGTATGAGCAATTTCTAAATCAATGGGAGTACTCTTTTGTTCATGGTTTCTTACTTATGTACAGTTCGATTCTACTAAAAATATTTCATCGAAGGTCAATTGAGAGAATAGATATCTACATAGGGATATGTAGCTTATCAGGTCTTATTATTTTTGGCATAGGACACTTACCAATCACTATTTATCTCACCATAATCTTTTTTATTGTAAGTAATCTTCGACATATGAGTCGATCATTTTTATTTTTTTCAGGGATAAAGTATGCTCAAATATCATTATCTGCTCTTTTGATAAATATTCCTATTGCACTATCCGTACTCTTGAATCAATCAACAATCAGAACATATAGCAATTACTACGTTGGAATGGGTATTGATGAAGTCTTGAGTTTAGGGTTCATTCGATATCGAGAATATATTGATGCAATGAATCAGATACCTTACTCAATTTTAATACCAGCACTAGGGCTGTTGGCAACACTCATGATCCTTTTTGGAGGGTTTAATAGAAATAAATTTATTATGTTTAGTTTATTACTACTAATATTTGGCATTACATCGTTAGGATATCCACTCCCATTCTTCCAGAAATATCTTCCCTTTTTTGAAACTATGAGAGCCTCCTATAGATTCTTCATTTTTGTGCAGATTACTTTATTGATAGCTTTTCTAAGTGCGTTGCATAATATCCAGTTTTCAAAAAATGGGTCGAAAAAATATATTATTACGATGATATTTATACTTATAGCAAATTTAAATCTTCTATTCATTATTAAAAACATCAATCTGCCCAATATTATTCGGCTTCCATCTGAATATCAAAAAGTGTATGATGAAATGCATGATAGTCCTCATGGTCGTTATGTATATTTCCCCATAACACTAAACGACTATCACGGATTTAATCAAGATTTTTCATGGACGAATCAGAGTCCTTCTGTATTTTTTTGGTGGCAAAATCCATTTTACTCATGGCTACCTTCCAGAAATATTCATCATCCCATACCATCTATGATGAATGCTTCTTTGTTTTCTGAAACAAAGCGTTTGATGAGTCTCAATGATCAGGAGGGTCTCTTGCAGTTGCTTAAACAAGCACAGATCAATTATATTATTATCGATAAGTATTACTACTGGAGTAGAGAGATTCCAGCATTTGAACTAGATGAGTTTACAGAAAAAAAAGAATTAAAGCTAATGAATGACTATGGCAAAATAGAAATTTATTCTATATTATATTTATGAAGAAGAAAAGCGTAAAAAATATTCTTAAAATAGCAAAATACGTGATCATCCCGACTGCTCTTTTTTCTATTTTTATCGGTCTCACAATATTTCAAATAATCTCAAATGACGGGTCACTGTCTGTAATCACTCAAAAGTACTCACAAAAATACTTTCCTGAAGTGAATAATGAAGCGATACTAGCTGGAGAGAAAAGGGTTTTTGAATTCACCGCTACTCACGATAACTTGGGCTTTATTTCGATCAATTTTGATATTGTCGGTAAGGGGAGAGAGGATTATATTGATCTGCGGATATACGAAAAAAAATCAAAGAAAATAATCAAAGAAGAAACTACTTTTGCTGCTGCATTCCAAGGGCTCAACTATTATCCGTTTGGATTCCCCATTATTCCTGACTCAAAAGGAAAAACATATGTTGTTGAAATCAAGTCAAAACAAGGATCACCAAAGAACTATGTAGCTATCAAAGATGCAAAATCAATTTTCAGCACATCGTATCAATATGATAAAAATAAAATCACTTCAGATAAAAAATATTTCATTAATTTTATACTCAATAAAGGTTTAAATTCTTTAGAAAATAATTTTCTCCTGTTTACAACATCAGTATATCTCTATCCCTTTGTCTTTTATATTCTTTGGCTCTTTCTTGAAAAACGGTTCAGGTATAAATTGTCCAAGTATAGATTGCCCATCCACAATTTATTAGTAGCGCTCCTCGTGATCGCTGTCATCACTGATATCTTTTTTGTCGACAGTGGCATTGACCTTGTATTTTTGCTTATCTCAATACTATGGGGGGTCATATTGATGTATCTCAAAAAAGAAAGTGTCGAATCATACAAAGTTGCACTTGCCCTCCTCATCCTTGCACCAATACTCCAACTTCTCGGTCAGGATCTCATGGTAGAGAAAGCAGCTGCATGGGCGTTTCTCGCACTTACAGTAGGTGTTATTATTAATCTATATGAACTCAGAAAAGATTCGCAAACTTTGGCAGAAAAAAAATAAGATTTTGATCATCATGCTGATCTCTCTGATTATCTACGGAGGTTGGCTGAGAATTACAAGCATCATGTACGAAGCCTCTTACTGGAATGATGAAAGCCACACCGCACTATTTTCACTGGGGATCTTTGAAAATGGGATACCTTCTTCACCGATAGGAGTATCTATGGGTATTTATCAGAGTGCACTTTTCTATATCACTGCTTTATCATTCAAGATATTTGGTATCACTGAGTTTGCAGGAAGACTTCCTTCGGTGATAGTCGGGACAGCTCTCATCGGAGTAATCTTTATAGTAGCAAAAAGGTTGATAGGGGAAAGAGGCGCACTGATTGCAACATTCCTCATGGCATTCTCACAGATGCAGCTTGCCTGGTCTACACAGCTGAGACCATATATCTGGATGGAGCTTTTTACCCTTCTTGTGGTGTACTGGATGTATGAGTATTTACAGAAAAAGGAGATGCTCAATAAACTACTTGTATATGCGGGTGGAGTAAGTATACTGTCACTCTTTTTTCACGGAACAGGAATATACAATATCGCGATCATGGGCTCAGTCTTTCTATACCAGATTATACGTCTCAAGAAATGGAACTACCTGATTCTACTCGGAGCAGGAGGAGCATTTTCTGTACTCTTACTCTCATTCACTCCGTTTTTCTCAACCTCGTTATTATTGAAGTTCAATACATATCTCACTCACTATCAGGTCTATCTCACACATCATTATTTGTGGCTTGGAGCAGGTGCGGCAGTCGGCTTCGTGTATCTTTTCTGGAAAGGAAAACGCGAGCTTGCGTTCCTCCTTGCCGCGAGTATCGCATTTATTATTCTTTTTTCTGTGTTGAAGGTACATGACCGTTACGTCAGATACTCAATCACTGCCTTCCCACTCCTATATATCCTTTTTGCAGCGGGGATAAGTGGCAGTATTCAACTAATCACAGAGAAGCTTCCGAAGAAAATCCCAGAGCTTCTTGTTACAGGATTCATTATGATCGTAGGCCTCGCTTATCCAATTTATAAAGATAAAATACTCCTTGCACCACAAAGGTATTATTCGATAAATGCCGACATGAGAGAAAATCCTATTGTTGATTACAAAGGAGCCTTTGAGAGGATTGAGAGAATGATCGATGGAAGAAAAGATGTTATTGTGATGGATGCGTGGAATGACAGAGTACCGTGGTACCTGCCAAATCAAGATTATGTATTTCTAGTCCAAAATGGATTTGGGATGATTGATCCTTTTTATGGAGAGGTAATGGTGGGAACAGTTCAAGGATTTGAACAAATTAAATCTCAGTCTCCTTTAGGTATTGTCATCGTCGAAAACTGGGAAAGCATGACTCCTGCTGAACTTCAGGAATACATTAGAAATACACTGAAGTTTGAATTCACCCAAGAAACAGTACCAGGGAAAGAAAAAGATCCATGGAGTATCAGTATTTATAGTTGGGGTCTTGATTAGTATCCCTTCGTCACATTCCACCACGGAAGTATCCAGTAAAACGACACCATCACCGTAAACTGGATAAAAAGAAGCCCGTAGATCAAGTATCTTAGTCTATCGATGCGCCACGCCGAAGCAAGCCCAACTGCATATGCAAACGCAATGGGAGTCTCATACGTCAGACGAACTGCAGAATAATGCCCACTTCGCGATACGTAATACACAAAAACCCCAAACATCAGAAGCCCTAGTCCTCCCGCAAAGATACCATATAGCTTGTCCTTCTTTATCAGTCTCAAAGTACCAAAGAGCGAAAGTGGAAATAAAAAAAAGCCCAAAATCCACAATACAAATGCTTTTTTGTGAAAGGCAATAAAAGGAGTGAGGACGTTGTGACCATCATTGAAAAAGCTGTTGTAAGCTCCTCCCAACATCGAGTAATACTGAGTATTGTACATGTCCAGCTTTGGTATCCAATCAAGTCTGAGGTAAAAATCTGCGGGGTGAGATGCAGATGGGCCTGAGGCGACCATGGTGAGATTCGATGGGCCTTGAGAGCTTGAAGCACGAGCAAATACCGGATAGCACGCGACAAATACAGTGATGATCATCGTTACTCCGACGATGATCTGTCTC
>Ga0210057_1008716_pt1 | contig 11918 bp, 9 predicted proteins | sample CryGeyCG2114_010_2_FD_183968 | JGI IMG/M metagenome (GOLD analysis project Ga0210057, IMG submission 183968) | Groundwater microbial communities from aquifer - Crystal Geyser CG10_big_fil_rev_8/21/14_0.10 (SPAdes) (version 2) | ecosystem: Environmental > Aquatic > Deep subsurface > Groundwater ...
CCCATTTGAACTTAAGATACAATTCGATCCTTTGTCGCTCATAAAACGTAATAATTTGCATTTTGGTTAGAGTTATGATCTTAGGGGTATTTTACCCTAGACTGGTGCACTCTGACCTGAATTCAGTCGCCAACAAAAAAGGTTGACAGTTGGGGTGAGTAAGTATATAATTGGTCGTTGGAACATCTGAAAAGGAGGAAAGTGTGTTGTATAAGGTCATCATGCATTTGTTAGTAGTCGAAGTTCAGCCGATTTCGATCTTGTTTGTGCTCGTGTTTTTCCTTTTTACGGAAGATTGGATAAAGAAGAATTGGGGGGTCTATGAATTCTTTTTTCTTTTTGTCGGGTCGATAATCGCAGTGACAGTTTACCTGCTAAAGCTCCATGCCAGGGTAGCGATTCTCATTCAGGAGGTTTTGATTAACATCCGCTGGCGAAACTTTATCAGTTTGTATGGGCGATGTGGCTTTCGGTATAGGATCACCGGAGATTTTACCGATCCTGTCGAGGGTTTGATCGTCGTCAGCGAAAGAAATACCGCCGGGAGGCAAGTCTATTTTTACGCGCGGTTCCCCGGCGGAAAACGAGCTTTTGGTAACAGGGTCTTCGACGTGGCAAGAGATTTTCAGGAAGGTATGGCCGCAGTAAAAGAAAAATGGAGTGCCGGAGTAGATAGCGCCTTCCATATTTACCCTGACGGCAGACCTGCCTACAAACAACGTTATGGCTATGTCGGTGACTTCCGATGCCGGCGGGCGGTGGCTCATCTGGTGGATAACAACGGTACTGTTTGGTGGTTCCATATCGGGCCTGACGGTCACCCTGCCTATTCAGAGCTATACCTGTTAGTTTCCGATTACTCTGAAGGATTTGCCAGAGTGCAAGACACTGACCGGAAATGGCGTTACATCAAAGCCGATGGGGAACCTATTTTTGATAAAAGTTACGACGGAGCCGAGGACTTTTCGGGAGGGGAAGCACGCGTAATGATTTATTCGGAAGATGGGCAACCAAACACAATGTTGATCAATACACAAGGAAAGCCGGTCGGCTCTTTTGAGTAATTCGATTTATTGAGCTCGTATATCGGGCTCTTTTTTTGAAATTTTATCCAAATATTTTGTAAAATCCGTGAAAAACTGGTATAATATTTTCAATTATATCTCAAAAAAATGCAAAAATCGATAAAACTTTCAGTCGTGATTCCGGCTCGTAACGAAGCAAAAAGGATCACAGAGACACTAGAATCAGTCCAAAATTATCTTTCCAAGCAAGACTACGGTTATGATGTGGTTGTGGTTGACAATGGCAGTAACGATGGGACCTATGATGTCGTCAAAAAAATAGCAGACCGGGAAGGTAGCCAAATCCGAGTGGTAAAAGCTCACGAGCCCGGGAAAGGTGGGGCGGTCAGGTTTGGAATGCTTTTGCAGGCAACCGGAGAATATATTATGTTCATGGATGCCGATAATGCCTCGCCGATATCGGAAATTGAAAAATTTTGGCCGCATTTGCGGGCCGGAAATGATGTGGTTATTGGCTCACGGTATCTGAAAGAATCAAACGTCATCCAAAAACAGCCCTTATATCGAATAGTGTTATCGCGCATGTCCAATTTATTAATCCAGCTTTTAGCAGTTCCCGGCGTTAAAGACACCCAGCTTGGTTTTAAAGTATTTACTCACAAAGCCACCAAAGATATTTTTAATCTGATCACGGTTTTTGGTTGGGGATTTGATATGGAAGTTTTAACTATCGCAAGGCTACGCGGTTACAAGATAAAAGAAGTGGCGGTGTTGTGGCGCGAACAAGGGGGATCGCACGTGCCACTTTCCGCTTATGTTAAATCGTTATTAGATTTATTCAAAATCAAAATTAATGTACTTTTGGGAAAGTATACAAAGTAACTGTCCTATCAGTCTCTCTCTGTTAAAAAAAGAGAAGAGCCTGTCGATTTGGCTCTGGGTTTTTCCAGGGCTTTTGTTGTTATTGGTTTTTTTATTTAACGCCTCGAGCCAAGCCGGTCAGATAGCGGTTGTTGTTGAGGTGAGTGACGGCCATGTCGTAACTAGCTTGCAATCTGAATTTGAGATTACTCGCGCCCAAAAAGTTTTTCCATTTGTAAAAAATGATCAGTTAGATAATTATTATAAATTTAATTTTACGGGGGATTTGAAAAAACTTTCAGCATATCCCGGGGTGGTTTCCGCCCACGAAGATTTTTCTGTTCAAGCGTCCGAAATTTTTGTTTCAGATCCGACATTCACGCAAGATACAACTGATCAAGATAAATTATGGTGGCTTTCAAAAATAAAAGCTCCCAAAGCTTGGGAGATAGAGCAGGGATCGAAAGATGTTACAGTGGCGGTCATTGATACCGGTATTGACGGATTGCATGAAGATTTAAACGATGGCCGAGTGGGGGCGGGGTATCTAAGCTATTGTCAGGTTTATTCTTCAACCGGAACCTGTTTAGTTCATATTGAAAGTACCTTTTCTGGATTATCAAATTCCGATGACAACGGCCACGGAACTATCATCGCCGGGATTATTGGCGCTATCCCAAACAATAACAAAGGAATCGCCGGTATCAATTGGAAAATTCGTTTAATGCCGGTGAAGGCGCTGGATTCTTCCGGAGTTGGAGTAAGTTCTGATGTTTCGGCCGGTATTGTTTGGGCCACCGACAACGGCGCCGATATTATTAATTTGAGTTTAGGCGGGACTGATTTGGGAGACAGTGTAATTTTATCCCAAGCCATAAAATACGCTTTTGAGAGGGGGGTTTTAGTTGTTGCGGCGGCTGGTAATGATTCGGCTTTGGTTGGAGCGGATTTAGACATCAATCCGGTTTATCCGGTTTGTTCAGATGGCGGGAAGAATATGGTTTTGGGCGTAACCGCATCAGACATTGCGGATAAAAAAGCCAGCTTTTCAAATTTTGGCCGGGGATGCATAGACATTACCGCGCCGGGCACCGCTTTTTTTAATAGTCGAGAAGATCAAAAAGGAGTGCTTTCAACTTACTATGACCCAAAGCAACCAACAAAAAATAACCTCTACGTTCTTGCTTCCGGAACTTCTATGGCGGCGCCGATGGTTTCCGGGGTTGTGGCTTTGCTGAAAGCGGCTAATCCGGATTTGACAGGAACTGCTTTGCGAGAACGGGTGATAGCCTCGGTTGACGATATTGACTCTCTCAGCCCCGCTCAATGTTTGGGAGACAGCTGTACCGGCCGTTTAGGATCGGGTCGTTTGAACGCGGAGAAAGCGCTGCAGTCCCCGACATTTATAACTTACGCGTTTTTAAAGGATTCTAACGGTAGAATCTTTCGCATCGAGGATGGGGTGAGAAAACAGGTTTCAGATTTTGTTTTTGAGCAGAGGAATTTCGAGCCGGATAAAATTAGCATGGTTTCTCAAAAAGAAGTGGAATTGATTCCACAAGGGCAGGCAATTTCGCCGCTTGATGGAACACTAATAAAAGCTGAAGGAGATCCGACAATTTATTTAATAGATGATGGCGTGTTGTTGCCGGCAACTCTACTCGCTTTTTGGTCAGCAGGATTTAAATTTGAAGATGTTATCGAGCTGTCAGCTAAGGAAGTGGCAAGTTATAGAAAAGGTCCAAATCTGATACCGCGTAACGGCGGATTATTAAAGCTCGCCGGAGAGCCGGCGGTTTACTATATACACGAAGGCAAAAAACGACTGATTTCTTATTTTTCGTTTATAAATAGAAGGTTGGATTTTGCCAATGTTGTTGATGTGGCAAAAGATGAATTCTTGCGTTACCAGGAAGATAACAACACCAAACTCCAACCGCCGCTTGATGGAACTTTGATAAAAAGTAACGCCGGTGATGGGGTATTCGTCATAGAGAGTGGAAAGAAGCGTTTGCTTTCAGCAAGCGCGTTTGCAATTCGTAATTATAATTTTTCGCAAGTAAATATTATCCCTCAATCGGAACTGGATCAATATCAGGCCGGAATTGAAATACAATAATTAAGCTCAAAACTAAAAACTTTCAGCTAAAGGCGGACCCGCCTTCGACAGAAAAATTTTCTATGCAAAATCACAATTCGCAATTTAAAAAGGTATTTATTATTTTAGTTTTAATTCTGATTCTCACTCCGGTTTTATCTTTAGCGGATGGATTTAATTCTAGCTTGATTATTACTGATTCCAGATTTAGCAATTCGGACGCGTTTTCCAGCGCGGAAGCCATTCAGCGATTTTTGAAACAAAAAGGAAGCGTTTTAGCAAATACTTCTTCAGATTTTTTAAAACAACTCAAAGAACCGGCGGATGTCTCTTTGAAAATTCGTCTTGAAGACCCGAATCCGGATTTAGGAAGACTGCGTTCTGCGGCCGAACTTATTTATGATGCCGCCCAACTTTCCAAGATTAACCCGCAGGTTATTTTAGTAACCCTGCAAAAAGAGCAAAGTTTAATCGGCGGCAGCAGTAACAATATTCAAAGACGCCTTGACCGGGCGCTTGGTTACGCATGCCCGGATTCTGGAGTTTGCGGCGATATTTTTTTGAGTTTTTATTCACAGCTTTTTGGAAACGTTGATAGCGAAGGGAACCGGTATCTTGGTGGCGTGAGAAGTCTATCAAAAAGTTTTTATACGCCTTCTGGTCGCGGACCGGCGGTGGATTCATCGGGACGAACTTATGGATCGGGGGCCAAAGTTAGGATTTCCCATGTTGGAGACACTATCACGGTTGATAACACGCAAGGCGCTCCGTATAATGCCGAGGCCACTCAAACGGTAACTCTTGGAAACTCTGCAACGGCGGCGCTGTACCGGTATACCCCGCACGTATACAATGGTAATTATAATTTTTGGAAATTTTTTACAGAGTGGTTCAAATTTACCAATGGCAGTTTGGTAAAATTTAGTGGAAGTAATACTGTATATTTTATCGATAATGGCACACGGCGGCCGGTTTCAGGAACAGTTATGACCCAAAGGGGTTTGGATGTAACGCAGGCTTTTGAAGTTTCTTCGGACGAGTTGACGGAATTTCCGGAGGCTCCGCCACTTCCTCCAAAAAATGGAACCTTGCTTTCTCCAAGCACCGCTGACAAATTGTATATAGTTGCTGATAATGAGTTGCGTGAAGTTTCTGATTTTGTTTCCAACTTACAAGGTTATGATAAATCCAAAACTATTTATCTTCCGCTTTTTGAAGTAAACAGTTATGCGATGGGCGATAGAGAACTCCCTCCTTCCAACACTTTGTTGCGAGGAGTAACCAACCCGGAAGTTTATATCGTTGAAGGCGGGAAGATCCGTTCAATTTCAGGTTTTGTGTTTGAGCAACGCGGTTTTAAATTTAGTAATGTTATTGTGGCGCCGGATTCCGAAGTGGCGACAATGTCCAAAGGGCAAACTCTCCCTCCCCTCGACGGGACGCTAATCAAACAAGATGGCCAACCGTTGGTATACTATGTTGCCTTGGGACAAAAATTTCCTATCCCATATTTTGTATTTTTATCTCGCGGATTCAAGTTTTCAAAGGTAGTGATTTTGGGCAGTGATGAAGTTGGGAATATGGAGACTGGGGAGCATTTAGCGCCGGCTGACGGCAGTTTACTTAAAAAACAGGGTGATCCGACTGTTTATTTCGTGGAGCAGGGGCAACTGCATGGGATTACCGGTTTTTTGTTTAAACATAACGGTTTGAAGTTTTCTAATGTTTTAGAAATTACCGAAGCGGAACTCACGTTATTTCCAATCAAAGATCCTTTGGTGCTTCCGGATGGAAGTTTAATTAAAGTAACCGGGAGTGCTACAGTTTATCTTCTGGAAGAGGGGATAAAAAACGCCTTGACTCTGGAAGCATTCAACAATAGAAATTTTGATTTTTCAGATGTTGTCGAGGTCCCGGATGAAGAATCACTTCGGTACCCGTCAGGCTCGTTGTATTTGAAGTAAAGAGTGTTTTAATCTCCGTTTTTCAAACAATTTAGGACTTACGCACTTGCCGCCTCCGGCCGGGCAAAGCCCGTCTCGCAAGCGGCTGCGCCATAAGGTTTGGCCGATTTTCAACCGGAGGCTGATCCGCCTTTGGAGGACTTGGCACCTTATAAAAACTCCGTTTTTCGCTCGATGTAGGGAAACGTTACCTTTGGCCAATCCGCAGAATCTGCCTCGAACTCGGCCAAATGCGTATAAGTCCTACAATTTTGGATTTTGGAATTTGATTTTAAAAATTTTAAATCAAAAATTTAAAATTTTAGATCTGGCAATTGATTAGGCTTGTCAATTTGATTATATGGTAGCACCTAAAAACTTTCTATTTTTTATGATCAGCCTGCTTTATATCGCAGGCTTTTTCATCATGCTGGGATTGGGATTTGTTGGCACAGTTCATTTTGTTATTGGATCCGCGATTTATTTTGCCGGATCACTTTTAAGTTTGAAGGTTTTAGAAAGCGCGGAGTTGAAAAAACTGGGAGCCACAACCCTGGTTTTATTTCTAACCAATCTGGTGTTTTTTTCCTCTATTGAATTAGTTCCGCTCGTTGATGTGTCGTTTGCTATTTATTGGATTTTGCTTGGAAATTTGGTTTTGTTGGCAATGCTTAACAGAAAGCTTGATCGTCGGCCGTTTCGGTTTCCATACATCAAATGGGTGTTAATATTTTTGTTTAGTATTTTACTCTCCGCAATTTTTGCAGCGCACATCAAAGAAGTGATTTATTTTTTTGTTATAAACCTCGGGGCGATAATCGGATTTTACGCAACGATTTATCTGTTCCGAGATTCGGGAAAATCACTTTTGACTATGGTTAAATGGTTAGTTGGATTTGGGATTATATCTTCTGTGTTTGCGGTGTGGCAATTGTATTCTACATCTTTCAAGTTTGGTTTATACCCATTTATCGCTGAACGCGATCAAGTGATTTTAGAGCTTTGGGAGTTGGTGAGTCGGGTGGTGGGAACATGGCAACACCCTTCTTATCTGGGTATATATCTTGCCATTTCCGTGCCTTTGGCTGTGTATTTGATGTTTTATGCCTCAAAAAATAAGGTTGAGGCCGGATTTTGGGGGGTAGGGATAATATTTATGTCAGCTACGTTACTTTTGACCAATACTCGTTCCTCGGTGTTAGCCGGTTTTTTTGGAGTCGCGTTGCTTTATATTTTTGCGAATTTTTCCAACTGGGAATTTTTACATCGATTACCAAATGTAAAAAAAATAGCCGCGCTTGGTTTGTTGGCCGCAGCTGGAATACTTCTTTATCAATTTGTGTTTGTATCAGAAATTTATACCAAACCTCAAGCTTCTCGCGTCGACACTTCCGCCACTGTTTGGGGAAGATTTATTCGGTCAGATAGTATGAGCACCGAATCATTGGTTCAACGATCGCAACTTTATTCGCTTTCTTGGGAAAAATTTACCGAGTCTCCGGTTTTGGGAATCGGCGCGAAGAATTTTCCTTACGAGGTTGAAGATTTGTTTGAACGAGGGACCGACGCGCACAATTTGGTTTTGCAAACCATGGCTGAAATGGGCATTATTGGCCTTGCCGCGATTTTGCTTTTATACGGCGCTATTTTGCGTGAAGTTTACCGTCAGTTGAAGGACACGACCGGTTTAAGAAAAAAATATTTGGAGGCGGTATTATTTGCTTCAATTATTTTAATTTTATTTGATGGTATTTTTAACAATCCATTGTATTCGCTCCGGATTCTGGCGATATTTTGGTTGCTTATAGCTTTTTCTTTTGTTAATTCACAAAATATTCGTGCCCAAAATCAGGATTAATTTATTAGGTTATAATCACCGGCAGATAATCGGAAAAGCTATCAGTTCGGTGCTTGAACAATCATACCGAGATTTTGAGTTTTTTTATATGGACAACGCTTCGTCCGATGGTTCATTGAAATATGTTAAAGCAAATTTTCCTGATGTTAAAATTATTGCTAACGAAAAAAATCTAGGATACGCCGGCGGTCATAATTTGTTTTTTTTACAAAGCAAATCTGAACTTGTGATGGTGTTAAATCCGGATGTTATTTTGGATAAAAATTTTTTGGAAAATGCCTTGAAAGGTTTTGATGATCCCCAAGTGGCCGCGGTAACCGGGAAGATGCTTCAGCCCGGCTTAAACATTTTAGATGGAACCGGGATAGAGGTTAGTCGTTCCCGCCGAGCAAAAGAAAGAGGCCAAAACGAAGAGGATAAAGGACAGTATGATGATAAACCAGACGTGTTTGGGGTTTCCGGCACAGCAGCGATTTATCGGCGAGAGGCGCTAGAGAAAGTAAGGATGCCAAGACCGGTTGCAACGAAGGGGTCTTTTGAGTACTTCGATGAAGATTTTTTTGCTTACTTTGAGGATTTTGATTTATCGTGGCGTCTGCGTCATGCCGGATACAAGTGTTGGTACGTACCAAGTGCCATCTTGTACCATTCCCGCGCGGCCGGCAGTAGCCAGGGTGGTTATAAAAAAATATTGAGTTTTATCTCGCATCACAAAAAACTCCCATTGAAAGTAAAACGATGGAATTGGAAAAATCATTTGTTTTGTATAGTGAAAAATGATTTTGGTCTGGAATTTTGGAAAGACCTTCCGTTTATTTTTGTCCGTGAGGCGGCGATGTTTATTTTTATTTTAATTTTTGAAACGCGCACCTTGGGAGTCTTGCCTGAATTTTTTAAAGATTTTTTTAAAATGATTAGAAAACGGCAATATATCAAATCAAAGCTATCCACGCAACATTTTCTCATCACCCATTACTAGTATAAAAACTTTCATACTTCTAAGTATTGAAGTTTTTAGTTGGTGAGGTATAATAATATAAGAGAAGTAAGCCACGTAGATTATGGCTAAATTTTCACCAAAATCGAAATTACCAACAAACGAACGGGAAGAGTTGTTAATTAATTTTTTTGAAAGCTTGGCAAGTGTGCGGTCTTCCAAGGAAGCCGCGCAAGTATTTTCTGATTTGCTATCAAGACAAGAACTTGACATGGTGGCAAAACGCTTGGCGATAGCAAAGGACTTACTGGAAGAGAAGAGTTACCAGGAGATTATGAAAGATTTAAAGGTTGGCAGTGGCACGGTTGCCAGGGTAAACACCTGGCTGAATGAGTCGGGAGAGGGGTATCGTTTGGTGGCAAAAAGAGTTGGTAGAAGACAGGGTACTTTTGGGAGAGACTCAGTGTGGGCTAGTGAGGAAAACATGTCGGGTTTCAAAAGAAAATATCCTACTTATTTTTGGCCCGAGCATTTATTGGAGCAGATAGTTAGATCTTCCAATAGAAAACAAAAGGATCAGTTGCGCGCCGTTATTAGGCAATCGAAACATAAAACAAGATTATTAAAACAGTTGTCAAAATTAATAAAACCAACTAACATGTAAAAGTTTCATACTTCTAAGTATGGCACTTTTTCGTAGAAGAGGAGAATTTATTATTTCTGGCAGAATACCCCGTGGCTTGCCGCAGTGATCGTTATTTAAACAGTTATGGATTTATCGATAATTATTGTAAATTATAATACCAAAGACTTACTCAAAAAATGCTTGAAGTCAGTTTTTGCTTCGCAGGCAAGTTCTACGTTTGAAGTGTTAGTTTCTGACAATGCTTCGCGCGACGGGAGTATAGAAATGGTCAAGCGAGAATTTCCGCAGGTTAGGTTGATTGAAAACAAGTCAAATTTGGGTTTTTCTAAGGCAAATAATGTCGCCCTTAGACAAGCACAAGGACAATATTTTTTATTACTCAATTCTGACACCGAAGTTTATCCGGATACGTTTAATCTTTCCATTAAGCGTATGGAACAAGATGAAAACATCGGCATCTTGGGCTGCAAGGTAAAACTTCCCGACGGCTCGCTGGACAAGGCTTGTCGAAGAAGATTTCCAAACCCAAAAAATTCTTTTTTAAGATTATTCGGTTTGAAAAAATTTAGCGACTATAATATTGAAGGATCAATAGATCAAGAACAAGAAGTCGACGCAGTGATGGGCGCGTTTTTAATGATCCGAAAATCAGTTGTCCAAAAAGTTGGTTATTTGGACGAAGATTACTTCATGTATGGTGAGGATTTGGACTGGTGTTGGCGGGTCAAAAAGACCGGCTACGAGGTAATATATTTTCCGGAAGCGGAAATTGTCCATTACAAATACGGTTCTTCACAGGCTATCGCTTTGAAAGTTGTTCAATGGGCCCATGACGCAATGTGGATATTTTACAAAAAAAATTATCGCCAAGATTACAGCCCGGCATTTTCGAGCCTTGTTTTTATCGGGATAAAAGCACGAATGTATATGGTTTTTATGTTTAATTTTTTAAAACGTAAAAAAGCCGTTCACTAATTGTAGTCTAAAGTCTGGACTAGTGCGCCGATATCCGTTATAATTTATTTTATACGATTACCAATAGTTTCTTTCATGTATGGAAAATCAATCAAACGATAAAAAATATCTACTTATATCCGGCCTTATTGTTGTAGTTGTCGGTAGCTTTCTTGGCGGCTATTTTTTCTCACGAGCCGGATACGCTATCGAGACCGCGCCGTTACGTTTTACTCACCTAAATCGTGATCAGGCGCCACAGGATGTAAATTGGCAAATATTATGGGATACGCTACAAGCGATTGATAAAAAATTTGTAGATGGCCCGGTTGACCAACAAGAACTTCTATACGGAGCGGTTTCTGGAGCGGTGGCCTCACTTGGCGATCCTTATTCGGTGTTTATGACTCCTCAAAAATCTCAGCAGTTCCAAGAAGATCTCCGGGGAGAGTTTTCAGGGATTGGAGCGGAAATAGGTATTCGACAAGAACGGCTTATGATTGTCTCGCCACTTGATGGTTCACCGGCAGAAAAAGCCGGGTTAAGGCCTTTGGATGTTATTTTGGCGGTTGATGGAGAATCAGCAATCAATTTTAGTTTGGATGAGGCAGTTGGAAAAATTCGTGGAGAGAAAGGTTCGACTGTAGTTTTAACTGTATTGTCAGACGGAGCAGAGGAAGCAAAAGATGTCGCTATTGTTCGAGATACGATTGTCGTGAAAAGTGTCGAGCTGGATATTTCTGAAAAAGATGGAAACAAAATAGCGGTAATCAAACTCCGCCGGTTTGGCGAGGATACAAAAAAAGATTTGGACAAAGCCGTTACGGATCTCCTAAAGGAAAATGTGAAAGGTATTATTTTGGATGTTCGTAATAACCCGGGTGGATTTATAACTTCTGCGATTGACGTTGCGAGTAACTGGGTGAAAGATGGGGAAGTGGTGGTGTCGGAACAGTTTGGTGACGGACGAAAAGATGGTCACCGAGCTTCCGGAGTGCCAAGACTTTCCGGTATTCCCACGGTAGTGCTTATAAATGAAGGTTCGGCCTCGGCTTCTGAAATTGTGGCCGGTGCGTTGCGTGACCATGAGTTGGCAACTTTGATCGGAAAAAAATCTTTTGGAAAAGGATCGGTTCAGGAATTGATTGATCTACCGGAAGGAGCCGACCTGAAAATAACGATAGCAAAATGGTTAACCCCTGATGGGTTTAACATCAACGTCGAGGGGATAGAGCCTGATATTGAAGTAGATTTGACCTCGGAGAATATCGACAATTTTGAAGATCCGCAACTCGACCGGGCGGTGGAGGAGGTTTTAAAGAAGATGTAAAACTGGGATACCTGCTAAAGGGTTACTCTTTAATTAAAGGGTAACTCTTTTTATTTCCTTGGAGGATGTCATTGTGACTAAAATTGCATACTCGGTTTCCAAGCGGTTTTTTATTCCAAATCTGTTTGTCAGATGCTCAGCTGGATTCAACCCTCTAACGTAAATCCTGATTAGCTAATACCCGCGCAAAAAACTCGTCTGGCTTGTAGAAATTCAGAGTCTTTCTCGGTCGGTCATTGAGAAGGTTTTGTACCCTTCTGATTTCT
>Ga0210057_1008719_pt1 | contig 11914 bp, 17 predicted proteins | sample CryGeyCG2114_010_2_FD_183968 | JGI IMG/M metagenome (GOLD analysis project Ga0210057, IMG submission 183968) | Groundwater microbial communities from aquifer - Crystal Geyser CG10_big_fil_rev_8/21/14_0.10 (SPAdes) (version 2) | ecosystem: Environmental > Aquatic > Deep subsurface > Groundwater ...
AGTCAATTACGAACAACCAAAGGAATTAGAGAATAACAGACAACAAGACTAAAACCGCGAATATTGTAACAAACCATCCGATATTAATTCTTCGAGAAAACCTCATAAGCAGATGAATAGTTAAAAGGCCAAGAAGGAAGCTAAATAATAAACCAACGAGAGAAGCAGAAGAATAAACAAAATCATCAAATGCCAAGAAGATATTACCAATAAGAACTATAGGAAGACTCATAATGAAGCTAAGCCTCAAAGCCTCAGAAGAAGAAAAATTCTTAATCATCAATAAAGAAGTAGTAATCCCAGAACGAGAAACACCAGGAAGAACAGCAAGACCCTGACCAACACCTAAAACAATGCTATCAGAAGAATCAAGACTAAGAGCATTACGAACACCAGAACGCTTAACTAAGAGCTGAAGGACGCCTGTAAGGAGTAGTAGAATACCAACAGCAAGAGTAATAATCTTACCAGAAAAAGTGAAGGACTTATTATCAACTAATAACCTTATTAAAAGTAAGCCAAGAACACCACTAATAAGAGTTGAAATGATAAGGAACTTAAGAGTTCTACGATTAACCAATGAAGAACTACGATAATTGAACAAGGACTTGAGTAATTCTAAGATGTCACTACGGAAATAGATAAGAGCAGAAAAAAAAGTACCAAGATGAAGAAATAATGATGAACGAATAATAATACTAGGATCAGTAACACCAAAGAAGCTAGTCATGATAAGAGCAGTAAGACCCTCAGAACTTAAAGGAAGCCACTCGCCAACACCCTGAACTATACCAAGGACGATATACTGAAACAATAACGAAATCATAAAAGAACAGGACTAAGAGAAGTTATAAATCTTATGAAGATTGACCCCTTAAAGAGTGGCTCCTACGAAAATTCTGACGAGCCAAAGAATTACCCACGAATAAAGAAACAGGAATAGAAGAAATCTCAAACAGACCAACAGCCTCAGAAAGAGTATTACATTTACCAAGAAGGCCATCAAGAATACTTCTAGAAGCAGGATTATCATTAAAAAGAAAATGTTCCTCACCAAAAAAATGCCCCTCAGAAGTATCAGGAAAACTAATAATCTCACCATCAGCACCAAAATAAAAATTACCACTGCCACCAACATCCCCAGAATCAACAGAAAACAAGTTAATTCGCTAACGCCCATAGCCTTATGATTACGATAGTTATAAACAATGATTAATAGGGAGCTTAGCAGTATCGTTTATAGCTTATAGAGGACTTTGAATAACCCTCTTTTTTTGTTATAAATTATTCTGTAGAATTAGTTCTGTGGAGAGGAGGTTTATTCCTCTTGTTTTCTTAATTTCTTTGTTTTACTTCTTTAATTATCTCTTTAGGGCGAGCCTAAAAATAAAGTCTTAAATTTCAGCTGATTGTATAATTCCATTGAGGGTTTATTTTATGTCTTAAAAGATTGATTTTTTCGAATTCTTTATTTGAAACTTTTTGTTTTAATTCGTAAATTTTCTTATCAATTTTTGCTTTTATTTTTAATCCTTTTTTGGTTTTTGTTCCTTCAATTAGGTTAATGATTACTTCATAGTTTATTAGTGGTCTTCCTCTCCAATTCATGCTGATAAAAGAAAACATTTTGTGTTCTATCTTATTCCATTTGCTTGTTCCAGGGGGGAAATGACAAACAGTAATTTTCAATCCTGTTTTATTTGCAAATTTCTGCAAATAAAATTTCCATAACCTACTACGACTTGCATTACTTCCACCACCATCTGCACAAATTAACAACTCCTTTGTATCTTGATAATTTCTCTTTCCAATATTATTCCACCATCGTCTAATACTTTCTACAGCAAATTCGGAGGTATTATGGTCAATTCCAACATTAACAAATCCGTTGTTCATGTTAATATCATAAATTCCATAAGGAATCGCTTTACCTTTAGCTAAAAACCAAAAATCATAAACATTAACAATTTCTGCTTCACCTTTTTTCATCCATCTTTTACCATTATTCTTAAAATTACCGACGAGTTCCTTCTTTTTTGCATCAACCGAAATAATAGGTATATTTTTCTTTGCAAATATTTTTGCTAGTTCGTTTATATATCTAAATTGCGAATCTCTTTCTTGTGAACTTCCACTTTCTTTTGATTTAATATTTGCCTGAAGACTATAACCTAACTTTTTTATAACTCTTCCCGTTGTGTCCTCAGAGATATTTTGTCCCTTATTCTTTAATTCACTAGTAATTGAGTAAGTTGATTTATTTGTCCATCTCAACTTACTCATAGGGTCTCCAGCAGTATTTTCTTCTAGAATATTTTCGATAATTTTCTTAATCTCGGGATTTTTCTCAATAATCTTTTTTCTTCCTCCCCCTTTTTTACGAAGCCTTCCATCTTTTTTGATATTTTCTCCAGAGTTTATTTCTCTTATTCCTTTTCTAATTGTGTCCATAGACTTACCAGTTAACACACTCACTTTGAAGATTCCTCCCCACCCTAATTCAATCGCCCAAAGTCCAATATAATGTCTTGCATCAACTTCATTGAGACTTGCTAAATAATTTAATTTACTCCTAAGTAAATCATCTCTTTTCATGAAATTATTAAGAAATTAGACTATTAAAACTTTACTACCTTATTTTGCGGTAAGCTCTAAAGATTGCTACAAGAGTACATTGTAACGTTAAAGGGGGTTATTGTACTCAAAAAAATTATTTCTTCTTTCTGGCTGGTTTATCCCAATAAGCAGATTTACAATTTGGGCATAAAATAGGATATTCTTTTTTTCTTGGTATCCACTCATGGTTACATCTTTCACATTTATACCCTTTAACTTCTATTTTTATTTCTGCCATATCTAATATAGAGATTTATTCTTTATAAAACTTACTTTTTAAAGTAATAACTATATAGTTACTAATTAACTAACGAAACATTTATATAGTTTAACTTACTTATATAATTAGTAATTAGTTCAGTAAATATAAGGGGGGCATAAAGCCCCCTAGATTCCAAATCGGCTACCAACCAAAATGAAATCCAAAGATATAATTCAGCAGAAGTATAAAAATGTAACCTGTCCTAAATGCAATTTTAACAAGATTAAGAAAGACGGAAAAAGGAAAACTCAAAACAGGGGAAAGATACAAAGGTACAGATGTAAGGAATGTGATTTTGGGTTTGTTATTGATGAGGGGTTTTATCGAATGAAAAATAACGAAAACAAAATTACTGCTGGAATTGATTTGTATTATAAAGGAGTTTCTTTAAGAAAAGTGCAAGAACATTTTCAAGCATTTTATCCTCACAATTCAAGCCGCATGTCAATTTATAGATGGATTGTAAAATATGCTGCAATGGTCAGCAAATTAATTGATAATATTCCAATAAAATGCGGAAAAGAAATGCAAAGTGATGAAATGGAATATTACAGAAGAAAAAGCAAATATCAAAAAGGTAAAGAACAGAATTGGTTTGTTGATACTTTTGATGTAGAAACTAAATTTATGGTAACAGGCGAATATATGAGAAGCAGAACGAATGAGAATTTAATTAAAGTTATGAAGAGAGCAAAATTTAAGGCAGGAGAACAGGTTGAGATTGTTACAACAGATGGATTAAGAGGTTATCTAAGAGTGTTAAGGAAGACTTTTAGTTTGCAATCCCCTTATCATGCTTCTTCAAAAACTAAAAGCAAGATAATCCACAATGTTGTGATAGCAGATGAAAGAGGATTTAATTATCCAATTGAGAGATTACATAATACAATTAGAGAAAGAACAAAGGTTATGCGTGGATTTCATGGTTGTTTAGAATCCGCTCATGCAATAATGAAAGGTCTAGAAATTAACTATAATTTTAATAGAAAGCATATGTCTTTAGGTAAAAAGACACCTGCTGAAGTTGCCATACCCCAATTAGAGCTAGGAATAAATAAGTGGTTAGACTTGATTAAGATAAGCAAAATGTAAAATTCCACCTATTCCTTCTTTACTCTTTCTATCCTTTTTTCCTGTTTATCTCGAATAAACAAAGTTATACTTATGAGAACAAGAGTCCCACCAATTATCCAGAAAAATATCATAAAATTCTTTAAAGAATTAAATGGAACAGCAGCAATAATAATTCCTCCATTAAGCAAAAGAAGATTTTTTGATAAACATTTGCTTCTTATATAAAAACCCAAGCTAACTAAAAGTAGGAAAAAAGCAACAATCCAAAAAGGAACTGCAACCTTAGTTAGAAAAAGCAGAGGCATACCAACTAAAGTAATCCCAATAAGAGATAATAAGGCAATAATTCCCAAACATATATTATGACAGACTTGATAGCCCCCAAGAAAACCCATCACTCCTGAAACACTGCTTGAAATTGAAACTAGTTTTGCTTTTATTGCTGATTTTAATCCCATTTTATTTATTTGCAAAGGTTATTTTCCTTGCAAATCCTTGAAGAAAGCTCTGCCATTCTTTTACTTTCATAACTACAACCACACCCTTTACAAAAATATTTTTTCTTTTTCTTTTTTCTAATGGTTTTTTGCATTATCAGTTACCGAATTTAATTGACCAGAAACGTCTTCAGACTTATCACCATAGCTTATCAATATTTTATCTCCTTCATTAAACACATAATCTCCAAATTCGCTATTTGATTGACCATTAACATAAAATTTAAGAGATTTTTCTGCATTGTTGCAATACTCTATTCCAGTATCTACTGTGAAGCATTCTTTTTCGAATTTTATTCCAATGCTTTCAAAGAACAACCACAAGGGAACTCCCGATGCGTGCATATGAATAACTTCTCCACTATCTCCTTGAACATCATTTTCCACCTGAACAAATCTGCTTTTTACAAAAAACTGTTCCTGATTAAAGTTTAACTCTTGACCGTCAATAAAAACCTTAAAGTCTGCGTGGTAATGGTCCTTTTGTTTTGTTTTATCTAAAACTCCAATGTTAAGCTTTTCTGTTTTCCCGCCCATGTTGCATTGCAACTGTCCAGACTCTATGCAAAAGTCAATATCCATGCCACATACGTCGCATTTCCCATCTCCATCTTTATCCATTAATTCCTTTGCTAAAATCAAATCGTACTCTGTAAATCCTCCTGCTCCAAAATGATCAGATGCTACTGAAGTTTCGCTTATAACATTTTGCTGTGGAAAAAACATAGATTTTGCTGTAAACAATAAAACAATTAAGGCAAAAGCTATAATTATAAAAATTAACCACTTTGTCATCTTCTCTGCATTAACTTTCTTACTTTTTTTATTATTTTTTGGTTTTATCATCTTTAAGCTTCCGTCGTATATTCAATTAGTATTTCATCTTTATCATTCATAACATAATTCTCAAATTCAAAATTTTCTTCCCCATTAACATAAATTTTTAATTCCCCTTTATCAGTACAATATTCGAAAATACATGAAGAGCTAAACTGTTTGTCCCATACGTAAAAGAAATAACCCAATGTTAATGATTCTGGTTTTTTACTTGGATTATTGTTTTCTAAATGAATTGTTCCGTCTGTTTCATGTGTATGTGTTGGCGACATTCTCATACCACTTAGTTGAGTATCTACAATTTTTCCCACACTAATTCCTATGTTTGTCGGAATAGTTATCCTTTCTCCATCAATCTTTATAGTTAGTCGCGGGTGCCAATGCACCGCACCTGCTGGAATATTAATAGTATTTCCATCAATGTTAACATTTAGTTCTTTTACATTACTCTCTGGGATTAAGGCCATGACCCCCCAAATGATTAAACCAATAATAACAATTAGAATAGTCCAGTTTCTAATCTTTTTAATTGGTAGGGGTTTTCTTTCTTTAGGAATCTTTTCAGGATGTTTTGCTTTATTATGTGCGACTAATCCATCTTCACTCCCAAAGGTTCTATCACAAATTTCACATCTTGTTTTTTCTGCCATTTAATGTCCTCCCCCTTCATGCCCCGCTCCACCACAAGCATCAGATAAATCCCACACCTCTGCAATTTGTTCAGCAGAGAAGTTGTGCTCTATTATCAGTTTTTTAGCTAATCCTTCATAAGCATACCAATGCCAGCACACGCAACAACAAGGCCCGCCCTCATTTGATACTTTTACTGCTTTATCATAAACAATTTGTTGTTCGGAAGTTAGTTGTGTTTGCTCACCATATTCTATCATTTCTCTTGCCCAAACAACAGGAACATCATATGGGTCTTTAGGAATTATCTCGTAATCTGAATATTTCTTAAGGCCTTCTATTTGCTCTTCATATTTGTGTAAGTTCATTTTAGTGCAACACGAACCTTGTATTTTTCCGTCGTCAGGCATATTATTCACCACTGCTGCTCCGCCTCCACAAGAATTAGTTTTTGCTACACTTAACACAGCAAACTTTTCCCCTACTGTCAAAGTTTCAGTCGGAATTGTTTTTGTAGAAACCGAAGAAGAATTATTAGAATTGTTCAGGATTATAAAAGATAAGAATAATAGAAAAACCAATGTGCCAACTATGAAAAAGATCTTTTCATTTTTTCCCTTTCTGTATTCCTCAAGAATCTTTTTTGTATTTTCTTCCATTTTAACTCGTGTCTATATTTTCTCCATAAGGATGAATTAATTTCCATCCTTGGATAACATCTCCTTTTCTGTATTTTAAAGTAAAAGTTCCGTCATAAGGAACTTGATTGTTTGATGAAGTGAATATGACATTATAGTCTACACTTGCTGTTTGCCCATCATTATTAATTTCTTCTATACTCACAATTTCTATATCTTCAATATTTTGTAAATTAACATAATCTCTAAAAGTTCCAAGATTTCCTGCGTTTGGATCAATATTTTTAAACCCATCTGAGAAAGTGGCATACATATTTACATAATCTTTGTTATCCCAAGCCGTGAAATATTGCTCAACAACTTTTTCAGGAGAAGGAAAATTATATTCTACCCCAATTGGCTTGCTATTTACCCAAATAATTCCAACTACAAAAACTAACAATAGGGCTCCCAATCCCATATACAAGATTTTTTTATTTGTTGTATCATCTTTCATCTTACTGTTGTGCTTGTTGTTGCACTACTCTCCAGTTTTTTAAGTCCCAATAAGTTCCTATTACTTCTGGTTTCCTCATTACAAACCATCCGTCGTTTTCAATTGTACCAACACTCTTCCATGCCTGAACAAGAGAGGGATAATACTCAGAGTCTGGAGAAAGAATTATTATTGGAACTTTCTCTATATCATATTTCTGCACAAGCTGTTTTCCTTCTGGAGAATTAATGTCATAAGTATTTTCTTTATCAAGAGCCATTCCAAACCTTAACAAGATATTTCTATTAACAGATGCATCATAACAAACAGGACAGTCTTCCTTAGTTAAATAGACTACATCTACAAGACCGACTATTTTGTTTTGTGCAAGATCCCTATACGGTGGCAAAGTTGAATGAACAGCATAAAATCCTTCTTTCTTAGTTGCTCCAGATTGCAACAAGGCGTCTTTTATTTCAGGATAATAATCAACTTCTTCAGAAATAAGAACTGCTGGAACCTCCTTAATGTCAAATCTACTGATTAGTTCTTTTCCCTCATTAGAGTTGTATTCTATAGATTGTTCATCTTTAACAAATAATCCCTGTTGTTGAAGAGCAGATGAAATCGGAGTTAAATCAACACAGTCCGCACATGAAGAATCAATTATGTGTTTTATATTAACTAAACCCCTTATTTGACTGGTTGTTGAATCTAAATAAGGTGGCACTAATGCTGTAAATATAAATCGGCCTTCCTTAATTTCCCCTTTTTCTTCAAAATAATTAACAAGTTGTTCAGACTTATCTATCTCTCCGCTAACGATTATTGTCGGTAATTTCTGAATATTATACTTAGAAATAAATTCTTTGCCTTGTTGAGAAGTGCTTGAAATTGTTTCCTCATTTGTTATATTCACATTTTGGGTTTTTAGATTCTCTATCGCCTCTTCAATATCAAAACATGAATCGCAATTCTCAGAAACTATTTTAACAAGTTCTAATTCTGCAGGTCTTAACTCTTCTTCCATAATTGCTTTGGCTTCTGCAACTTTAATCCCTCTTTCATAAAGCATAAAATTACCTAGGACTAGTAATGCCAAAGCTAAAATGATAGCCACTGGTACAGCTTTCTCTAACAATTTTCCTTTTACTTTTTTCTTTTCCATTTTCTTTATACAAATTTTAATTAAAAATTAAATAAATTAAATAAACTAACAACCTCCGACCATTGAAGGAAGATTTTGTAGGTTAGTTGGTACTGATGGCGATGAGCCGCTACTTGTAGATGCTGCACTTACAGGTGCTCCTCCTGATGCTGGAACACTAACCTGCGCTTGAGTTAATCCAGATAATTGAATTGTTTGCAATCCAACCGCAAGCAACATTACCCCTATCAATGCAATAACCATAATTTCTTTTCTTTCCATTTTTCTTTACCTCCTTTCATTTTATTTTAATAGCATATTTAGTTAATTTAAGACTACAACTTTTATGTTTTCTACAAAACTCTTCACATTGTGTTGCTAATTCTTTTTTCTTGTAATAAAATTTGCATATTTCACATTGATAATAAGTTTTACCCTTATGTTCTATTTCATTAACCATTATAATTTCAAAGCCCCTTTTAATTTTTCTTCATCAAATCCTACAATAATCCTTCCATCTATATCTATGACAGGAACTTCATGATGCCCAGATAGTTTTATCATTTCCTCCGCCGCTTTCTCATCTTTGCCAACATCTTTTTCTGAATATTTTATGTTATGCTCTTTAAAAAATTCCTTGGTTCTTTTGCAGAAAGGGCGATCTTTTGTTGTATAAATTATTACTTTCATTTTTATTGAGCCTCCAAAATAATTCTTTCAATAGTTCCTTTTGGGTACCATAGAGCATACCATCTTGCCATTTCTCCATATATCTCTTCGTCAGAATAACTATCTCCATAATATTTTATGAACCATTTAGCCATTCCCTGGGCAGCTGCTGCATGAGCACAGCCGCACCTTGTTATGATTGTTGGATTTTGAGGGCTTCCGCAGCAATAATCGCACGTAAATGAATTTGCGATTCTGTTCCATCTTTCTTGTTCAGCCGATGTTAATTGTAATGATTTATAGGTCGCCCATCTATTCTGAGCAGCAATCGGATCATCAAAACTTGCTCCTGCCTGTTCTCCATACCAAGGAGTTCCTGTCGGAACAATATTATTCAGTAAGTCCTGCACAGCATCGCCAGTAGAAGGGACAATAGATAATTCACTTATTGTTGGAAGAGGTTTAACGATTGATTTGTATCCTTCTACTTTTGGTTGCTCTCCATGAGCTAAAGGCATTGGTTTTAACGTTATTTTTGAACCATACTCAAAATTTCCTAAGTTGACAGTTCCGCCACCAGCAGACGCAACTGCGAAAGCGTTAGGAATCATCAATTGATTAAAGAAAAGTAATAGAGCGATAATAACAACGCCACCCAGAATATAATTATTTCTGAATAAAAGAGGATCATTTTTATCCTCTTTCTTCTTAGGAGAGATTATACAAGCTTTACAAGTTTTTGTATAAACACTTTCTGTTTTTAGATAAACAGCTAACACAAGCAAACCAATAGAAATTGTTTTTAGGATTCCTAAATAAGGTGCTAAAAATGTTGTGGGGATATTAAGGAAGGTTGTTCCAAGAGCTACTAGCCCTATACTTTGACATACAGGACAAATTCCAGCTAGGAGTGCAGCCAATCCACCACCCGCTACACCGACAGTAGCTAGAGATTGAACTTGGCTCTTTCTTTCATGCCTCCACAAAACAACGAAGATAGCTATTAAAGAAGAGGTCCCGAAGAGAAAAAGATAATCTAAAAATCCAACAGCAGAAAGTCTGTTAATACCAAATCCTAAGACTGGAATCTTCCACAATCCAAACAGAAAAGAATATACCACAAAAAGTGCTGCAAAGAGAATAAACAAGAATTTTTTATCTTTCTTTATAATGTTATAATTATATTCAAACAAGCCTTCTTTCTTTTCCTTTGATTTTCTTTCAACCATTACAAAAACTTGTAATAGTAACTTTATAAACATTTCTATCTTTTAGGCTATGTGTAAATTGACTACCTTCCTTAACCAATTTTTCTGAGAGAAGAAATAGAGTTTACTTTTTTCCTTTGCCGTATCTCTCAGCCATATCGACGATATCTTGAATAGTTCCAAGATATTTAATCACTTTTTGTTTAGGTTTACCCTTAACTTTGATTGCCTCAACAATTTAATAATATCTTCTTTGTTTGTTCCTGCCAAATTTCTTGACTCTTGGGAACATTGTTATTAATAGGCACTACTATTTATACATAATTGTATATTACAGAAGTAATTGGGACAGGATTAAATTATTTTCTAAGGACTACATAAACTTTTCTTCCAAGTAAGTCTTTTGGTGCGTCTATTTTCGCCCCATTACCAAACTTAGTAATTGTTCTTTCAAAAATTAGCTCAAATTCATCTTTTAGTTCTAACTTTCCCTTTTCTAATTTTATACTTCTTAACGGTTTTTTAGACATATATATTACTATATACTCGTATATATAAGCTTATCGGTGATATACCACACATAAATATAAGTATATAGCTATATATACTTATTCAGGGGTGTTAAAATGGCTAAATTGTGGGAAAAACATATTCAAGAAAGGTTAAAAGAACTTGAAAAGTACCTTCTTGAAGAATACAAGAAAAATCACCCGCAAAAAGAAAAAAACTACGCAGAATACGAAAAAAACTTCAAAAAAAGATTCAGAAAAGCAATGAACAGTTTAGGAGAATTAATTGAAAAAGCAACATCTAACATAAACTTTTATCGCGGAAGAGGCGATAAACCATCAATAAAAATTGATCAAAGATTAAGATTGCTCCTGATAAGCCAATTAGCAGGAAAAAGTAATAGGATGATGGCTTACATGACAAAATTATTTTCAGTAATCACTGGAATTGATAGAAGTTATAAAACAATCGAGAGACTTTATTCCGACGGAGAAATCGAAATAGCCTTAAGAAACCTCTGGCAATTATTACTCAAAAAAAGAGCTGTGAACAACGTAAACTGTTGCGGGGACGCAACAGGATACAGCCTATTCATTAGCAAGCATTATTACTCATACGCACAAAAACTTAAAGATAAAGTAAAAGACTCAGAAAATACTAAAAAATGTTTTATTTACAAATTTGCATTAATGGATCTAAAAACAAAAATGTACATCTGCTTCGGAACAAGCATAATAAGCGAAAGAAAAGCATTTGACAAAGCAATGCAAATGCTCAAAGAATCAAACATAAAAATAAAATCAATAAGACTAGACAGATATTACAGTTTTCCTTGCTACACTAACTTATTCCCAGAATCAAAAGTTTATATCATTCCAAGAAAAGACGCTAAATTAGGTCATGGTAACCATTGGTACAAAATTATGAACGAGTTCGTTCATAACACCATGAACTATCTTGAAGAATACTATAAAAGAAATAATTCTGAAGGCGGATGGGCATCAGACAAAAAAATGTTCGGATGGAACATCAAACAAAAGAGAGACGACAGAATAAACACTGCCATCTTTTGCAGAGCAATCTGGCACAACTTACTCAACCTCTAGAAATCAATCCTGTCCCAGTTCTATTACAGAATATAAATATTTATATATTCCTAAGCTCTGTCCGGAGTTCTAGTTTTAAAACCGAAAATTAGTTAATCTAGAAAGACCTGAGTAGGACATGTTACAACAGATTGTCCTACCCAGATTTAATAATAAGTTAGAAGAACAATTAATTAAACTTTTCCATGAGTTAGATTTACCATTACATTTTAACAAGACTGGAAATAAAGAGTTTACGAATTATC
>Ga0210057_1008720_pt1 | contig 11912 bp, 11 predicted proteins | sample CryGeyCG2114_010_2_FD_183968 | JGI IMG/M metagenome (GOLD analysis project Ga0210057, IMG submission 183968) | Groundwater microbial communities from aquifer - Crystal Geyser CG10_big_fil_rev_8/21/14_0.10 (SPAdes) (version 2) | ecosystem: Environmental > Aquatic > Deep subsurface > Groundwater ...
ATTCAACGGGTAGCTCGGGAAGAGCCCGCGACATAAAGGAGTGCCACATAGGGATAGCCGCCAAGATGCTGCTGCTTCCTTGCCCGAGGGGTTGGCGATTATTGTTTCCGGCCCATACGCCAGCCACAAGGTTCGGCGTATATCCAAACGTCCAGGCGTCCACATAGTCGTTGGTGGTACCTGTCTTTAGGGCTACTTGGTATCCAGGAACTTGGGTAAGGGGTAAGCTCGCCGTGAACAGCCCAGAACGTAGACCAACGTCGGACAAGATCTCATTAATCAGTCGTGGATATTGGGGGTCAACTACCTGCTTTCCGTTGTCTTTATACTCCTCTAACACCTTCCCTTTGGGGTCCTCTACTTTAAGTATAAACACCGGTTCGTGATATGTGCCCTCTGTGGCCAAAACTCCATAAGCGCTTAATAGTTCAACCATCTTTACCTCCCCACCCCCTAAAACAAGAGACAAACCAAAGCGATTAGGATCATCAAAGGTGGTAATGCCAAAACGAGAAGCGTTATCCATGGTTCTTTCAAGACCAGCCAGATACAACGTCTTTACGGAAGGAATGTTAATGGATTGGGAGAGACCCTCAGCCATAGTTACTGGCCCCCTAAATCGTGAATCAAAGTTTTGGGGACTGTAGCAACTTGGGGGGCAGGCTACGGAAAATTCTGTTTTAACATCCCAAAGAATTGTGCTGGGAGTAAATCCCTCCTGAAAGGCCGTTAAATAAGCAAAGGGCTTAAATGAAGACCCCGGCTGTCGTAGTCCCTGAAGGGCAACGTTGAAATTGCCCTCAAAGGCGCAGTCAACCCCCTCGCTACAACCTTCGGGCTCCGGGTCAGCGAAATAATCACGAGAACCAACCATGGCTAATACTTGGCCGGTCTTGGGGTCCATAGCCATAAGCGCTCCATTGTGTCCACGGGCGACCTCTTTGTTGCGTTCCACGTTTACCTTAACTGCGTCCTCTGCAATCTGTTGCATGTTCCAGTTAAGGGTGGTTGTTACTTTGAGTCCTCCTGTGCGGAGAGCGTCTTCCCCATATTTATCTCGCAGATATTCTTGGATTGTAATGGCAAAATGGGGAGCTTGAATTCCTCTTTCGGACTGAGGCTGTATCTCCGGCAGGTCTTCGGATACCTCAGAGGCCTGTTGTTCGTCGATGTATCCAAGGGCCTCCATGCGGTTGATGATAAAATTCTTACGATCCCTAAGACCATCTCTATGTGATCCCCACGGGGAGTAATAGCTAGGAGCCTTAGGAAGAGCAGCCAACACAGCAGCCTCGTTAAGGTCGATATCTTTGGTCGATTTGTTGAAGTAGGCCACAGACGCAGACTCCACTCCGTAAATAGTGGGACCATAAGGAACTTGATTGAGGTAAAGATTTAATATCTCATCCTTGGAATACTTTTGTTCAAGCTTTATTGCTAAGACAGCCTCCCTCAATTTGCGAGTAATCGTTCTCTCTGGAGTGAGAAAAGTATTCTTAGCCAGTTGTTGGGTAATAGTAGATCCACCTTGAGATATGCGCCCCCTAATAAGGTTTACTAGGGTAGCGCGAAGTAGCCCCTTCCAATCAAAAGCGCCATGATCATAGAAGGAGTTGTCTTCCATGCTTAGTGTCGCGTAGCGTATGGTGTCTGGAATTTGTTCGGCGGGGATGATGGTGCGTTTTTCGTCTTTATATATTTCATAGAATAAGACTTTGCCCTCGCGATCATACAGCTTAGTTGACTCCGGTGTGCTTAAGTTGGTTAAGTCCTCTTCTCCAGGAAGCTCTGTGGAAAGATAGATGTATCCCACATAAAGAACCCCTAGAGCAAAGAGGATACCGCTAGCCTGCAAAAGACTTTTTTTATTCCAGCTCCGCAAAAAACCCTTTTTGTTCTGGTTCTGCAGAACCCCTTTTTTCTTCCCGTGAGGACGCATAGAGTGTCTATATATTCTAAAACAAAGCCGCCCTATTGTAGAGCGGCTCTGTTGATCTGGAGAAAACTACTCTTCAACTTCGTCTTCGTCGAGGCCGAACTCGTCTACCTCCTCCTCCTCTTCTTTGTCAGTTTTTGCGGGAACAACCTCTTCGGCGTCGCCGTCTGAGTCGTCATCAGCAAAAGTGTCTTCGAGAAGAATCTCTTCCTTAAATTCCATTATTGTAAAATGGTTATGTGAACGACCTTTTGAGGACTTAGCAGGAAGAAGCGAAGTCCAGGCTAGCGCAAGTATATTAGAGAATAATTAGGTGTCAAGACCCTCTCTGTGACAGATCAAAGGCTCCCCTTAGGGCTATTGCCAGCGCATCAGAAACGTCATCTGGGCCAGGTACGTCTTTAATCCCTAAGGTCCACAAAACAGCTCGCAAAACATCTTGTTTACTAGCGCTACCATTGCCTGCCACAGCAGCCTTTATTTCGCTTGGCCCGAACTCCATAAATGCAACTCCGCTCTTTTGAAGCACCAAGAGTATTACCCCCCTAGCCTCAGATACACTTGAGGCGGTTCGCTTGTTTTTGGAGAAGAAAAGCTTTTCTAGGCAAACAAGGTCTGGTTGGTGCGTCTTAATTAGGGCGTCAATTCCTTTCTCTAAATGAGAAAGACGATCCTCTTTTTTAATACCTTCGCCGTTAATAAGGCCACACGCGAGGAGTTTCACCCCCCGATCTTTTTCTATCAACCCGTATCCCGTGCGGGTGGTTCCTGGATCTATGCCCAATATCTTCATTTTTCCAAAGACGTATAAACCGTTTTTACATCAGGGTGGTTTTTGAGAGCCCCAACCAACTTATCAATAGCCTCAACCGCCTCCCCAGAGACGGAACTGCTGAACTTAGGAATATACCCATCATCATTTTTTTCAAAAGCCCACATTAAAGCTCCCGGTTCAGCCACCTTAATGTCGTGCTCTTTTAAAATCAGCCTCACCTCAGGCAAGGTGCGATTGCGATTGTCCGTCGTAGCTTCTATAAGAATTCCAATTCCCTCTGGCCCATACGCCTCAACAAGTAGCTCTTCTAGATCTCCCACATCAGCAGCTCGGTGAATTGCCCTCTCAATATTTACTTGGGGCATATTATGTTTACGCGCCTGATCGATGGCGCTTCGAAGGGTTGCGTTAAATTTTGGATCAGGATTTCCTCTTGCCGCTATAGATATGACATTGGCCATCTTGGAGAAAAGTTGAGCTCGTCCTTGATCAGTCTTACTTTTCTTATCTTTTATTTGTGACCACTTATTGTGTCCAGACATGCTTCCTATATCTTACCCCTCCGGGGGCTTTTTGCTAACGGCCAAAGAGACTATTATTAAAAGAACAATTTAATGCTTAAGTTTAGTCAACAACCCATAGAGGCAAAATTAGATTCTCTTCAAAAAGATGCCGAAGAAAGAGACGCCACTCGTAGAGCCCTCCATGAAAACCTTCCCTACTTGGATATTAAACATCAGGTTGTAGATAGGACGGCCCTAGAGATTGTCCCCGAAGCCCTTGCTAGAGAAACCCAAACAGCCGTCTTTGCTAAAGAAGGTTCCAAAGTGAAGGTGGCGGCCTATTCATCAAAAACGAGCGCCTTTGAAAAGCTCAATCTATTTCTAGATGAGCAAAAACTAAAAAGAGAGGTGTTTATAGTCTCCCTCTCTGGCTTGAAAGAGGTCTGGAAGCACTACCTTGCTATTCGTCCCGAAACCCAAAACGAAATCGTCTCCGAAATAACACTTTCGGAAGAGGCTCTCCAAGCAAAAGAAAGCACCAAAACTATTGAAAGCGCATCGGAGGATATTGCCCGAATTGACGCAGACACCTCCACCACCAACGCCCTAGTTAAAGTATTAACAGACGCCCTCTCCTTAAGGGCTTCCGATGTGCACCTTGAGCCCGAAAAAGGAAAAACCCAGTTGAGGTATAGGGTGGATGGGATCTTATATAGCATCGCGCACATATCAGAAGAAACGGGTAGGCGTCTCACTGGTCGCCTCAAGCTTTTGGCGAGCCTAAAGCTCAACATTAAAGACGAACCCCAAGATGGGCGCTTCACCATTAAAAGATTTAAGGCCAAAGATGTGGAAGTGAGACTATCTGTGGTCCCCTCTGAGTTTGGCGAAGCGGTGGTGATGAGGGTGTTGGATCCAAGTGTAGTTGATTTAAATATGGCTGATCTTGGATTGCGCAAAGACGACCTAGCAATCATCGATCGTTTTCTTAAAGAAGCCAACGGCATGATTTTAGTAACGGGCCCCACGGGAAGTGGAAAGACCACTACTCTATATGCCTTCTTAAAACACAATGCATCACCAGAGGTAAAGATAATTACTATAGAAGACCCGATAGAATATCACATCGATGGCATCCAACAAACACAAGTGCGACCAAAAGAAAACTATACTTTTGCTTCTGGGCTTCGTTCTACTTTGCGTCAAGATCCAGACATGATTTTGGTTGGAGAAATTAGAGATTCAGAAACAGCCACCACTGCTATTGATGCAGCCCTAACTGGGCATTTAGTCTTCTCCACGCTTCATACCAATAATGCCTCAGGAGCCATCCCCCGCTTGGTGGATCTCAAAGTAAAGATTCCAAGTTTAGCCTCCGCCCTAAGGCTAGTTGTCGCTCAGCGATTGGTAAGAAAATTGTGCGAAAAATGTAAACGCCCAATAGGGATAGAGGGGGAGCTCAAAGAAAAGATAGAAGCCCTCAAGGCGCAACTTCCTGCTAGGGCACAGATGCCACCCCAAACAAAGCTGTATGAAAGCGTGGGGTGCACATCGTGCAATAAGGGATTCGACGGCAGAATCGGCATTTTCGAACTCCTAGCTTTCGATGAGGAGATGGCAGACATGTTGGGGAAGGAGGTTAGTGAGGTTAAGGTTCGCAAGGCGGCCAGGGCAAAGGGCATGGTTTATATGCAAGAAGATGGCATTTTGAAGGCTCTCTCTGGGATAACCACCCTAGAAGAGGTGGAAAAAATAACAGGCCCTATTAATTGGCCCGTCTCGTCTGTAAAATAGAGATAGAGTTAGAGGTCTGCGGGCAGTGTGTGGGCTTCCCGAAGGAAAATTATAGAGTCTCTTCGAGGATTACCTCAGCCGAAGCCAAGATGTCCATATTACTAAAAGAGGTTCCAAAATGTGCCCGCAGGCCCCAAACTCCATCAATGGCCACCCTAACACAAATATAAATCATTGTCAAGAGCCATGAGCGATATTCCTATTCCAGAAAACGTTGATGAACAGGCTATAGATGTAGTCCTGCGCCCCAAGTTGTGGGAAGACTATATAGGACAAGAGCAGGTCAAAAAGAACCTGCGAGTCATTATTGATGCCGCCAAAATGCGTGGTGAGGCTGTCGACCACCTTCTTCTATATGGGCAAGCTGGTTTGGGGAAAACCACGCTGGCGAGATTAATAGCTAAAGAATTGGGAGGAACTATTAAAACCACCTCAGGCCCTGCTATAGAAAAAGTAGGAGACCTAGCCGCCATACTCTCTAATCTTGAAGAAGGAGAAATCCTTTTTATAGACGAAGCTCACCGCCTCAACAAAATGATCGAAGAGGTGCTTTATCCCGCCATGGAATCGCGCAAGCTCCATATTGTTATTGGAAAAGGTACTGGAGCAAGAACTATCTCTTTAGATCTTCCTCCATTTACCCTCCTTGCGGCTACTACGAGAGTGAATTTACTATCCGCCCCCCTGCGCTCTCGTTTTGGAGCTACCTTTAAGCTCGAATACTACAGCGAGGAGAACATCAAAGAGATTATAAAAAGATCTGCCCAAATTTTAGGGATGGATATAACAGAAGAGGGTGCCGAAATTCTCGCTAAGGCCTCTCGTTACACCCCAAGAGTAGCCAATAGGCTTTTGCGGAGAGCCCGAGACTATATGGAAGTAAAAGGAGAAGAAAAAATAGATTCAGTGGTTGCCAGAAAAGTGTTAGATTTTCTTGATATAGATCCCCTAGGCCTAGAGTCGCACGATAGAGACTTCTTAAGAGTCATGGTAGAAAAGTTTGGGGGAGGACCCGTGGGTATAAAGACATTGGCAGCAGCGCTTAACGAAGATGACGCAACCCTCGAGGAGGTTTATGAGCCGTATCTAATGAAGCTAGGGTTTGTGAAGCGCACACCCGCCGGGCGTGTAGCGAGCGATAGCGCCAAGGAGCACCTAGGGTTGCCATCAAGCAAGTTGGTTTAATGATTCTTATTAAAGAACTTTTGCCCAACCCATTAGGAGATGACACCCAAGGCGAGTGGATTAGGTTGATCAACACGGGCGATATAGAAGCAAGTCCCAGCGGGCTGAGTTTAGTAGATGCTGGTGGAAAAACTTTTTATCTCAGCAGTGTTGGCGTGATATCTCCTGGCGAAACCATAGAACTCCCAAGGACGATGACGGATATCGCCCTCAACAACGATGGAGATACAGTGTCCCTACATGACGCTCAGGGAAAAACACTAGACCAATTAAGCTATGTATCTGGTGTAGGCGAAGAGGAGATAGTAACAGCACAAAGTTTTATAGAAGAACCCATTGCGAGAGATTCTCTTGGGGCGGGCGCCGTGGGGTTTGGAAGAATAAATTATCAACCAAGCATCGCACCCATATCGGTCGGCATATTAATGGCTCTAGTGTCGGGGGCGTTGGTGTGGTTTGTGAATAGAAAAGAGAATTAATGAAAATCAAAACCAAAAACGCAAAAGAGACAGGAGACTTCGCTAGGAAATTAGCAAAAGACCTAACCAACAAAAGACAATCATTAGTTTTGGCTTTATCTGGAGAGTTGGGGGCTGGCAAAACCACCTTTACCCAAGCATTCGGCAGGGCACTGGGTGTTAAGAAAAGAATTCTAAGCCCAACCTTTTTAATAATGAAGCGCTTCCCGCTTACTCAAAGCAACTTTCATAATTTTTATCACATAGATGCGTACAGGGTAAGGGCGTCTGACCTCAAAAGGTTGGGCATAGAAGAAATATTAAGAGATCACAATATTGTTTTAATTGAGTGGGCTGATAGAGTAAAAGAGATTTTGCCCAAGAACACTATTTGGATAAAGTTTGAACACGGAGTGCAAGAAAATGAAAGACAGATTACTCTTAATTGACGCCAACTCTTTAATACACAGAGCATATCACGCTCTTCCTCCCCTGACTGGACCAGGGGGGCAACCAGCAGGAGCCCTTTATGGCCTAGCAAGCGTTCTCATAAGACTTTTCAAAGAAGCAGCGCCGCGCTACGCAGCCGCTGCCTTTGATCGCAAGGAGCCTACGTTTCGCAAGAAGGAATATGAAGGGTATAAGGCCACCAGACAGCCCACACCCAATGAATTAATAGAACAACTCAAAGAGGCCCCTAGTCTTTTGAGGTGTTTTGGGGTGTACCCAATAGATGCCGTAGGCTATGAAGCTGACGATTTGATAGCCACCCTGGCCACAAAGTTTGCTAGTGATGAGGTGGAGGTGGAAATTATGTCGGGAGATCTCGACATTCTTCAGGTGGTTGAGGATGGAAGAGTTTTTGCCCAGATTCCCAAAAAAGGAATAACAGAAACGGTTATATACAAAGAAAAAGAAGTAAGGGAACGTTTTGGTATTAATCCTAGTAGTATGGCCGACTACAAGGGATTAGTAGGAGACACCTCGGACAATATCCCTGGGGTGAGTGGGATTGGTCCCAAAAGTGCGGTAGGGCTTCTCAATGACTTTGAAACCGTTGAGGGTATATATAGAAACCTTGAAAAAATAAAAAAAGACAAGCCAACTTTAGGAGAAAAACTAGAGATTGGTAGAGGGAGCGCCATTTTGTCCAAACACCTTGCTGTGCTTATCAAAAATGTTTCTTCACCAGATGACATCAATATCTTCGCCGTTGGAGATCCACTCAAAAGCACAGAGGTTCGGGAGTGTCTCGAAAAGCTTGGTTTCAAGACGCTTCTTAAACGGATAGAAGAATCTAATGAGGAAGTTAAGCAGGAGGCCAACAGGCTCTTTTGACGGTATAATATAATTGATGAACTTAGGAAAATGGCCAAGTGAGCTCTTAAATAATTTACGCATAAAGGAGATACGTTTCGTTTATGTAATTTTACTTGGTATGCCCATACTTTTGGGAATCAATTTATTGGCTATGGGCGTGGGTCTGTGGTTCGGAGCATCTTCGGTGTTGCTTCTAGTATGGGGCGCGGTCTTAATCAGGCATGAGTATCAAAATTCTCTTCAGGTATATGGAGAAAAAGTTTCGTACGGGCGTCTTGAGAGTATTGTTACCAATTTAGAAGACGCAGTAGTGGCCTATGACAACAACTTTAAGATACTCATTTTCAACGCAGCCGCAGAAAAAACTTTTGGTCTGTCTAAAAATCAAATTTTAGGACAGACTGTAGGCCCAGAGAAAGCCAGCGAGAAGGGATATCAAACCCTAGTCCAAACCCTCTTCCCCTCTTTGGCTCCTACGGTCGTCGGAAAGAGCGAGCCTAATCAGTATCCGCAGGTAGCAGATATATCTTTTGAGAACCCAACCAGAGAATTCAGAGTATCAACCGATCGAATCATAGATCAGAACAATCGCCTCCTAGGGTTTGTGAAGGTGATACGAGACCACACAAGAGAGACAGAGTTGGTGCGCTCAAAGTCAGACTTTGTGTCTGTGGCCGCCCACCAATTACGTACTCCCCTTACTGCTATCGACTGGACCCTTGAGGGGCTCAGCAAAAACCAAGCCATCTCCGAAGAGGACAGGATGCTAGTCAAAAATGGTCTACAAGCCACAGCTAACCTATTAAAAACGGTAAACGACCTTTTGGATACAGCAGAGATCGAGGGGGGGAGATTTGGATACAACTACGAAGAGATGGACTTTATTAAGTTTGTGGAGGAGGTGCTTGCTAACGCTCAGATGGTAGCAAAAGAATACGGACTACAAGTCTTTTTTGATAAAGGAGGATTTAATCAACTCAAGTTAACAGCCGATAAAAATAAATTAGGTCTAGCGTTCTCTAATTTAGTGGACAACGCCATGAAATATAACTCTAAGGGAGGATCGATTACTGTACGCATCAAACAGTTGCCGCAGCAGCCGTATGTCCAAATAAGTGTTCAGGACACCGGCATAGGTATTTTACCTGCGGACATAGATAAACTATTCACAAAGTTCTACCGCGCTCCTAACGCCAGAAAAGTAAAAGCAGATGGGACTGGGCTTGGGCTTTATATCACTCGCAACATTATTCGTCAGCACGGAGGAGAGGTGGGTGTTGAATCTACGTTAGGTAGAGGAACTACTTTCTTCTTCACCCTTCCCACGGACCCGACTCTTATCCCCAAGGCCGAAGGATCTTTCGGAATATAAAGTTGCCAGAACTTCCAGAGGTTCAAACTATAGTGTCCGACTTAAATCGCAAGGTGCGAGGGCAGAAGATTGTAGGCTTCTGGACCGATTGGCCAAAGCTTATTAAGGCCCCAGTCCCAAAACTCTTCAAGGCCAAGATTAGAGGATTGCGCATACAAGAAGTTAAACGTATCGGGAAAAACGTAGTCTTTTCCCTAAGCGGCAACAATGTTCTCTTAGTACACCAAAAAATGACGGGACACTTAATGGTCGGCAAGTGGAACATCAAAAACGGCAAGGTAGAGGCCACAGAAGACGGCCCCTTTAAGGACCGAGTAAACAGATATATTCACGCACTGTTTTACCTATCAAGCGGAAAGATGATAGCCCTCTCGGATATGCGGAAATTCGCACGTATTGCTTTTGGGAAAAGGGAGAATATTCTAAAACTTCCAGACATTACTAAGTTGGGCCCAGATGCGCTAGATCCCAAACTTACAGTTAAGAAGCTCCTTGAGCGGATCAGACTACGCAAGAAATCGATTAAACTAACCCTAATGGATCCAAGTGTAATTGCAGGGATAGGAAATATTTATGCAGATGACATCCTTTGGAGCGCTCAAGTCCATCCACTAAGGAGATCGAATACTATTAAAGAGAGTGAGGCGAAGAAGATCTTTGTGGAGATGAGAAGGATTTTGCGCAAAGCCGTGCGCCTACGCGGCACTTCTGCTGGGGACTATAGAGACACGGCTGGAGAAAAAGGTATGTATGGGAGGGTAATTCTTGCGTATCGACGCACAGGGAAGCCATGCAAGCGATGCCAAACGCCCATACATCGCATAAAAGTCGGGCAGAGATCGGCACATTTTTGTCCCCACTGCCAAAAACTGTAAACACCATTTTTCCGAATACCATTTCTGGAGTACACTTCCAGTAGGTGGCCAACAAGAAATACATTTTTGTTGTAGGGGGAGTAATGTCGGGAGTCGGCAAAGGTGTGGCCACTGCCTCAATCGGAAAGATCCTCCAAGCAAAAGGTTTTAATATTACAGCAGTTAAAATTGATCCATATGTAAATGTGGATGCAGGCACTATGAACCCCACCGAACACGGTGAGGTTTTTGTTTTAGACGATGGGTGGGAATGTGATCAAGATCTTGGGAATTATGAACGTTTTCTCGATAAAAATTTTTCTCAACTCAATTGTCTTACAACCGGTAAGGTATATCTTTCGGTTATTAATAAAGAGAGGGCCTTGGTCTATGGAGGTAAGTGTGTAGAAGTTGTGCCCCACATACCACTGCAGATAATCGAGGACATCGATGCAGCTGCAAAAAAAGACAAAGCAGAAATAGTCTTAGTAGAAATTGGGGGAACCGTTGGGGAATATCAGAACATTCTTTTTCTAGAAGCCATTCGCTTCTTGAAACTTAAACACCCCAAAGATGTCGTCACCATTCTTGTGAGTTATCTTCCTTTACGCAACAACGACAATGAGCTTAAAACTAAGCCCACACAATATGCAGTACGCACCCTCAACAGCACGGGCATTCAGCCAGATATAGTCCTGGCTCGCGCCGCAGTCCCTCTTGATCAAAAACGCAAAGAAAAGATTGCTCTTAACTGCAATCTTGAGGTAGAAGATGTAATTTCAGCTCCAGATGTGGATGATGTCTATCAAGTTCCTTTGGTCCTCGAGAAAGCAGATATTAGTAGGCGTATTCTTTCTAAACTCAACCTTGAGAGTCGAAAGAAAGATTTGAGGGAGTGGTCCGCGTTAGTCAATAAGATAAAAAGAATTAAGCAATCCCAAAAGACGATACGTATTGGAATAGTAGGGAAATATTTTGGCACGGGCAACTTCATTCTCTCGGATTCGTATCTTTCGGTAATAGAGTCGGTGAAGCACGCAGCCTACGCCGTAGGCTATAATCCGAAAATCGACTGGATTGATGCTAGTCATCATGGATCTCTTAGTAAATACCACGGCATTATAGTTCCGGGTGGATTTGGAGGAAGAGATGTTGAGGGGAAAATGAAAGCTATTCGATATGCTAGAGAAAAGAAAATCCCATTTTTGGGACTTTGCTACGGTATGCAATTGGCCACAATTGAATTTGCTAGGAATGTAGCTGGCTTGAAAGGGGCCAACAGTACCGAGATAGATAAAAAAACCAAGTACCCCGTTATAGACATAATCCCAGAGCAACTAGAGAAACTCAAAAAGGCTAGCTATGGGGGCACTATGAGACTGGGAGCGTATCCAGCCCTCCTTAGAGACGGCAGTATAGCCCACAGGGCATATGGGGTGAAAAAGATATCAGAGCGCCACAGGCATAGGTACGAAGTGAATCCGGGGTATGTGGAGGCGCTAGAGAAGAAAGGACTTATCTTCTCTGGGAAATCACCAGACGGCGTTTTGATGGAGATAGCAGAGTTGCCCAAAAATAAACATCCCTTTTTCTTAGGAACCCAGTTTCACCCAGAATTAAAATCGCGTCCTCTTTCTCCCCATCCCCTCTTTGGGGAATTTATTAAAGCTGCTTTAGCAAAAAAGGCTAAGTGATATAATGCGGGTATGTTAATC
>Ga0210057_1008723_pt1 | contig 11911 bp, 9 predicted proteins | sample CryGeyCG2114_010_2_FD_183968 | JGI IMG/M metagenome (GOLD analysis project Ga0210057, IMG submission 183968) | Groundwater microbial communities from aquifer - Crystal Geyser CG10_big_fil_rev_8/21/14_0.10 (SPAdes) (version 2) | ecosystem: Environmental > Aquatic > Deep subsurface > Groundwater ...
GAAGCGCAACTCGTAGAGTTGCAAGAGTATGCCGCCAAAGAAAAACTTGAAATTGTCGCCTCGTTCTGCGAGGCGAAAACCGCAAAAGAACCCGGGCGAATGAAATTCGCAGAAATGTTGTCATTGGTTGAGAGAGGAAAAGCAGATGGAATTATTTCGTGGCACCCCGACCGCCTCGCACGCAATTCTGTGGATGGCGGAAAGATTATCCATTTTGTTGATCGCGGCTTGATTAAATCCCTCAAATTTCCCACCTTCTGGTTTGAACCGACACCACAGGGTTTGTTCATGTTAAATATCGCTTTCGGACAATCAAAATATTTTGTAGATAATTTGCGAGAGAATGTGAAGCGAGGACTACGCCAGAAAATACGAAATGGCGTTTGGCCCGGCTGGGCTCCGGTGGGCTATCTTAATAACCCCAAGACACGCGGTATTGATGTTGATAGCGAGAAAGCCCCTAAGGTAAGGAAATTGTTTGAAATGTACGCCACCGGAGAATATACGCTTCACTCTCTCGCAAATTGGTGTAAGAAAAGTGGTTTAGTCGGCAATCTTGGAAAACCGCTTGTTATCGCCAACATACAGAAAAATCTACAAAATGTTTTCTATCTTGGACTAATGAAATGGAAGGGGGAAATTTTTGAGGGACAGCACGAGCCGTTGGTTGCAAAGAAACTTTTTGATAAATGCCAAGAAGTGATGGCGAAGCGTGGCAAGGTGCAGGAAGTTCGCAAACATCATTTTGCTTTTCTTGGCCTACTCAAATGCGCTTCGTGCGGTTGTTCAATCACCGGAGAGCGACAGAAAGGACACAACTACTATCGTTGCACTAAAAAGAAAGGAGTGTGCCAAGAAAAGCATTATTTGCGCGAAGAAGCACTAACCGAGCAGATCACTGCTTATCTTCAAAAAGTTTCTTTGTCGAGCCAAGACACCGAAAAAGTTTTGGCGGCGTTAGACAGCGAACAAGAAAAAGCGCGACAAGACGCACAAAGCGAGATTAGCGTTTTGAAAGAGCAGTTAGCGAATATTGAAACAAAACTTCAAAAACTGTTGGACATCTATCTTGCCGACGCTTTATCCACAGAAGAATACTCCGCCAAAAAGCAAAGTTTGCTGTCTCAAAAAGTATCGTTGAGCGAAAAAATCACCGACTTTGAGACAAAAGGATTGTCTTGGCTCGAACCGGCTCGTGAGTTTGTATTATCCTTGAATCAAGCCGCGAATCTGCTTTCCTCTCCCAATCCTTCCGAAATGACAACATTTCTGAAAAACATCGGCTCGAACCATATTTTGCGAAATCGTGAATTCGTTTTTACTCCCAAAATTGAATACAAATTAGTCGCCGAGCGAAGCGAGGCGAACCAAAACTCTTTGACTTTTCCTTTCTGGTGCCCCTGGAAGGAATCGAACCCTCATTACGGGTTCCGCAAACCCGCGTCCTATCCATTGAACGACAGGGACAAGAGATTAAATACGAAGAGTGCGCATAATAGTCTCGGAAAGAGACTCATAGTGTTCTACTTCGGTGAGATAATTATGCAAGAAAGATTTGATTCTGGCAACATCTTTGTTTTCTATGTCTAAATGAAGCTTTAATCCAAGTTGATTTACTTTATAGAAATGCAAGTCGGAGTGGGTCTCATTTTTTTCATGCCCGATAGAAAAACTTTCAAGTTGGTTCCAGGAATAAAACTTTGGCCCTATCTCTAGGCCGGTTTTGTCGGCAGTAATTTTAAAAGATCTTGGCTGATCATTGCCAAAAAATAAAAGAATTGATTCGGCGATGACAATAAAAACAGCGAAAAGAACGTTTTTTTGCCAAATAGCAAAAAGAACTATAATAGTTGATACAAATATAGAAACTGCGTACCAAATAATATCTTTTTCAAAAAATTCAAATTCGGGTGACATAAACTCTATTGATTCGGTTTTCTTTTTAAATTTTTTATACATCTTTATAAAATAATATTGGAAAAAATAAATAAAACATAAATAAACATTAGCATTAGTCCTTCAAAGCGCCCTATTTTTCTTCCGGTAGTTAAGAATATATTGGCTACTATAATACATAATACCATAAAAATAGAGGCTATTATAAAAGATTTAAAATCGTTACCGATAATAGCTATAGGATTTATTAAAGCGACAACTCCTAAAATAAGGGTACTATTAAAAACCGAGGCGCCGACAAGATTGCCAATAGAAAGCCCCGGGTGCTTGGAAAAGGCCGAACGTAATGAGATTGATAATTCAGGTAGGGTTGTGCCGATGGCTATAACAAAAATACCAATTAAAATTTCTGAGATATTAAGACTTAAGGCAATACTAGAGGCATTTAAGGTTAAGACATAGGCGCTTAGCAGTAGTAAAAAAACTGAAATAATAAATCCGCCAATATTTTTATTTAAAAATAGATAATGATGAGTAGTTTTTTCTTTAGATGATCTAATTTTAGAGAGAATATCATGTTCTTTTTTAATAAAACTCCTACCAAAAATAAGAAAAAAGCAGTAGATAAAAAATATGCTTATCAAAATTAGTCCGTCATTTCTGGTTAGACTACCATCTAAGAGTAATATAATAGGAGAAATAGAGGTTAATAAAGCTGGCCATATATGATATTTAGGCGCCCGCCCAACTGTTTTTATATTACCACTTAAAAAGGCGGAGAGACCCAAAACAAGACTTATGTTTGCTATATTAGCCCCAAATAAATTACCAAGAGATAAGTTTGAAAATCCGCCGATAGCGGAGTTTATACCGACCACAAATTCGGGAAGAGTAGTGGCCAAAGACATTATTAAAAGAGCAGCCACATAGTCTGATATATTTAAAAAATCAGCGATGGCTAAAATATATTTAACAACCGATTGACTGGCTTTAACAAGAATATATAAACTTATTAAGAATAAAATTATGTTCCAAGTTAGCATATTAATTTTTATTTCTATAAAGCCATTTAGCAAATTCGACTAAAGCTATATTTATTAAGCCTGTAAGAAATACGCTGGCGACCCATAGTGGTGGAAGTGGGACGGTATCTAAAACTGATTGAAGAGGCGGAAAGTAAATAGCCAGAGCCATTAAAAAAACTCCAAAACCTACGCCCGCCGATAAAAATTCGTTATCAAATATATTATATTTTAATATATTTTTTTTAAGACTTCTAATAGAAAAGACTAGAAACAGGGAGTAGATACCGAAGGTAGCGAATATAAATGTTTTAACTAGTGGCTGATCAAAATTAAGTTTAATAAGAATATAATAAATGACAAACAGTAGAAGACTGGTTAAAACGCCTATAACCATAATAATAAATTTAGCCTGCTCATCTAAAATATTATTTTTAATATTGCTTGGCTTTTTAGAAACATCAGAAAGTTTGTCCTCAAAAGCAAGCCCGAGAGCTGGAAAACTATCGGAGAAGAAATTAACCCAAAGGATTTGAAGGGCATTAAGAGGAATAGCTAGGCCGGTTAAAAGAGCTCCACCAATAAGAATCAATTCATCAATTATACTTGATAGTAGATAAATTATAACTTTTTTAATTTTACCAACAGTCTTACGCCCTTCTTCAATAGCAGATACAATAGTTTCAAAGTTATCATCTAAAATAATTAAATCGGAGGCACTTTTAGCCACCTCGGTACCGGAGCCAACAGCTATGCCTATATTAGCCTCTTTAAGGGCGGGGGCGTCGTTTAGGCCATCGCCTGTCATAGCGACTATTTCGCCAACCTCTTTATATATACGAGCAATTCTCAATTTTTGCTCTGGAGAGACGCGAGCAAATATTTTAATATTATCTAAATCTTTTTTAAGAGCGTCATCACTTAATGAGTCTAGTTCTAATCCAGTTATCAACTTATCGCCTGTTTTAAATAAATTAATACTCGTACCAACAGATTCGGCTGTGCCCTGATGATCGCCAGTTACAATAATAGTTTTAACGCCAAGATTTTGAACTTTTTTTATAGCTTCGGCGACATTTTTACGAATTGGATCTCTAAAAGAAATTAATCCTTGAAATTCAAATTTATTTAATTTTTCTTTTTTAATAGAGTCATGAGTGGTTGTTTTTAGGGCAAGGCCTATTAATTTTTCTCCGGAGTAGGCGAGCTCATCTATTAATGATAATATTTTTTGACTGGCTTCGTTCTTAATATTAGACATTTTTAAAAGTATGTCGGGAGCGCCTAAGACTGCTATATACTTTTTATGGTTATATATAAAAAGAGAGGTGGAAAATTTGTCTTTAGAATTAAAATATTTTTTATCTAATATGGTTAAATCTTTTTGTATTTTAGATAGAGAAAGATTATATTTTTTTAAACCTTTAGCTAAAGAAACTTCTATTGATTGACCGACTATATTATTGTTTTCCGATATTACATTAATAGTAGCGGAGGACATAATGAGAAGATTATTGATAGACTCTGAATTATTTGATTTAAATGGAATCACCTTGCTTAAAGAAGTGTTGGATTCTGTAAGAGTGCCAGTTTTGTCGGTCATAACAACAGTTGTGCTGCCAAGTGTTTCGGCGGCTAATAATCTTCTAACTACCCCTTTTCTTTTAGCCATACGCTCAACTCCGATAGAAAGTATAACCGTTAAAGCGATAGGAAGGCCTTCAGGAATAGCGGAGACTGCAATAGCCACCGAGGTTATAAACATATCTACTAGATCCTGCCCGAAATAAATGCCAATACCAAAAAGAATAGCTATTAAGGCTAGTAAAACAACCGAGAGCTTGATAGTAAATTCTTTGATAGCTATTTGCAGAGGAGTAATATCATCGGTTGAACTTTCTACCATTAAAGCTATTTGCCCTAAATTAGTATTGACTCCGGTATTAACGACAACAGCGCGAGCTATACCCTCAACTACCAAGGTTCCACCAAAAACCATAGATAATCTATCGGCTAAAGGAGCTTCTATTTTTGTAACGTTTATATTTTTTTTTACAGGCAATGATTCACCGGTTAAAATAGCCTCGTCTACTAAAAAATCTTTGGCGGATATAAGGCGAGCATCGGCCGAGACTCTTTCGCCCGGAAAAAGAGAAATTATATCGCCTGGCACTACCTCGCTGCTATCAATAATTTGTTCTTTATTGTCTCTAATAACTATAGTTTTATTTTTAATATATTTTTTTAATCCTTGAAGAGAATTTTCAGCTTTATTTTCTTGGTAAAATCCTAGAAAGCTGTTAACCAAAACGGCGGCGCCGATAATAAGAGCGTCTCTTATCTCCTGCAAAGCAAGAGTGATTAAAACGGCTATAATAAGAATAAAAATTAAGGGACTTTTTAGTTGATTTAAAAAAATACTTAATTTAGTTAAAGGTTTTTTTTCAGGTATTATATTTAAACCAAAATCATCTAAACGTTTTTTGGCTGAGGCGAAAGACAAACCTTGAGGGCTTGATTCTAGGATATTTAAAACATCTTTATAATTAATACTCCAAGGATTTTGAGGAATCTCATTTTTTAGCATTATATATTTATTATACAGCTAAAAATATTATTAAGTTAGTATTGAATGTTAGAGTTAACTAATTTTAAAATATAATTTTCTATTATAGTTTTGTCACGGCTATTATTGGCCGGAAATTCTATATAAACTGGATTTTGAGGAATCGTAATTCTTTCTAGTATAGGAGTTGAAATAGAGGTGTTAGTCATAGTGATAAAAACCGGAAGACATTTATAATATGGCGTAATGGAGTTTGATATTTTTTCGCAGGTAATGCGTCCATTTATTAGGTACCCTCTGTGTTTGAAATCATTTTTTATTTCAATATTTAAAGTTTCAGCCTCTCTGTCTAATTGATCATCTGATAAAGGAATGCCGTCATTGGCATAAATTTCTTTTGTTTTTTCTAATAAATAAGCCCTAACTTCTTCGTTAATATTATATCCCTCTTTAATATTTATAAAGCTTTTATCAAGAGTATTAATATCTGTCCCTTGATTTATTTGTATATAAGATGCGCCTTGAAGCTCGTGGATTGTATAACTACCATCTTTAGAAACTAATATTTTAATAGGATGACCATTATCGCTGTCAGTTCCGGCTATTTCAAGAGTTCCACCACGGTCTATTCTTCTAATGCCTTCTATTTGACCACTGGATAAATTATCAGTAATAGCTTCTCTTATTTCTTCATCACTTCTTCCCTCAAGACCAAAATTGTTGGTGGCGCACTTTACATCTCTTTGCGCTCCATCACCCCATATCTTGACAGAGCTTAGTATACAGGGATTGATGGTGTTTAGAAGAACAACTGAGGCTAGAAGCAAAAGAACACCAACAATAGCCTGCCAAATACCGACTTTAGCGTCGCCTACTAAAGATTCATTACCGGCACCCATAATATATTTAACGCCGTTAAAAACAATCATCGCAAAAGCGACCAAGCCGACAATGGCTAGGCCAAATTGAAATAGAGTAGCTACATACGAACCGATATCGCCGTTAGATGACTGACTGACGCCGGGGATAGGCATAGTAAGCTTATACTCAATTTTAGCCAAAGCTAGTAAGGGAGTGATGAAAATTATTAAGGTTAGTATAAATTTTTTCATATTTTAGGCGGCTTCTTTAAGTTGTTCTTTCGACTCATTTTTATTTTGATTTTCATCTTTTTTTAGTTGAATTACGTTGTCTTTGGCTTTTTTAAATTTACCAGTAGCGATTTTTTTAATTTTTGGATGGTTAGCTAAATATATAGCCACTATACAAGTTCCGGTTCTAATAGGTAAGGCGTTTAGATAAGGAATATATTCAAGAAGCCAGCCAGCCACGTTCCAAAGACCCTTCTCCTTTTTAATTATAAACCATAAAAGAATAACGGCTAAAACAAAGGTGTTGATGAGATAACTAATACCTAGGGCTATAGGCGTTATTACAGGGATAACACCCATAAACATAATAAACAGCTCTATAACATCGGCAGTGAGCGTCATAAGAAGCATTATAAGAGCTTCGGGAAAGGAAAATTTTTTATCCATTGTTTTGGATTATATCCTCCGGCTTGGTAGTTATTATCTGGTCCTCAAAATAGGAGGCGACCACTTGCATAGCGACGTGTTTTAAGCCGGCAAAGAAAAGTCCACTACCGATTTCGGTTTCAACTAAAAATTTTTTTTCGGCGTCTGAAAGATCAAATATTTTAGTTAAAAGTTCACTACTGGTAGTGGATTGTTTAAGAAGTAATTGTAGAGAGGAGTTGGTAACGATAGGCCGACCATAGGAGGAGTTAATAAAATCATCTACGTCTTGAGTGATAGTTGTAATACCAAGATAATATTTACGGGCGCGCTTAATAAGTCCAAATAAGAAACTGGCGGATTCTTCGTGGCGCATCATAACCCAGGCTTCGTCGATAAAAACAAGACGTTTTTTGAACTTAGCTCTAATTATATTCCATATATAATTGAGAATAATATGCATAGCGACTGGCCTTAGTTCTTGTTCTAAATCCCTAATAGAAAATACGACTAGGCGATTAGCTACATTTATATTGGTTGGCTTATTAATAAAACCACTAAAAGACCCCTCGGTATATCTATGTAATTTAGCAGCTAAGTCTTGCCCGCCAGCCATATTTTCCAGTATAGCCTTAAGATCGGAAAGAATGGGTGGGGTAGCATTTTTAAAATCTTTGCCCGGAATTATTTCGCGACTGGCATAACTTTCGGTGATAGCTTTATCTAGTAAAGATTCTTCAACAGGAGTAATGCCACCGACCATTAATTTTATAATACTGGTTAGATTAACTATATGGGATTTTAAAACTTCGGCATCGTCCTCATCTTCGGGAATGGTTGGGATATCAAAAGGATTAATGTTTTGATCAGAGGAAAGAGATATTTTAACATAGGTGCCACCAACGGCTTCGGCTAAGTTTTGGTATTCGTTTTCCGGATCAATCACCAAGACATCTATACCGGTCATAAGAGATCTTAAAATTTCCATTTTAGCAAAATATGATTTACCAGATCCCGAGCGAGCAAAAATATTCATATTAGCATTTTCTAAAGAAAATCTATCAAAAATAACCAGAGTATTATTATGTTTATTAATACCATATAAAATACCTTTATCGGAGGTTAAATCGGTTGAAACAAAGGGGAAAAAAGATGAGATAGGAGATGAGTTTAAGGGAGTATTGACACTTAGTTTATCTTTAGCGAGAGGGAGAACGGAGGTAAGGCCTTCTATTTGTTGAAAGGTGGCGGGCTTAGCATAAACAAGTTTACTTTCCAGTATAAGATTGATTTCTCTTTCAGTGTTATCTAATATTTCCGGAGTTTTGCCGTAGAAAGAAATATAGATACCGACTTTAAATAATTTTTCGGTGGCTTGCTGGAGAGCGTCTCTTAATGTTTCAATATTTTCATAAGCGGTTTCCAGTTCTGGATCTCTAACTATGCCTTTTTCTTCATATTCATTTATTTGAGATTCAACTCGGGCGGCTTTTTTTCTTAAATTTCTTAAGGCAATACCAGTATCTACCGGATGAATTTGAATAGAGATATCAACTAATTTGGGGAGGTTGATAATGGGAATAAACCAATCACTGGATAAATATCTGGGGTAGGAAAGAATAAAAATAGTGCGCACAAAATTATTACCGATTTTGACATTGCTGGGGTTAATTTCTAGCGCCGAAGGAGCTATAATATCTTTTATCTCTTTAAATTTTTCGTGGTCCATTATTTTGTTTGATTACCCTGGTAGATTTAATGATTCTTTTTCTATAGTTTCCGGATTATAGAAATTATAATATATTTCTGTTAATTCTTCGTTGTTTAAAGAAACTGCTCTTAAGCCAATAGATTGAAGCCCGTCTATAATTTGTTCGGTTCTTTGTTTTAATTGTCTTATATTAACATCTTGGTCGGTGTTTTGAGTGATATTAGTTTCGGCTCCATTTGGCTTTTTTGATTTAAATAAATCCGCGAGAAAGCCTGAATTTGGTACGAGGTTAATAGGATTAAAAGGAACTACAATTAAAAACATTTTAGTCATAATATCGTTTTGTTCAACAAAGGTGGTTATAAATTGTTTATATTCAAAAATTTGGTTTTTAAGAAGTTCATTAATTTCGGTTTTTTCCAAAGCTTCTATATTTTTTATATAACTTTCAATATTAAATTTTCTAGAGTGAATGAGAATTTGAATAGGAAAATCTAAAGAGTTAAGAAATCTTTGGTATAGACTGATAACCACATTTCTTTCTTCCTCTGATTTAAGATCTAAATTAATACCGGAGACTATAATTATTTGCCTTAAACTACCGTCATTTAAATAGACGACATCGCCTTCTATATTTTTAACTTCTATAAAACTTTGAGTAGATGATTTACCTTTAGCCATAGATTAATTATAGCTTGATTTTTATTAATCCGAAAGAAATTAACGATAATCAACTCTTTTAGCTGATATTCTTTCTCCAGTTGATTTAAGAACGGTAGCAAATTGTTGGTCGCCTCCCCTCCGCCACCAAAGGAAAGGTTTTTCTCTTTTAGGAATAGCCGATTTAGTGGTCATAAGTTTGGCAGATAAATTTTCTAAACCAGAACCGGTAGTTATTTGACTAGGGGCCAGATGGGGTTTTTGAGTGACTGTAATAGTTGGTTGATTAATTTTTATTTGAGGAATAACTAGACGTTTTGTTTTAAAAATACCTTTTGAATCTCTAATTTTTATTTCTTTTATAATAGGAACTTCGGTTTTAATAGGAGCTGGAATTTCGTGTTGCCAAAGATAAACGTGAGGTTGCCAATAATAGGTAAAGGCGGAAATTAAATATTCAAGCATTGTACGGCCCGAGACTTTAGCAAAAGAAAGACCGAGAGCAAGCGCCCATATAAATACCGTTAAAATAACCCAAAAAAAGAATTCCAGTATATAAAAAAGGCCTATGGTAATTAAAAAAGCGGCGGCTATAAAACCAAATTGTTTAATAGTTAAAGGACCAACTATTTTATCCTCGGTATCTATAAATTGTGGGACCTGAAAATTAGCCATTATCTTTATTGCTTAAATCAATAGTATTACCGACAACTTTTGGCCCTGCCTCTTTGGGGCCGATATTACTAAAGGGATCATTGATTTGAGGAGCGCTAGCGTTGTAGTTGATAATTTTATGATCGGGCCTAGCGGTAAAGACTGGGGAATTTTTTTCGATATGTTTTTGCTCATGAAAAGTTTGACCAATTTCAACTCTAGCTTCAATAGATTCTGGGGTTTTTTCTTCTGAAAAATTACCCATAGCTATTTCCGGAATATTGGTGCGCATAGGAATATTAGGAGCAATCGGCTCAACCTCGGATTCCTGATGAATTATAAAAGGAGTAACTGAAGTTTCGCTTCTAATAAAATCTTTTTGAATAGGTTGGGGTTTGGTTATTAAAACTTGCTCTAAGGGCTTAGGAGTCTGGCTAGTTGAAATTTGATTTCTGTTTAAGCCGAAGACAGGAGGGGTATTGGAGATTGATTTAACTTGAGAAAAGGGATTATTTTTTTGAGTAATAATTTGTTTAAGATTAACAACATTATTAGGGTTATCAGATATTTCCTTGGCGCCCATTTGTTTTCTAAAGTTTTCTATATCTGGTTTTATAGAATTAAATATTTTTTTATTTAAAATATCTGCTATCCTTTCCGCAGTTGTTTGATCCACATTTAAAGAGTTGGCTATTTTGCCTACTAGGCTGTCTATAATAATGAAGCCCATAATGACTCGGCCTGTTATTTTAGATAGATTAGACGATTGGCTGTCTGTTAATCTATAGTTGGCCTGAATATCGCTTATTAAAGATACATTATCAAAATCAAACAAGGCGTCGCTTAGTTTTTCCGGAAGCCTTTCTATTCTATTATCTATTTCTTGTTTAGTAAGTAATGCCACTTACTATATTATAACAATAATTTATTATTTATCTTCTTTTTTATCCCCTTTATCGCCTGTTTCTTTTTCTTTTACTTCCCCTGCATCATCTCCTCCGGCTGAATGAAGACTGTTTTTAAAGTAATTGTATAAAGATTTGTTTTTATTTTTTAGATCCTCCTTAATCTTATCTGGTAAAATATCAAAAAGGCTACGTTGCTTTAACTCTTCTTCTGTATAATTATTATCTAAATCAAGAGCCGCTATTAAAGTTTTATTAGCAATTTCATTTCTATCTCTAGCAGAGGACTTTTTAAGAATGTTACCAAATTCTTTACCATAGGTATTTTCGGATATGGCTTTAAGGATTTGAGGTTGATAGGTTTTTTTCCATTCATCTTCTTCAATATCAATGCCCGATATTTTTCTAATATTTTTACCATCTAAAACATCGCCCCACATAACTTTACCGAAATCTTCCGGCTTCATAGATCTTATTTTTTCTGTTATAGCTTTAGAAAATGCGTCGACTCTCTTTGTAGGGTCTGATGTTTGAAGAGATTTAATAATATTTTTATCATCTTTTTTATCTTCGGATATAAGAATATCTTTTTCCGATAGTTTTTTCTTGTCACCTTGATACCGATTGTAGGCGTTGTAGTCTATTTTCGGTAGTTTATTTAGCCAACCTTTTTCGGCGGCTATCTCAATTAAGGCAGCTCTACCTTGGGCGTCGGTGGCGTTGTAGTAGTTGGCTATATTGTCTTTATCTACGTCTTTAAATTCTTTCTTTCGTATATCTGTTTCGGTGCGACTGGAAACGGAGCTTAACTTCGATGTGCTAATAGCTGCGCTGGCAGTTAATTTATTTAAAAGAGGGATTCTACTTAATACAGGACTAGAACTGGTCGCATCAGCTAATTTTTGAACTCCTTCTTCAATTCCAAAAGTTTGAGTAGCTGTTCTTCCAGCTGATTTAGCGACACGAGTAGCGCCACGCTT
>Ga0210057_1008724_pt1 | contig 11910 bp, 10 predicted proteins | sample CryGeyCG2114_010_2_FD_183968 | JGI IMG/M metagenome (GOLD analysis project Ga0210057, IMG submission 183968) | Groundwater microbial communities from aquifer - Crystal Geyser CG10_big_fil_rev_8/21/14_0.10 (SPAdes) (version 2) | ecosystem: Environmental > Aquatic > Deep subsurface > Groundwater ...
TTTATCCGCGTCTTCCGTTAACGGCTCGCTCCGCCGATACGGATGGCAGTTGGTGTCAAAACTAATCGTATGCGTGTACAACCGGTAGCTTATCGTTCCGGTTTTAGAATAAAATTGCCGGCAATCGGAGTTATAAAAAGGGTCGCTCGCCGCGCGGTTAAAAATATCCGCGTCGCAAACGGTTGTATTGTCTATCTTTTGTTCTTCAGTATTCAGACCGCTAGCCAAATAGTCAAACACCGCCGGCCGCGCCGAATTACTTTTATCCTGCTTTAAAGAAAAAGCGCGCAATTGAAAACCGGCTTCGTCCGAGCCCTCCCAAGTATAAAAAGTCGCGCTCAAACTTGCGTCCGTAATGCATTGGCGCAATACCGAATAATACTCTATGCCCTCGCCGCCTTTTTTTACTTCATCCAAATTGGTAAATTGGTCGCAACCGGCCCCTTGCGCGCTGCAGGTTTTGGCGGATTCCGGAATAAAATATTGCTCTTTGGCCGCTTCAAAAGTCGTTTCCGCCTGCAAATACATGTCATAGCCGTCGCAGACTTTTGGGCAATAATCAGCTGTCTTCACTATTGCCGGCACGGCAAAACCGTCCCGCACCCGAGTGTAACTTTCACAGCCGACTTCCGCTTCCACGCACTGGCGGACAAAGTTATTGCAAATCGCCGGAGCATCCACTCGCTTTTGTCCCTTGTTATTATAACAAACGCCCTCAAAAACTTTACCGCTATCAACTAAATAGCTCGGCAATATTTTTTCATAAACTGTCGTTGTGCTATTATAGTAGTCAGAATCAACAGGAACAACAGCTCCGCTATAAGGCAAAGAATTTGAGCTCTCTACCTTACTTTTATTAATGCGCAAAAATTCATGACAGCTCTCGTTCGCCGCGTCGCACGAACCGGCGTTATTATTTAAATAAATCTCGCCGCCGCTCTGCCATTCACTCGTAGAAAAATTATAGTTTGTCGCGTAACTTTCACAGCCCGCGCCGTTGGAATCGCACCACGCTAAAGTATTTTTTAGGTACGACGCGGAAGAGCCGTCGTCTTTGACAAACGACTGGCAGGTGTTAAAAAGCGGATTGCAAGAGTTATTGCCAAAATTCCAGGTGCGCCGTTCCTGCGTGCAATAACCGTACACCTGGCAGGAGCCGTCCGAATTTTCTTTAACGCAGGCCTGCTCGTCCGCGCAGTAATTATCTTTGCGGGTAATAACATATTGGTTATCCGTTATCTGCGGTTCGCCCAAAGTTTCCGGACCGTAGCCTTCGCGCGCGCAGTAGTTAAGCGGCGCTTTCAGCACCCAGTTGGGGTCAACCAAATCCGAGCACCATTTGGAATCGTCGTCGTCAAAGCAATCAACTAAATCTTTTAAAGTCAATTGCGCTTTGCCCAAAGCGACCGCGTCGCCGGCATGCTCGTTAATGTAATTGGCCGCCACTTCCCAGCCGATCGGCAAAATGCGGAATTTGCGCAAAATAATCAGCGAGCGGTAAGGATAATTTTCATCTTGATAGCGCGGCTCCAAATTCTTGCCGCTAAAACCAAATATGCCGGCGGCGTTCAATACGCCCTCCCGCATCGCCTGCCCGACGGTTTTGCGCTCCTGCACCGCTTGCCGGAATTTTTCCGTAATTACGCAATTGGTCGGCCCGGCTTTATTTGGATCCGGACACTGGGTTAATTCGGCCAAAATATCGTAGTCGCCGCGTATGTCAAAACGCGGCTGGACGATTTTGCGGAACTGGTCTTTGGCCGCCGCCACGCCGCCGCCCGCGGATATGTCCGCCGCGGGATTGTAAATTCCTCCGCTAGTATAACCGCTCCCGCCTTTATACAGCCCGCCGTAAAGCAAGTTGCGCATCAATTTAATCGCCAGCTGGTTTAAAAAGATATTCACCGCGTCAATCAGCGCGTCGCCGGTAAATTTAACCACATCCTCCGGTTTTTTTATTAAATCCGACTCTACGCTTGCTTTTATTAGCGACGCCGGAGTAGCGGTATCGCCGGCTAAATTACGCACGTTAAGCCAGCCCTGATTCATTTTTAATTCGTCCAAAGTTGAATTGGCCTGCTTGGTTATTGATTGCAAAAAATCCGTATTGATGCTCAAAGCGATGCCCAAATCGTTTGAGGTCGGCTGAAAATAATCCTGAAAATCACGCAAAAACATTGGGCTGCGCAGTTCCGCTTCCCAATTATTGCGCATCTGGCTAAAGGTGCAGGCTGGCTTTGGCCGCTGGAACTGGTACAGACCCAAACCAATGCTAAAATCTAAACCCAAAGACGGCTGGCATAAATTAAGCCCGCCAAAGCCTTTGGAGCCTAAAGTGGACAAAAAATCTCCGGCCGCCGCGTCCAAACTGTCGGTAAATACCTGTCCCAGACTTCTGGTTTCAAAAGCCGCTTTTTGCCCGGTCATGCCGCTCGCGACATAGTTTGCCGCGTCGTAGGCAAGCGTATTTAACATTGTCGTCAGCCCGCGCTGAAAAGCGATAGAACCCGCTTCAGCCAGTCCCTTACTTAAAGTATCTAACATTTTATCAAATAAACTCTGTTTTTTTTGTCCACCGGATAATTGCCCGGAAGATACTTCAACGCCTGTACCCGTCATCCACCCTGGCAACTTCGGGTCTGCATCTATCATTGGAGGCATAGCCTCTATTGGCGTCATAGCTTGTACTGGTGTTACCGCACTAAAAGTAAAAATAAAAAACAAACTAACTATCGTCAGTCCAAAAACTATTTTTTTAAATTTTCTTGCGGAAAGCATGGGAAAGAAAATTGTTAAATTGTTACATTGCTAAATTGCTAATTTATCACTCGTAAACTTTATTAAACCATTAAGTTCACGCGGCAACTTTTGCAACTCGCAAAAAATAAAATTATATTCTTCTAGTTTTAATAATTGCCGTACTTTTGCTTTTTCGTTCCAATCCAGCGATTCTTTGATTGAACCGCAGCTATAGCGATAAAAATGGATTTTATCTTGTTTGTGATAACGGCCAAAACCTTCGGCGATATTAGCTGATATTGAATCCATTGCTCTGACAAATTGATCGCCAACTGTCTTTTTCGCAAAATAATCCCATTTGATGACTATATTCCAAACATAATTAGACAAATGAAAGGCAATTTTATAAGCGTTAATATCATTCAACTGCAGATACTTTTTATCCATAGCAATTTAACAATGCAACAATTTAACAATTTATTCTTGCCCTTTCAGCGTCTGCTGATATATTTGGATTAATTGTTCATCGCTAATTTTACCCAGCGTATCGTCATCCATCCCGGCTTGTTTCAACATCGCGCGCAAACTTTGCGCGTCCGCCTTGCCCTGCAAAATACTTTGCATTATTTGCTGTTCAGCGCCTTGATTTTGACTGGCGCCGGCCGCTTCTTGTTCAATTTTGCTTTGTTGCAGATAATCGGAAATGCCTGCCGTGTTCAACTGCGGCGTTTGATTGCCGTATAAATCAGGGCCGGTTGTGGTGGCAATGGCATTAGCCGGCTGTTCATTGCCGGCGCAAACTTTTCCCTGCGAGCAATTCGGGTCAGTTTCCCGTTCTATTTCTTTTTTATCTAAAATGCCATCGCTGTCGCTATCCTCCAAATACGGCGAGGTGCCGTAAACATAAAGTTCGTCATAATCGGATAATCCGTCTTTATCCGTGTCTTGGGAGCGCAGTTGCGCGGCCGTATCAGTATCGTTGCCGCCGCCTCTAGTTTTCTGCAACTGGACCAATTCTTCCGCCGTTAACGGTTCCGTCACCTGCAAGCCGCTTTTAAACTGCACCGCCCATAAAATCAGGGCGCTCACGCCAAAAATAGCTAAAAAAGCCACGCCCGCTTTCTGTTGCCAGCTTAAGCCAGCCGGCATCTGCGTCTGCGTCTGCGGGCTTAATGCCTGCATTTTTTCCCGATAGTCTTCGCCGGAGATGTATTCGTCAGTTGGCGCATTTGAATTACCTATATTGTCGTCAAAATTTTCTTGGTTAGCCATAGAAAATGTTAAAATTGCTAAATTGTTAAATTGTTATAAAGCTTCTTAATTTCGTTGCGTAGTAATTTAGCAATGTAACAATTTAACAATGTTTTTTACTTCTCAACAGTTATGTTAATTATAACATATTTCGGCTATCTAAAGCAAAGTATAAATTCCGCCAATCATCAAGCGACAGCTCTTGCGCTCTTGCTGTTTCCGCTAGCCCGCAATCCGCTAAAATTTTTTTAATAATCTCTGTTTTTATTTTTAATCCCTTGGTTAGATTCCCCTGTAATTGTTTGCGTTTGGCGCTAAACCCAATTCTGACTAATTTAAAAAATTTTTCATCCACCTCACCCCTTCCCCTCTCCTTACTAAGGAGAGGGTGCCGAAGGCGGGAGAGGTGAACGATCGCGCTTTCCACCTTCGGCTTAGGCCAAAAAGCATCTGCCGGCACGCGCGCGATAATTTTCGGCGCCGCGTAAAATTGCGCCGATACGGCGAGCAGGCTCATTTGCCCCGCGCGCGCGCAAATTCTTTCCGCCACCTCTTTTTGTAACATCAGCGTCATTTCGCTCGGCTTATTCTCAACCTCTGACAAAAATTTCCGCAAAAACCTTGAGGTTATGTTATAGGGCAAGTTGGCGACAACCTTGTAGGAAGTATTTAGTATCTGGTATTTAGTATCTGGTATTTTTTTTTGGACATTTGGATTTGGGATTTGATTTGACATTTGAAATTTGACATTTGAAATTTTTAAAATGTTCTCATTTACTATGCTCACATTTTCTATCCCCTCTTTTTCTAAGCGCATCTGCAACGCCCCCGCTAGCTTGTCGTCCACTTCCACCGCTATGACTTGTTTTACTTTCCGCGCCAGCATCTCGGTTAAAAACCCAAGCCCCGAACCGACTTCTAAAATAACATCATCCGATTTTAAATCAGCGGCGGCAATAATTTTTTCATATATATATTCTCTAATTAAAAAATTCTGCCCTTTTGAGCGGGCAGGAACGATGTTGTGTTTAGCGCATAATTGCTTTGTGTGCTCCAGAATATTCATATAAATGACATTGAGTAGGAGACTGGATATTGGGATATTGGGATATTGGGACATCACGCAATGATATTAAGGATGTTTATGTTGATAAAACATATTCTGTGCGTTGCGAATATCTAATATCCTAATATCTTAGTATCTATATTGGTTGTTTAAACAAATCTCTGCTATAATATAATTATTGTTAAATATATCACGGATATCAAATTATATGCGAAGTATTTCCGACTCCGCCATCCGCAACTTATTAATCGCCGCCCTAATAATCATGATTATTATTTTGGGGCTGTTTTCCGCCTCGGTTTTTGCTTCCGATGGCAGCGTATTGATTGGCGGCCGCATCAGCATGGTGATTCCCGCACCTTCGCCTCTAGGTACTGCGCCCGGACCTTTAGCCGTATCTTGGATTTGCGCGCCCTGTGCCGTTCCGCCCGGGCCGCCCGCATGCTGTCCGCCGCCGGGCGATTTGCAGCAAAGACTGATAGGCCCGCAATATTCCGGCAATACTTTAGCGGATGTATTCGTTTATAGCCCTTATTCTGCCAAACGCTATACTTCTATTTTAATTCCCAAATCTTCCCGTACTTGCGCTAGTCCCCGCCCGGGAGCTTTTTTTCTCGGTAAAGGCATCCCGGCCAGACCGGGACAAAACGCGCTTTTAATGACCGCTATCGGCTGCAGCAAATAAGTCTATAGAGTCAAAAGTCTGGACTTTCTAGACTTAAGTATTTCCTCCACTTTTTTAAGATCATTAACATCCGTCACCTGCAGCCAAAAACTAGCCGGCACGATTTTTACGTCAAAATCCTGCGCCGCTTTAACCAGCGTTTGCGGCAAACCCCACTCTTCTCTGTCCGGCAATTTAACTAATTCATAGTTAAAAATATCGGGCTGCAAAACGAATAATCCGATGTTCATTAAATGCTCGCGTTCGTGATTATGTTCGCCCTCAATAATTTCCTGCAGATGCCCGTCCGGTTTTAAGATTATTCGTCCGCCGCGCGTCGGCCCCTGCACTTTTTGCGCCAGCACCGCCCAATCGTGCGCCAAGCATTGTTTTAAATCTTCACGCGAATAAATATCGTCTCCCATCAGACTGATAAATTTTCCGCGAATTTTATCTTTCGCGAGCCATAAAGCCTTGCCGGTTCCTAAAAGCTCTGGTTGCTCCACGTAAATTATTTTTCGGCCTTTATACTCATGGCCGAAATAATCGCTGATTTGTTTTCCCAAATAACCGATTATCATAATCACTTCGTCAACATCGTTCGGCAGTTCGTCCAACTTATGCTCTAACAAATTTTTACCGGCCGCCTTTAGCATCGGCTTGGGAATATCGTGCGTCAACGGGCGCATGCGCACCCCTTTGCCCGCGGCGAGTATTACTGCTTGCATACGAAAAAAGTCAAAAGTTAAAAATAAAAAGTCAAAAATTATTTTTTGGCTCCTTATTTTTCTTTTTGACTTTAATCACGTCTTACTTATAATATTCCTTAATTTTTTCACGCTGCCGCCGCTTACTTTCATATTCGTTTTTTTACGCTTGTCCTTTCGCTTAAAATGACGCTCGTAGCTCTCTGTTAAATTATCATAATGGTTATTTCTGTCAACTTTCATGGGACTAAAAATATGGTATAATTAAAGCACTCTTATCATAACGCAAAGTCAATAAAAAAACAACAAAAACCATGATTCAATTCACTAAATACGCGAACGACAAATTTGAAATACTGAATAAGTATAAAGTTTTTATTACCAAAGAACAGATAGAGGAAGTTTTGCGCTTGCCGGATGCGACGCGCCGCAAGGGCAAATATTTAATATGCGCTAAAGGCAAATTGGCGGCAGTTCTAAAAATAGAAGACGGGATAAATAAAGTCGTTACTTTTTATCCGACAAAATAAGTCTGCAAAATCCATAAAGTCAATTCTTTATTTAAGACTTTAAGGACTTTTGACTTTATGACTTTTAACTAATTTTATGTATTTTGATCTCGAATCAAACATAGTTTCTCTGGAAATCGCGAGCGGCAAAATTGACCATGTGCTTGAACTGGGAAATTTTTTAATTCACGTTAATAAAAATAACGCGCCGCTTTTGATTGAAATTTTAGACGGCGGCAAATTCGTTTCCCAATTTAAAAAAGTGGAGGGGAAAAAATTCATTGAATCCGCGATGCCGGCCAATAATTAACCCGATATGCGATTATCAATTCCGCTGCTAATTAGTTTTAGTTTGATAATAACCGGTTGCGGTTTTAACGCGCCGCCGATTGTCAAAGGAGTAAAATTACCGCTGCCTAACGGCGTTAAAAGCGTCTGCTTTGAAAATGGCTGCTTTGAGGTTGAATTGGCGGTTGCGCCAACGGAGCGCGCGCTGGGTTTAATGTATCGCGAAAAATTGCCGAAAAACCGCGGGATGCTGTTTATTTTTCCGGCAGAGGGGCTTTATGATTTTTGGATGAAGAATACTTTAATTCCGCTGGATATTATTTGGCTTGATAAAGACAAACGGGTTGTTTATGCCAATAAAAATACCGCTCCCTGCGGGCAAGAGCTCTGTCCAACGATAAAACCCGACCGGCAAGCTCAATTTGTTTTGGAAATAAACGCCGGGCTGGCCGACCGAATGGGATTAAAAATCGGCGATTATTTGAATTTTTTTCAAAATTAAAGCCCCGAAAAAAAATATCGGGGCGGGCGGCGGCCAAATTTTTACCCTCGCTTTATTTTTAATAATTAGCATTTACAATCTCCTCCCTAAATTTCCAGATCACGTTAGTGATGCAGACGGGAACATCAAAAAATTCCCCCCCGTCATACTCGGTTTTTATCGCTTCCAAAAACTGATGGCGGAATTCGCTTTTAGTATGCCCTGGGAATCCCGCGCAAAATTTTTTAACGAATTCCAACGATAAAGGATTGGGCTCGCCAGACGACACCCAATGCCTATCGCTTTGGAGAATTTCCAACAGATTGAAAAATTCTCTTTTGCCGTTTTGAGGAGTGGAAAGAGCGCTATCGTGGTTCATGGCATTATGCCTCGTTTTCCGGCCGCCGCTTACTTCCAATATACCTTACTTTTAAAAAAACAAAAAGAGCGCCCTAATATTGGGACGCTCTTTTTTAAAATTTTATCTGTTTCTTTCCACTTCTTCCTGATCTCTTTCTTCTTGCCGGTTATAAGCGCGAAAGCCGGTGCCGGCCGGAATCAAGCGACCGATGATGACGTTTTCTTTCAAACCTTCCAAATAATCAATCTTGCCGGTAACGGCCGCTTCTATCAAAACCCTGGCGGTTTCTTGAAAAGAGGCGGCGGACAGGAAGCTGTCGGTCGTAAGCGATGCTTTCGTCATGCCGAGCAAAAGCTGTTCGCCGGCCGCCGGCTTCTTTTTGGCGGCGCGGGCGGCGCGGTTAGCAACTTCAAAAATAGCGCTTTCCACTATTTCTCCCGACAAAAGCTCGGTATCGCCGCCGTCTTTTATCAGCACGCGGGAAAACATCTGTCTGACTATTACTTCTATGTGCTTGTCGTTAAGCGGCTGTCCTTGGGAAGAATAAACGTTTTGGATGTCGTGGATAATATAGCGCTGGGCGGCGAGCCGGCCGCAAAGGGCAAAATACTGGTGCAAATCCAAACTGCCTTCAGTCAATTGCGATCCTTTAGTTATTTTTTGGCCGTCATTCACCCAAATGGCGTATCCTTTGGGGATAACAAATTCTTTCGCTTTGTCAGCCGTAAAGCTTACTTTAATATATTTGTCGTTTAACGCCGCTTCGCCCGCGTTTTTTGCTTTTATCTCCAAGCCGTCCATGCTGAATAAAGCTTGCCCCCGCTCAACCTGCTCTTTATCTTTAACTAAAACCATTGGTTTGATTTTCTTTTTGGCGGCGCGATTTTTGGCAAAATCCCCTTCTTTGGGCAAATTTAATAAAATATCGCGCGCCGCTTCCGCGAAATAATATTTGTCGCTGTCCAAACCCTGATAAATAATTTTAATGATTTTAGCGTTGTTGCTTTGAGTTATCACTTTGCCGTGTTCGTCTTCAATCGTGCGATCAATGTCTTCTATTTTCACCGTTCCGTCAACGTCCGTGACAAAAGCGCGGCGTTTGGGCGGACGAGCTTCAAAAATTTCTTCCACGCGCGGCAAGCCCTGAGTAATGTCTTCGCCCGCGACGCCGCCGGTATGGAAGGTGCGCATTGTCAGCTGCGTTCCCGGCTCGCCGATTGACTGGGCGGCGATAGTTCCGACCGCCACGCCCTGCCGCACTATTTTATTATAGCTTAAATCATAACCGTAGCAGGTGGCGCAGATTCCCTTTTCACAGCGGCAATTCAGCGGACTGCGGATGGAAGCTTCGGCAATGGTTTCTTTTTCCAAATGTTTAATGGCTTCTTCGCTCAAAAATTCTCCCTTTTTAGCCAATACTTTTCCTTTAACGTTAACCAGGTCTTCGGCTAAATAACGGCCGGCGATGCGCCGCAACAAGGTGGTGCCTAACCCTTCGCTTTCCGCCTGCGTAATCACTAATCCTTCGGCGGCGCCGCAATCATCGGTCGTAATTATTATATTTTGAGCGACGTCAATCAAACGGCGGGTAAGATAGCCGGCGTTGGCGGTGCGCAAGGCGGTATCGGACAATCCTTTGCGCGCCCCGTGCGTCGCGATAAAATATTCCAAGACGTCAAATCCTTTTTTAAAATTTCCTTTGACCGGCAATTCAATAATCGCGCCGGAAGGAGAAGTGACCAACCCTTTCATGCCGATTAATTGCGTCAACTGCGCCCAAGAACCGCGCGCGCCGGATTGAATCATGGAATAAACCGAGCCCTTAGGATTAAGATTGCGCTTGATTGATTCGGCGATTTTATCTTTGGTTTCAGTCCATAATTGCACCACCTTCGCGTATCGTTCGCTTTGAGTCAATAATCCTTCTTCGTACTGCTCCTGCACTGATTCAACTTTTTGATTGGTCTCTTTAATTAACACTCCCCGCTCCGGCATATCCGGCAAATCGCCCATGCCCCAAGACAAGCCGCTTTGGGTAATGTATTTTAAAGCCAATTCTTTCACGTCGTCAACGAGTTTTACGGTTTGATCCTCTCCGTACAAAGACAAGCAATCTTTGATAATGTTATTAATGTCTTTCTTTAAAATAACGTCATTGATGAAACGCAATTTTTCCGGCAGGATTGAGTTAAAAATAACGCGACCGACGGTGGTATCCATGATTTCCGACTTGCGGCTGGAAATTTTAACCCTCGTTTTAATCGGTTCGCGCAATTTGGTCCGGCCGCATTCGTAAGCAAGTATCGCCTGTTCTTCATCGGCGTAAAGCGCCGGCTTATCCCCCGCTCTGTCCGCGTCCGTATTGGTTAAATAATACGACCCCCAAACAATATCGTAAGACGGGCTGACGATTGGATTGCCGGTAGCGGGTTTTAACAAATTATGGCTCGCGAGCATGATGTCGCGCGCTTCCGCCACCGCTTCTTTGGTCAAGGGGACGTGGACCGCCATTTGGTCGCCGTCAAAATCGGCGTTAAAAGCCGCGCAAACCAGCGGATGGATTTGAATCGCTTTGCCTTCAATTAAAATCGGCTTAAACGCCTGAATGCCCAAGCGGTGCAAAGTGGGAGCGCGATTTAAAAACACGTAAGCGTTGACGATAATTTCTTCCAAGATATCCCAAACGTCGTCGGAGCCGGCTTCAATGTAGCGCGAGGCGCTGCGCACGTTATGCACGATTTCCCGCTTGATTAATTTGCTGATGACGAACGGCTTAAATAATTCCAGCGCCATTTTTTTCGGCAAGCCGCATTGGTACAAATGCAAGCGCGGGTTAATGACGATCACCGAACGGCCGGAATAATCAACGCGCTTGCCCAGTAAATTCTGGCGGAAGCGGCCTTGTTTGCCTTTTAAAATATCGGCTAAAGACTTAAGCATTCTTTTTTGGCCGGTGGACGCAGTCACGGTTTTGCCGTGGCGGGCGGAATTGTCAATCAGAGCGTCAACCGCTTCCTGCAACATGCGTTTTTCGTTGCGGCAGATTACTTCCGGCGCGTTCAATTCCGTAAGCTGCTTTAAACGGTTGTTGCGGCTGATCACGCGGCGGTACAAATCGTTTAAATCGCTCGTCGCGAATCGGCCGCCGTCAAGAGGCACCATTGGGCGCAGGTCCGGCGGAATTATCGGAATAATTGTTAAAATCATCCAATCTGGACGCAAATTATTAACCGCTAAACTTTTGAGTATCTTTAGGCGGCGCAAAAGTTTCTCGCGCTTGGAATCAATTACTTCTTCCAAGTTTTTTTCCAACTCTTTGATTTTTTTCTTTAAATCCAATTTCTGCATTAATTTTAAAACCGCTTCCGCGCCAATGCCCGCCTCAAAGATATGGCCGTATTTAATGGCCAAATTCTGATAAGCGTGTTCGGAAATGACCGCCAGCGGCTTTATTTCTTTAATTTCCTCCTGCGCGGTTTTGAAAGCTTGCTCTAATTTTTCCGTTTTTTCCGTCTGAATTTTTTCCAGCTGTTCAAGTTCTTCGGCCTTATGTTCGCTGGACTGCATGGCTGATTTCTTGCTTTTGAACTCCGCTTCAATTTGCTTTTGTTTGCTCTTAAACTCCTGTTTTATCTGTTCAATCGTCGCCTGTCTTAACTCTTCGTCCACGTCGGTAATGACAAAATTGGCAAAATAAACCACTTTTTCCAGCGCTCCGGCCGGCAAATCCAAAATCAAGCCGATTTTAGAAGAAATGCCGCGTAAAAACCAAATGTGCGTTACCGGCGCTTCCAACTTAATGTGCCCCATCCGTTCGCGCCGCACCACGCTACGCGTCACTTCC
>Ga0210057_1008726_pt1 | contig 11904 bp, 12 predicted proteins | sample CryGeyCG2114_010_2_FD_183968 | JGI IMG/M metagenome (GOLD analysis project Ga0210057, IMG submission 183968) | Groundwater microbial communities from aquifer - Crystal Geyser CG10_big_fil_rev_8/21/14_0.10 (SPAdes) (version 2) | ecosystem: Environmental > Aquatic > Deep subsurface > Groundwater ...
ACTTTGCTCTTTCCCCGACACAAATCAGAACCTTTGGATAAAAGGCACCCGCCTGCTCATTGTAAAATAAAATCTGCAAGGGTTTTTCAAGGCTGCTCTCCGCGGGCACATCGATGACGATGCCGTCTCTGGCAAAGCCAGAATTTAATGCTTCCATCGAATCCTGGCGGAGTTGAGGAGACTTCTTTCTGCGTTGTCGGATGGTCTTAACAACATTCATCGTTCTTTGTTCGAGCAGCTCACCCAAAGAAGAAATCCGCCAATATTTTCGATTCAACACGTCCAAGTCTGACAACCTAGCGGACAACTCTCCGTTCACAAAAACTAAATTAAAAAAAGACTTGGATAAATAGCCGCTGAGCTTTTCGTGCAAGTCCCCAGTGGCCATCGGCGTTCGAACCAACGGCGGAAGCAACTGCTCATGTTGAAGCCCTTGAAGACTGGTATATTTCCAGTCCTCGAGTTTTTTCGACGGAAGGCCCGCCTTTTCAAAATAATTAAATCCATTTCTGCGCACCTGATTCCACGGGGCTACCAGGTTCGATTTTTTTTGAAAGGATTCAAACTGATCTCTCAAATTCATGACACCAACCAATCATATCCTTGCTTCTCTAACTTCAAGGCCAGACTGGCGTCCCCAGTTTCCACAATTTTACCCTGGGCCAAAACATGCACAAAGTCAGGCTTGATGTGATCCAACAGTCGTTGATAATGAGTGATCATCACGATGGCGTTGTTTTTATTTTTTATTTTATTCACTCCTTCAGCCACAATCTTCAACGCATCAATGTCGAGACCAGAATCTGTTTCATCCAACAGAGCCAAACGAGGTGCCAACACCGCCATCTGCAGAATTTCATTTTTTTTCTTTTCGCCGCCAGAAAAACCAACATTGACGGGGCGTTCGATGAAATCTTGCTTCATTTTTACCAGCTTCATTTTTTCTACCAACAGCCGCCGAAAGTCCTCATCGGAAAGCTCTTCAGAGCCGTGATGCTTTAAGACTGAATTCAGGGCTGTATGCAGAAACTGAAAATTTGAAACTCCTGGGACTTCGACGGGATACTGCATGGCCAGAAAAATTCCCTCTTTGGCTCGAACATCAGGATCCAACTCTAACAAATTTTTCATTTGAAAATTGATTTCGTACAAAACCTCACCAGCCGTCACCTGATACGACGGATGCCCAGCCAACACCTTAGACAAAGTACTTTTGCCAGAACCATTGGGCCCCATGATGGCATGAACCTCTCCGGCGTTCACCTTGAGATCAATGCCCTTTAAAACTTCTTTGTCCTCAACTTTTGCTCTTAAATTCTTAATTTCTAACATCATCACCCTACGCTGTTTTCTAACTTCATCTCGATCAATTTTACGGCTTCCACTGAAAACTCGAGAGGAAGCTCCTTGAAGACCTCTTTACAAAACCCATTCACCAGCAACGAGATTGTCTCCTCCATGTTCAAGCCCCTTGATTGCAGATAAAAAATCTGGTCTTCACTGATTCTCGACGTTGAGGCCTCGTGCTCCAAAATGGCTGTTTTATTTTTCACTTCGATATACGGAAAAGTGTGAGCACTGCACTTGCTTCCAACGAGCATGGAGTCACATTGGGAATAGTTTCTTGCATTCTCTGCACTTGGCATGATCTTGACTTGTCCGCGATAAGCATTGCTCGAATGCCCCGTCGAAATCCCCTTGGATATAATCGTGCTCTTGGTATTTTTTCCGATATGGATCATTTTGGTCCCGGTATCGGCCTGCATATAGTCGTGGGTCAATGCCACAGAATAGAATGCACCTTCGGAATGATCGCCTTGCAAAATAACCGAAGGATATTTCCAAGTGATCGCTGAACCACTCTCCACCTGCGTCCATGAAATCTTTGACCGAGGGCCAACACATTTTCCCCGTTTAGTGACAAAATTATAGATTCCGCCCCGACCATGTTTGTCCCCCGTATACCAGTTCTGAACGGTGGAATACTTGATTTCGGCATTTTCCATGGCCACTAGCTCGACAACGGCTGCATGCAGTTGGTTTTCATCTCGTTGAGGCGCGGTGCAACCCTCGAGGTAATTAACGAAACTGCCCTCTTCTGCAACCAACAAGGTTCGTTCAAATTGACCCGTCTCTGAAGCATTGATTCGAAAATACGTCGATAGATCAATCGGACAACGAACACCTTTGGGAATATAGCAGAATGATCCATCGGTAAAAACAGCGGCATTGAGTGCCGCATAATAGTTGTCGCTGATCGGGACCACGCTGCCCAAATATTTTTTTACAAGATCTGGGTATTTCTGCAAAGCTTCCGAGATCGAACAAAAAATCACACCAGCTTCTTCGAGAACTTCCTGGTGAGTGGTTCCAATAGATACGGAGTCAAAGACCACATCCACAGCCACTCCTGAGATTCTTTTTTGCTCCTGCAAAGGAATTCCCAGCCGTTCGAAAGTTTTGACCAATTCAGGATCCAAATCATTCAAGGATTTTGGCCCTTCGCCCGCACCCTTTTTGGGCGCCGAATAATAGACAATGTCTTGAAAATTAATTTTGGGGTAATGCACATGGGCCCAGGTGGGTTCTGTCATTGTTTGCCAATGACGAAAAGCCTTCAGGCGATACTCCAACATCCAGATGGGTTCATTTTTCTTGCTGGAGATCAGACGAATGATGTCTTCGTTGAGCCCCTTTGGAACTTGCTCAGTCTCAATATCGGTGACAAAGCCATATTTATAGCCTTCATCGATCACTGAATTGGTATTTTTACTGTCCGCCAAGTTTCTCTCCACTTTGTTCTGCTCAAAAATCTTCACTCTTACTTGCTGCTCAACAAATCCTTCAGCGACATTCCCTGATAGAACTCATTTAGTTTTTTATTGAGTTGATGCACCGGCGAAATGATATTGCAGCTCGTCTGCATTTCGCAGGGGTCCACTTTGCCCATACATTTGGCAATCTTGGTGGGCCCTTGAATCACCTCGAGTAAGTCATTCAACGTCACCTTGGAAAGATCTCGGGTGATCAGATATCCACCAAAGGCCCCGTGCTCCGCTCTCAAAAGACCTTTTTGAGCCATCATCTGCATCACTCGAGCTGTTGCGTCAAAGGGCGCATGATAGCTCTCAGACACTTCTTTCGCCGACGTCAATTCCCCCATGGGCTTTTCACTCATGTGTTTCAAAGCCATCAACGAATATTCAAGTTTTCGGTTGAGTTTGTTCATCGTCTCTCCAAAAAAAGCTCTGTCTGCGGTTTAAATGAAGACCAGATGAAAATCAATTGAATTACGTCATTTTTTGGCGTATTTGAACTGAATGCGTTTAATCGGTTTGATCTTTGGTGTTTTCGGTATTTCTTTCTTCGTTCTAGCCTTGGTCCGTTTTGGTGGCCTGTCTCAGTCTTATAAGGAATTTGAAACTCCTTATTTTTCGGTGCCGGCCAACCCAACTGCTGCGGAGACTGGTCTGGAAACCGTTTCGATCATCATTCCTTGGGAGCAAAGTTTTTGGCTGCAAAAGATGCCTCATTTGATTCTTTGGACCGAAGTTTACCGTGGTGATGGCGAGACTCTGTTGGTGAAACCCTGGGTTGATCGCGATAAAGCTCTCAAGACTTTAGAGAAAGTCGCCAACCCCGCAAGACCTCTCTTGAAGGATCTTCTGGTTAAATTTCCACAAACACGTTTTGTGGTTCAGTGTAACGACAATGTTGAAAACATTCATCGGCAATTGGCGCAAGTGATTGAAGAAGCAAAAGCCACCGAACGAGTACTGATTCAGAGCAATTACAACTCGATCCTGGTGAGCACCAAGGAGCTTTTGCCCAGAGCCCTCTATGGATCCAGCCCAGCTGATTACACCCGACTGAAAGTTTTTGATTCCTTGTGGATTCTGCCGTCAGTGCCCTTTAAGGGAGACGTTTTTTTTGGTCCTCTGATTTATCGAGGCCGCTCGACTATCAACTCAGATATCGTCATCGAAATGAAACGCCGATTTAAAAAGGTCTTTCTTGGGCCCTTGTTGTCGCAGGAAGAGGTCGATAAAGCCATCGCATTGGGCGCCGATGGACTCTTTGTCGAAGACCCCATCATGGTCCATCGACCAGCTTCACCCAACCTTTGATCAAGCCTTAGGTCGAGTGATCCTCTCACTATGACACAAGATGCTGTCCTCTCTGTTTAATTCTTTCGAAATGGGCAAAGGTATTTGCGCCATGGAAGGTCTCCTTGTAACTTTTAAGAAGTGCTTAATCAGGATCAAAGTCAGGAGGACTTATGAAGGTCAATCTCAGCGCATGGGATGCTATTCTCCAAGCCAGTTTTATTGTTCAACTTACGCTTCTCGTTCTTGTTGGGCTTTCAATATTTTGTTGGGGTGTGGCCTTCTTGAAGTTTCGCCAATTCAAAGACCTGCGTACATCCAACGATCATTTTTTAACCATGTTCTGGAAGGCCACCTCTTTGGATGCTCTCTATGAGGACTTTGATATGTTTAGAAAAAGTTCTCTCGCACGCGTTTTTAAATCTGGTTACTTGGAAATGCAGAAGCTCGCTGGACAAAATAAAAATCAAGGCAATCAGCTTCAATTGTCGGGATCAGACAATGTTGAGAGACAACTGCGAAAGGCGATGGATCTCGAGGTTTCATTGATGGAGTCAAAGCTGACCCTGTTGGCAACCACCGGAAGCACAGGACCCTTCATTGGATTGTTTGGAACCGTTTGGGGAATTATGACCTCGTTTCACAAAATTGGCCAAACTGGATCTGCAAGTCTTGCCGTCGTGGCGCCTGGTATTTCGGAGGCCCTTGTTGCAACTGCCATCGGGCTCGCCGCTGCGATTCCCGCGGTCGTTCTTTACAATCACTTTGTCGCCCAAATTCGTCTGCAAGAAATTGCTCTCAATAACTTCAGTAGCGATTTTTTAAACATCATCAAACGAAATTTCTTCAGAGAGTAGTTTCATGGGAATGAACTCGGGTTCTCCAAAAAGTCGAATGGCCATGAGTGAAATTAACGTCACCCCATTGGTCGATGTCATGCTGGTACTGCTGATTATGTTCATGGTGACCACTCCGTTGATGCAACAGGGGATTGAGGTCGACCTTCCAAAAACATCGGCCTCCGGAGTTGATCCCACCGAAGATCCCTTTGTATTAACGATCTCTGCCAACCAAAAAATCACGGTTGGAAAACAGCCCCTAGCATTGAATGACCTTCGAGAAAAATTGAAGGCTATTTTTGAAACCAGAAAAAACAAACAGATCTATTTGCAAGCAGATCGCAAGGTGGATTACGGCTTTGTCGCCGAAACAATGGCCGAAATTCGAGCTGCTGGAATCTTTAACATCGGACTGATCACGGTGCCTAAGTCGCCATGATGAGAGATGAGCTCGGACGTCAAAATCAGACTCTCAACAGATATGTGAAGATTTCTTTGTTGCTTCACGCAGCTGTTTTGCTAATTTTCACCGTCGATGCGGTGTTTTTTACGGATGAGCCAATTCAATTCGAACAGTCTGTTCGTGTAGATCTGGTGGCCCTGCCAGATAAAATCAGCAAGGAAATGCCGCCGGCGGCAGCTGAAAAAACACCTGAAAAAAAGGCTGAGGAAAAATCCAGCCCACCACCGGTCGAAAAAAAAGTGAAGCTGCCAAACAAGAAAACAGACACGGAAGCGGTTAATTTAGATAAAACCAAAAACAAACAAAAGCTGGCGATGGAAAAATTGAAACAAATGCAAGCTCTTGAGGAAATTCAAAAGGAACTCGATAAAGAGGCGCAAAAAAAAGCAGGCGCCAATATTAAATTCAAGGGCAACGTCATTTCTCCGGGCACTGCTTTGACCGGGATTCAACGTCTGCAGGCAGATACATATCTGGAGCAAGTTCACAGTCATATGGTGGCCAATTGGTTTCTGCCCGAGTACCTCAGAAAACGGCGACTTCGTACTGACGTCCTGGTCAAATTTGACCAAAATGGTCAAATTCTTTCCAAAGAGGTGGTTCGCTCCAGTGGAAATCCTACTTTTGATGATTTTGTTTTAACGGCGATCCAGAAAAGCTCGCCAGTCCCTGCCCCTCCAGCAAAATTTATGAGAATATCTGAAGTGGAAGGTTTTTTATTTAAGTTCAGTGACGATAACAATTGAGGTGTTGCTATGAAAAAAAGAGTTCTGTTTCTTTCGGCCCTGTCCTTTGTCTGCGCTTTGATCCTTGCCCCTCATGTTTCCGGGGCCGAGACTTCTTCTGGATCACAAATTCAAATTGATATTAAAAACGCCAAAGCAAAAAAGAGCCTGGTGGCATTTGCACCCCTGCAATTCATCGGAAATCCCGCCACCGCAAAAAATTACCAGAGCGTCGGTTCTGAACTTTTTCGTGTGATCTTCAATGATCTCAGCGTTTCCAGCTATTTTCAGTTCATTTCTCAGAACGCATTTTTAGAGGACACAACAAAGACCGGCATTCGTCCATTTCCTACCGATGCAAATGGCTTCAAATTTGATACCTGGAAACAGATCGGAACAGATTTTTTAGTCCGAGGGAACTTCACTATTTCCGGGGATGATATTTCATTGGAAATTTATGTCTACAATGTCACCAAAACAGATCTCGTCCTTGGGAAAAAATACAAGGGCCCGACCAAGGCTCTTCGCCGAATTGCACACACTTTTTCCAACGACTTTATGGAAGCTCTCACCGGCAGCAAAGGAATGTACTTGTCTAGGCTTGTTGTCGCCAGTGATCGTGGCGGTGGCAAGTTCAAAGAAATATACGTGATGGACTGGGATGGAGAAAATGTCGAGAAAATCACTAACCACCGCTCGGTAACTCTGTCGCCAACATGGTCTCCGGACGGAAATAAAGTCGCATATACGGCTTTTGTTCAGCGGGCAAAAACAAAAACCCGCAATGCAGATATGTTTATCTATGAACTCTCCACCGGAAAAAGATGGCTGGCGTCCTACCGCCAAGGAATCAATTCTGGAGCGGCGTTCTCTCCGGACGGAAAATCTCTTTTTCTTACAATTTCCCAAGGGGGAACACCGGACATCTATAAAATGGGCATTGACGGCGATTTGATCGGCAAAATTACCAATGGCCCTCGAGGCGCCATGAATGTCGAACCCTCGATCAGCGCCGACGGGAAAAAAATTGCCTTCTCTTCAGATCGAAGCGGGCAGCCGATGATTTATATTATGAATATCGATGGCACTGGGGCTAAAAGAATTACCTTTGCAGGAAAATACAATGCAACACCAGCTTGGTCACCTGATGGAAAACGTCTTGCCTTTTCCGGCTGGGCCGATGATCACTTTGATATTTTTACGATGAATGCTGATGGAACCGGCATGGTTCGAATCACATCTTCCAGGAAACCCAATGGCAAGTGGGCTCAGAACGAGGACCCTGTCTACTCTGTTGATGGCCGACATCTCGTTTACACGAGCAATCGCACGGGTGTGAATCAAATCTATATTTCAAACTTGGATGGCTCGGAAGAAAGACGAATCACATCGGATAGCCACAGCTACTTTAAACCCAAGTGGTCCAAAAATATCGAATAAAATAAAAGGCCACTTCTATGATGCCAGTTCTCTCAAAGCTTGATTCCTACTCTGAGTCCGAGCTTGAGAGATTGGCCCATTTTTCATCGGCGTTTTCTCGATACAAAATGATGCTCCAACAGCCCATGCCTCAGTCCTTTGCTGATCAGTTGCGCCGACGACGACATCAAGCCTGGATGGAATGTGCCGCAGCCGAGTTTTTTGAACGACATTCTACCGAAGATATTTGTCAGAGCTGGTCTCAAACCGCCGATGAAATTGTTCGACTGGCCTGCGATCATCTCGGCCAGATCCATTTTTCAAATTTTTGTCTCCTTGCGCTTGGGAAATGGGGGGCAGAGGAGCTCAACCTGAGTTCGGACATTGATCTCATTTTGATTTCCAACCAAGAAGACGAGCAGGCCAAAGTTTTTCTGCGAGAGCTACAGGGCCTCTTAAGCCACTCGACCACTTGCGGATTTGTTTTTCGGACCGATTTTGATTTGCGCCCCGGGGGACGCATGGGCCCGCTGGTTCCGACAGTTGATCAGTTTGAGGATTACTATGGGAACTATGGGGAAGCTTGGGAGAGACTCGCCTTTGTGCGCATGCGCCCAATTTGGGGATCTGAACAAATTACCCAGCGCCTGACCACGTTTGCCCAAAAGTTTTCTTACCGACGCCATCTTGATTATACTTTGATGAAGGACCTTCAACAACTTCGGCAGAGAATTCACTCGCAACATGGACATCGATCAACCCCAGAACAAATGGACCTCAAACTCGGCCTTGGGGGAATTCGCGACCTTGAACTTTTTGTCCACACCCTGCAGGTCATTCATGGCGGAAAAGATCTTTCGATGCGGCAGCAAAGAACATCTGCAGCACTCCGAGAATTGGAAAAAAAAGAGCTTCTTCCAAAAGATGATATTCACTTTTTAAATGCCCACTATTGGTCACTGCGGCACTGGGAAAATCTGGTGCAGATCGAAAACGATCTGCAGACGCACCTCCTGATCACTCAGTCTCCGGCGTTTCAGTCCCACCAACAACAACTGGAAACTCTTAAGACAGACATGCACCAATGTGATCATATTGTGAGCAGCCTGCTAGGCCGAGTAAGTTCACAAGCTCGTTCCGTACCAGAAAATTTGCCAGAACAAATTCAATGGCTGAGATCATTGGGATTTTCCCAAGAAACAGTCGAAGCCATTTGGCCCAATTTAATTAATCAGACCGTTTTTTCAAGACAAAAGGAAAGAGATGAAAATGATCGACAGAGATTTCTGTATCTCTTCATCGAAGAAATTTCTCGGTATCCCGAGACCCAAAATCGATCTCTGTCTCTGTTGCAAGATTTTTTAAAATCTATGCGCGCCAAAGCCACCTTTTTTTCATTGTTTCTTAATCAAGAAAGTTTGGTTGCGCAGGTGGCGAGAATCTTTGCCAACTCCCCCTATTTGGCGGGCCTTCTGATTTCAAGACCAGAACTCCTTGATAGCTTTGTTTTTCGCTCTCAACAGAGCCTCAACGGGGACGATCCTCAAGAGGTTCTCAGTCATCTCAGCGAGAAGAAACTTCTGAGTGAGTTGATCAACGGATTTCAATTTCTAAATAGTCTCGATTTGCCGGCACTGATCTCTCGACTCACGGAGACAGCGGATGAAATCACCCAATCTCTTTTAAAAACAATTGATGGAGGACGAGAAAACTCTCTTTTAATTACCGCCCTCGGCAAATGGGGTGGATGTGAGTTGGGCCTCCGTTCCGATTTGGATTTTATTTTTCTTCTAAAACACGAACCTCAAGAAGAAGATCTAAAAAAAGCCCGACGTTTCTTTTTCCGTCTGACTGAAACCCATCAGCGCGGGGGCTCCCTGTACTCGATTGATCTACGGCTAAGACCTTCTGGCAAGGGGGGTCTCGTGGTAACCTCCGTCGACCAATTGATCGAATACCTGAGCACGGAGGCCACGGCCTGGGAACGCCAGGCCTATTTGAGAGCCCGAGTTTTACACACCCCCGAGCTGAGTAAAAAAATTCACCAGGCCTGCATTCAGAGGCCTCTTCGCAAGGATGAACTTCAGGAGCTCGAGCGAATTCGGTTGGAATTGAAAAAGAAGTCTCAGCAAAGCGAAACTCGTTTTGATTTAAAGTACAGTGCCGGAGGATTTGTGGATATTGAGTTGGCACTGCAAGCTTGCATTTTGAAGAAGCAGGTTCTGCCGCAATCAACTCAAACTGAAAGCCTGCTCCGTCAATTCAGCACCGAGAATTCTGCTTGGAATGAACTCATTGAACCCTACTATTTTCTGCGCCTGATTGAGCAGCTGCAGCAAGCTTTGATTACGAGCGCAGAAGGCACAATTGAAATCTCTTCGGAAAATTTCCGCTCCTTAGCGACTCTTCTGCAAATAAACGAGGATACGCTGTCCGAAAAAATACGCTCTGCATTGAATGAAGCTCTGAGACTCTTGAATGCTCTTGACCCCCGAAGACAGCAATAATAACTCTTGGGGATTGAAATTCGAGGTGAAAAAAGATGATTCTGAAAAACAGCTCCATCAAACACAGTTATATTAAGGCCCTTTGGATTTATGCCGTTGCTCTTTTCCTGGTTTTTTTGAGTTTCCATTCGGAAGCCAATGCGAAAGACACAACGCCGAAGGCCGCCACAAAAAAATCTGCTAAAAGTACCGACGCTAAAAAAGTTGAAAAAAAGGAAAAAGATATGATCGCAATTTTTGAAACCAACAAAGGAACCTTCAAAGTAAAACTCTTCAAAGACAAAGCTCCAAAAACAGTGGAAAACTTTGTGGGTCTTGCGGAAGGAACCAAAGAATGGACTTCTCCAGACGGCAAAAAGACAAAAAATCATTTCTATGATGGTCTCAAATTTCACCGTGTTATTCCCAATTTCATGATTCAAGGTGGAGATCCACTTGGAAATGGCACCGGCGGTCCCGGATACAAATTTGGGGACGAATTTGACCCTTCATTGAAACACGACAAACCCGGCATGCTCTCCATGGCGAACGCGGGACCCGGCACCAATGGCAGTCAATTTTTTGTGACTGTTGCTGCAACTCCTTGGCTAGATGGAAAACACACGATTTTCGGTGAGGTCACCGAAGGTATGGATGTTGTTCAAAATATCTCCAAGGCCCAAACAGGCTCAATGGATCGCCCCGTTGAAGACATCGTTATTCAACATTTGAAAATTGAACGTAAATAAACTCGGCCAAAACTAGATCAGTCGTTGGATATAATGAGCGCCGATCGCAAAAATCAGCGGCGCCGAATATCCCCAATGAATAAATCGTCGGGGAACCCTTGCCATGTAGACCTGATATTCAGGGGCTTGGGATAAAAGCCGCTCTTCCTCTGTTGCTCTTAAATAGAATCCAAAAGATGACAAAATCCAAGCTCCGAAAACATCCAAACGGGGCACCAGTGGGAATATAAGAAGACCAATGTGTATGTAAGCGGAATACATTGGATGCCGAAGATATTGATAAGGTCCTTTGACCACCACCTTGCGCCAGGACGGCATCAGTCCAAAACTTCGTCCCTGCATGGTGACAGAAAGAATTAGGGCAAGACAGTAAAAGATCGCTGCGGTGACCAGATAAGGATCCACTCTGTGAGAGACCAAAGAAATATATCCAAAAGTGTAGGATGCAAAGATCACGTTCAGAGCAAGCCCAAGAATTACCTTCCAACTAACCAAAACTTTTTGTGGACGAGTATTAAGAACAAGAAAAACAATGACAATTCCCGGAAGAACCACTTGAGATAAATACCAGTAGAGGTCTAGCTTTTCTCGAAATGTACTTAACAGCTGGAAAAATGAATAAAGAAGAAGTCCTGGGAAAATAATCTTCTCGACGACGAACACAAATTTTTCAAAGTTGATATATTTTCTCATCAATTAGTTACACGTGTATTTTAAATACATATCCGGAAACATTCCTCCACCCGAAATCCACTGCATACAGGTCTGCCCAGCCGTAGAACAGGGCGCCCCCTCAGAAACGCCAGCACAGGCCGGAGCATCACCAGCTGACCCAGATCCACCGATATGCCAAGCATGACCTCCTCCGCCACCACCACCGCCGGAAAGTGTTGTTGGAGTGGTCGCCAAAGTTGTTGTCGGCGTAGACCCTGCCGCTGCGACATTGTTATTGAAAGAAGTAATGGCGGCATCGACCTGATCTTCATCATAAATGCTTCCGGTGGAGGCCGGCGTTACTACAGATCCTCCGGCTGAACAATAGACACAGGAATAAGTTTTAAATCCACTGGATTTAGAGGCCTGGAAATCAACCATCTCGCGAGGCACGAATACATTT
>Ga0210057_1008727_pt1 | contig 11903 bp, 12 predicted proteins | sample CryGeyCG2114_010_2_FD_183968 | JGI IMG/M metagenome (GOLD analysis project Ga0210057, IMG submission 183968) | Groundwater microbial communities from aquifer - Crystal Geyser CG10_big_fil_rev_8/21/14_0.10 (SPAdes) (version 2) | ecosystem: Environmental > Aquatic > Deep subsurface > Groundwater ...
CAGATTTTTCAATCAGCTTGGAAGCAGACTTCCCTGAAAGGACAAAAATTCCTCTGAAAAATCTTCTTCTGTGTCCCAGATGCTTGCGTCAACATGGACTGCGTCGAAATGATAAAAATCGGCAACACTTCCAGCGACTGCAGGCTGAAAGGCTTTCCTCATGAATTTATGGTAAGAAAACACGATATAAATAGTTTTGTCAATTTAATTAGTACAAATGTATAGTTAATATAGTTAATTTTATATATTTGTCTGGTATTATTGAAAAAATAACCTAAAAAATAAACGAATGCACAAATGAACGTCGATGAGAAAGATAAAAGGATAATGAATCTGCTGCTTGAGAACTCAAAGCTGTCATACAGACAGATTGCAAAGAAAGTAAATCTTTCAGTTGCGACTGTGATAACCAGGGTGAAGCGGCTTGAAAAAGAGAAGATAATAAAAAAATATACAATGCTTCTTGATTATGAAAAACTTGGTTATGATATTCCTGTTGTGATTGACTTGAGAGTTTCAAAGGGAAAGCTATTTAATGTAGAGAAAAAAATTGCAAACAACCCAAATGTGTTTTTTGTTTACGATAAAACAGGATTGTTTGATGCAACAATAATTGCAAAATTCAAAAACAGAAAAGATATGGATGATTTTGTAAAGATGCTTCAGACACTTGACTTTGTTGAAAGGACTGAAACTCAGCTTATTCTCAATACACTCAAGGAAGAAGGAATAAAACTTTAAACCTGTGGGATTTTCTGTTTAATATGGGAATAAAGGAAAAACTGGATTTTGCAATTAAAAGAATAAAGGAAGCTGCAGAAAGAGCTTCAAGAAATCCTGATGAAGTAAAGCTTGTTGCAGTTACAAAATATTCTGAGCCTGAGCAGATAACAGAAGCAATTAATGCAGGGGTCAGAATAATTGGCGAGAACAGAATACAGGAATCAATTGAAAAGTTTGGAAAAATTCCAAAGACTGAAAGGCATTTTATAGGAAGCCTGCAGACAAACAAGGCAAGATATGCTATAAGTTATTTTGATGTTATAGAATCTGTTGATTCATTGAAGCTTGCAGGAGAAATTGACAAGGAAGCAAAGAAAATTGGAAAGATAATGCCTGTTTTTGCTGAAGTGAATGTTGGAAGAGAAGAGAGCAAGCATGGCGTAATGCCCGAAGATACTGAAGAGTTCTGTAATAAGATTATGAAATTTACAAATTTAAGGCTTGATGGATTAATGTGCATTGCGCCTTATTTCCCTCCTGAAGAAATTGAAAAGACAAGAAAGTATTTCAGGCAGATGAATGAATTAAAGAAAAAAATTGGACTGAAATATTTATCAATGGGCATGAGCAATGACTTTGAAATTGCAATTGAAGAAGGAGCTGATTTTGTAAGGATAGGAAGGCTTATTTTTGGGGAAGATAATTAATTATCTTTTTCAGGACTGCCTATTTTTTGTTCTTCTGATTTTGTTTCTTCCTTATTTGAAATTTCTTTCTTTTTTCTTCTCTTGGGTTTTTCTTCTTCCAGATTTGCATATCTTACACTTCTCTTTGCCCACTGAACGGGGTTCTTTATCCCTTTTTCTGCTGCCTTTTCAACAACTTCTGGACAGTAAAAATAATAAACTGTGTTGGAATAATTTGGAGGGAGTATTTTTTCCTTTCTCTGTTTTTGATATTTCAAATGCCCTCTTACAAAAGTCTCCCTCAGGGGTTCGGGATTTTTTTTGTTCCAGTCAAGAACCTGCTTTTCAATCTGGTCATAGTCCCAGCCAACGCTTCCAAGGAAATTAGTAAGGACAAAGAGGAATCTTTTTCTTCCATCAACCAGACCTTTGAGACCTTTCTGGATGCACGGAGGAAAGAATTTTTCAGGAATTGCATTTTCAGGAATTGAGAAATTTCTTGTGTCCTGCTGCTGTTCTTCTTCAGGGGGCTGTTGTGAAGCTGCATAATCATAAGCCTGCAGAAGGAGTTTTTTTGCTTCTCCAGGAATTACATTTGATGTATCTAAAAATTTCTGAGTGCTGAGTTTTACAGGATGCTTTGCATTTTCTTTTTTGAACTGCAAAACTTTGTCAGACTCTATGGGAATTGAAATTAATCCTGATTTTTCATTGAATGAATAAACCATCCTGTAAAGATGCCTTGATGAAATGAGGATTGTGTCGATATCGAGAAATGGCTCTGCATTGAGATGTTCACTCTGTCTGCCAAGAGAATCTATGGAAGTAAATTTTACCTTGTTTTCATCTATTCCTGTTTTGTCAAGTATTCTGCCAAAGTTTCCGTCTTCGTACTCCAGAATTTTTTTCCCGAGCGGCTTTTTTATCATATCTTTGATATACATTGCGATTTTCTTGGGTGCATCGGGAAATGCTGTTTTTATGTCAATATTGCCTATTGTTTCCGGAAAAGCTTCGAAAGGAACTGCTATGTGAAAGCCTTTGTTTCCTGAGAATTTGCAGGTTATACTTTTTACATCATGGAATTTAAGGGCTTTTATTGTTAAATCTGCTGCAATCTTTGAATATTCAATCTCATGGCAATCAATGTCAAGAATGAGATCCCAGCCTTTTCTCATTGAATCCATATCTTCTTTTCTCATTGAAGTGCTTATCATAAGGGGACTGCCCCATCTTTCTTCTGATGCATGGAAAGAAGTTGAGCCCTGCTTTGCAAATTCAAGAATATCTTGCGGATAATTAAGCATATCAGGTCTTTTGCCAAATCCTTTGTCGCCAAATTTAACTGCAATTTCTCTGCCTAATGCAGTTGAAATCATTGCATCCTGTATTTCAGGCCTTTTATAATGCTGAAGCAAAGTGCTGAGATGTATCATGTCTTGACAACAGATTTTCAGTTTATAAGATTTTGTCTTTTCTTATCCATTGACAATAAAAGACAATAAAAATAAAAAAATAAAAAAAATAAAAATTCAAGACAAACAAAGAGTTTAATAATCTTCTGACTGGTTGTCAAGGATTGCCTTATAGTATTCAACTGGCTTGACCTGAGAGATTATGGTTCTGTGAACAATGAACCTTTCGTCAGGAGTCTTGAATACCTTACTCTCTATCATAGGCATTTTTTTCAGCTGCTCCAGCTTTTTCTCTCCTATGCTTACATTGCTTGCATTATTTCTCATATTATCCCTTCTGTTTATAGTTGCCATAATTACACCTCCATTTTGTTTTTTAGTTGTCAATTTTTTGAGTTTTGCTTTTTAATAGGGGTTTGCCAGAAAAAACCAGAGAATAAACGAATAGAAAGAAAAGAATACAGAATTCGAAAAATAAGAGGTTATTGAAGAAATAAAATACGGAGAACTTTGAAAAAGTTCAGAATAATTTTTTAGATAAATTGTTTAGATATGGTGCAATAGTATAGGTTATAAGTTGGGAGTATATGTCAGAATTATAAGCCAAAAATATACGTCAGAATTATAAATCAATAACTATTTTTGAATCTTTTTCATTTATGGATTTTATTTTTTTATTGCCTTTCAGCTTTTCTTTTATTTCATTCCATGAATGTTTTTTTCTGGCTTCGTTCAAATCTGTGATTATTGACAGAATTTCCTGATAGTTTGCATAGATAAAATCAGCTTTTTCATTGTTATTTAAAATTTCCTGCTCCAGTTTTTCAATATTCTCCCTCTGCATTTCTATTATTTTCCTTATTTTTGCAGTTTTTCCTGATTCTTTTTTTATAATCAATTTTTTATCTTCTGATTTTTCAAATCTTTTCTGGAATTCTACATTGTAATTTTCAAAATGCTTTTCTTTTCTGAATTTTTCAATGGAATTCCAGAGCTTTTCAAATTCTAAGTTGTCGAGAGTCTTTTTGCTCTTGTCTATTCCTGCCAGACTGCAGATGCTTTCAGAATATTCTCCGCCAAGAGAAAGTTCTGTTGCAAGCAGTTTTACAACAGAATCCTTTTCAGATGTTTCAACTGCTTTTTCCATTTCCTCTTTTTTGATTTCAAGAAAATTGTATTTCTTTTCTGGAAAAATGTAGATTTCATTTTTCTTTACTGCCCTGCTTTTGAGATTTTGTGTCTTTAATGATGAGATTATCCTGTATTTACTATCTGCAAGAACAAGGTTGCCTTTGCTGAAAAGTTCAAGAATCAAATATAATGTCTGCTTTTTTTCAGCTTCCATTTTTTCAAATGTAATTTCAAGAACCCTTTCAAAAGAATGCTGTCTTATGTTTCTTATTCTTGCATTTGAAAGCTGCTTTCTTAAATGGAGAGAGAAATTTGAAGGAGTTTCAGGGGTTTCCTGCTTTTCATCTGAAAGAAAAATAAATCCGGGCAGAAATATGTTAAGTATTTTTCTTCCCTTGTTTGGGATGTGCAGCTGAAAAAGAAATGATTCTGAATCCTGCTGGTATATTTTATCAATTTTTGAGTCTGCCAGCTGTTCTTTCAGCTCCTCTGTAAGAAAATGAAGGTCCAAGGATGTAAGGACGCTGTTTTTCTTTGCTTTTTGTTCAGGAACTGATTCAGTAGTTGATTCAGTAGTTGATTCAGTAGTTGATTCAGTTTTTTCTGAGTTGGTTTCTTTTTGTTCAGGCATTTTATCCCAGAAATCTCCTAATGTGAGCTGCCTTTATTACTTTTTCTGATATTGAAGTTGTTCTCATATGCTTGTAATCATTGAGAATCTGGCTTGTAACTGCATTGTGCTCATCATTTGGCTCAAAGTCAAAAAGTTCCAGCGACTTTTGTATTTTTTTCTGCACTCCTATTGGGAAAAATGAAAGGTTGTCTTTATTGAAGAATTGAGCTGCATCCTTGAAGTCTGATTTTGCATTTTCATAGCTTACTCCTATTGCTTCAAGGTCATTTTTTGTAACAACATTCAGGCCAAAAATTTCAGGAGGAAGCCCCAGAGAATAAAGTGAAGCGCAGAAGGTTATTGCTCTTGGCAATTTCATTCCTGCATTCGCTCTTGAATAGCCAAAAAGCCCTATATGCAGTTTTCTTTTTCTTCTCTTTGGAACAAATGCTGAGAAATCATTTATTGTAGGAGCGAGCTCAGTTATTATTTTCAAGTATTCTTCTGAAACTTTGTTGAAAATTTCCATGCCTTTTTTCTCGTCTATATATTTGGGCTTTGCCTGCTTTCTTGAATTGAGTTTTTCCATGCCTTTTCTTACTTCATCTTCAGGATTGTCATATTTGAATGCAGACTGAACTGTAAAAGTCTGAACAGAAGGATATCCGTCCATTATAGTGTCAACATTACTTGGCTTCAGGTTTCCTCTGAAAGGTGCACTTCCTACGCCGAGCATTGGATATATTTTTACTCCGGAAGTTTCCTCAAGTTTTGCAAGCCTCTGGAGAACAATTTTAAGCAAGATTATAGTTGGAAATGAGCCATAATTTAGTGCAGGATCGCTTCTTGCAAGCCATACTCTCATATAATCGTTGATTTTTTCCTTCTGCATATATTCAGTAATAATATCATTTACAGAAAGCAAGCTTTCTTTTGTCTCGAAAAGAGGCGTTACTCTTATTTTTTCAGGAAGAAATTCACCGCACCATTCTTTTATTGTAATGTCATTCGGGATAAGGCTGTTATTTGCTTTTCCAACAACATATTTTTTGTAGTATTCTGCTATTCTGAGAAGGCTTTTTGCATTTGTAGTCATGGGCTGATAAACTTCAGCAATTGGGCTTACGTCTTTTCCGTAGAAAAGTTTTGCAATATCGTGGCTTCTTGGTATGCTTTCAAGGGCTTCAAGGAGGAGCTTTGCTTCTGCTTTTTCCTCATCTGGATTTGGAACCCTTAATGTAAGAGTAAAATCTTTTCCAAGAACATTATCTTTGAAGAAATTTTCATATTTTGAAAATAGTTTTTTTACAACGAAATTGTCAACTTCCTTGCCCTCAATATCCCAAAGCTGTTCTTCTGCTTTAAGATGCGAAAATGCATAGTATGCTTCAGTGACTTCATCGTCACCACCCATGACTGAATTTTCACAGAAAAAGGGCTGCCTTGCATTGTCAGGATGTTGTGTTGACATTGTTCGTGCTATTTTGTAGTTCATGGCTTATCACATCGTTTATTTTTAAATAATTGAACTGATTGATTTAAATTGATTATGTTGTAATATTTAACGATTATGTTTAATATATTTATAATCTAAAATAAATTTTTCGAGCCTGTTCATTGCTTCCTTTAGATTTTCCATTGAAGTTGCATAGCTCATTCTCACAAATCCTTCTGCACCAAATGCTGAGCCCTGAACAACGGCAACATGAGCTTTTTCAAAAAGCTTGTCTGAAAATAACTTCGAATTCTTTTCAATTTGAGAAATATCCGGAAAAGCATAGAATGCTCCGTCGGGAACTGCGCATTTTATTCCTTTTATTTTTTTCAGCCTTGAAATAAGATAATCCCTTCTTTTTTCAAATTCTTTTCTCATTTTCTCAACTGAATTCTGGTTTCCTGAAAGTGCTTCAAGCGCGGCCATCTGAGATATTGAAGAAGGATTGCTTGTCATCTGGCTTTGAAGCTTGGACATTGCCTTTATAATTTCTTCAGGGCCTGCTGTATAGCCTATTCTCCATCCCGTCATTGCATATGATTTTGAAACGCCGTTTACTATCACAGTGATATTTTTTATCTGGTCTCCAAAAGATGCGATGCTTATGGGGGTTTTTGATTTATCATTGTTATAGACAAGATGTTCATAGATTTCGTCTGAAATTACAAGGATATTTTTTTCAACTGCGAGCTTTGCTATTTTTTCAATCTCTTCTCTTTTTATCACAGTACCTGTTGGGTTACTTGGGGAGTTGAGAAATATTACTTTTGTCTTTGGTGTTATTTTTTCTTCAATTGATTTTGCTGTTACTTCAAACTCCAAAGGCTTGGATTTTGCGAAGACAGGTATTCCTCCTGCTAATTTTACCTGCTCTGAATAGCTTACCCAGTAAGGAACAGGAATTATTACTTCATCTCCAAGATTTAATATTGCCTGAAATGCCAGATATAACGAATGTTTTGCTCCGCAACTAACTATTACCTGATTTGGAGAATATTCGAGGTTATTCTCGTTTTTGAACTTCTCACAGATTGCTTTTTTAAGTTCCGGGATGCCTGAAGTTTCTGTGTATTTAGTAAATCCTGAATCAATGGCTTTTTTTGTAGAATTCCTTATATTTTCAGGCGTTATAAAGTCCGGCTCTCCGACAGTGAGATCAATTACGTCAATGCCCTGTCTTTTCATTTCCTTGACTCTGGCTGACATTGCAAGAGTCTGGCTCTCTTCAAGCTCCTGAACCCTTTTGCTGATTCTTCCGCTGTTTGTTAATGCCATGGTAAAATGAATTTTTGCCATTATATTAAGCTTTGTTGTTTTGTCAAGAACCACCAACCATAGACTGGTGGAAGGTTATATGTGAAACACACAGACTAAGCGATTTGTTTGAAATGCTGTGCATTTCTAACATCCCAAAAATTACAAAGTAATTTTTGAGGACTTGAACATCATGAGAATTTAGGAAAAATATTTAATGGTGCCTAATTTACAACATATTATGTTTTTAAGAATAAAGAACATTAAGGGCAAGGAATATGCCTACAGAGTAAAAAATAAATGGACTGAAAAAGGTGCAAGGCAAAAGGTTGTTGGTTACTTAGGAAGACTCCATAGACTTGAACTTAAAAATGAGAGTTCATTTGAAAACTTTGTTTCTGAGAACAGCAAAATGAGTTACGATGATTATATGAGAAATATGGATTTTAATACAATTGTTATGAATCTTATAACATGGGAAATTCTAAGGCACGGAGGAATTGAAAAAAAAGAAAATATTTTTGATTTTGGTGATTTTAAAGCTGAACTTGGAAATATGTCAGTGTCTTCCAGTGGAAGAGAAATTGTTCTCAGAATGAATGAAGGATATTTGTGCAAATATACATTAAAAAACATTTTTGGGATACAGCTTGGAGAAGAACAAGAGCCTGGCATGGATTTTGCACATGCGCTTGTGAATGCTGGATTAAATGTGCCTCAGGAAGTGTTTGTAAAGTTATATGAAAGGATAACTTAGAATAGTTTAATGACGTATAACTCATCACAACAAATAAATAGTAGGCAGTGTTTAATACAGAACTAGTAGTGAAAAAATGCGGATTAATAAGCAAAAAAAAGGTAAAGTGAATAAGATTAGACAGATATCTAAGTTAAAAAAGGGGCAGGCTGCCTTAGAGTTCTTAATGACTTATGGGTGGGCAATACTTGTAGTCATGATAGTTATTGGTGCTCTTGCATATTTTGGGGTACTTAATCCAACAATAATGCTTCCAGAAAAATGTACATTGCAAATGGGACTTTATTGCAAAGACCATTTAATATCAATTGCACCAGTAGAAAATGTAGATCCAAAAGAATATGTAAATAATTCAATATACTTGAAGCTTGAGAATGGGATGGGAAAGGGGATAATTATTACTGAAATGAATGTAACTGGAGATCTTATTAATTGTGGTGTAATTGCAAGTGATGCCACATCAGGGTCATTATGGAATGATAATTATAATGGAAATGCGGGGATACATATAGATCAGGGTGATGACAGGACAATCATGATTGATGGAACAGGTAGTGGTGGTTCATGGAAAAATTGCAGTATAATCTCAAAAATAGGCAAAACAAAAGGGGATATAAGGATAAGGTGGTATTATGATGATGCCACGCCTACATTTACACATACGATGAGCGGAGAGCTTCTCGCAGTTGTAGAAGATACAACATAGACAAACTAATTTTAATTACTTCTTAACTAATCAAATAAAATACTGAAAACATATTCATCTTTATCTTTATAGTAATGTGATTTAAGAGTTGTTTCGTGATTGAGCCCAAGTTTTTTGTAGAATGACTGTGCAACTTCATTGTCTTTATGTGTAAGCAAATAGAGCTTTCTTAGAGAACAGTTGTTTTGTTTGTAATACTTTTTCAATTCATCAATAAGTCCGTTAAATAGTTTTTTTCCTATGCCTCTCCCCCTGAATTCTGGGAGGACTGCTATTCTATCAAGCTCTGCAAGACCGTGTTTCGGCAAGCCATGGATTATAAAAGTTGTAATTCCCAAGATTTTATTATTTTTTTCAGCTACAAGATAAATTATTCCTTTTGATGTTTCTGAAATGAAGACTTTTTTTGCTTCTTCGATAGAAGAGATATTGTATGCAGAATGAAGAACTTCTGCAATTTCATTTATGTCTTCAGGAACTGCAAGCCTTATGAGTATATCTGAAGAACTGCCTTCGCTTTCTGTTTTTTCTTGGTTGCTTTTCATTTTTTTGTTTCAGTTTTATTTCAATTCAGTTTATTCCACTGTGACACTTTTTGCAAGATTCCTCGGCTTGTCTATGTCGCATTTCCTTAAATCTGCTATGTAATACGCCAAAAGCTGAAGAGGGATTGTACTGAGGACGGGCATTAATGGCTCTATTGTTTCAGGTATAAAAATTACATCATCTGCTATTTTCCCTATATTCTCGTCGCCCCTTGTTGCAATTGCAATAACTTTCCCATTTCTTGCCTTGACTTCCCTCATGTTGCTTATTACTTTTTCATATGCAGCTGTTTTATTTGCCAAGAAAACAACTGGCATTTTTTCATCAATAAGTGCAATTGGCCCATGCTTCATTTCCGCGGCAGGATAACCTTCTGCATGAATATAAGAAATTTCCTTGAGTTTCAATGCACCTTCCAATGCAACAGGGAACTCATATCCCCTGCCAAGGTAAAGAAAATTGGAGATATGTGAATATTTTTTTGCTATTTCAAAAACTTCGTCTGAACATGTGAGGGTTTCTTTTATGAGTTCAGGCAAAATCTTGAGATTTTTTATGAGACTTGATGATTTTTCTTTTGACAATCCTCCGCGAAGTTTTCCAATGTAAAGTGTGAGAAGGCAAAGCGCTACAATCTGGCATGAGAATGCTTTTGTGCTGGCAACGCCTATTTCCGGACCTGCGTGAATGTAAATTCCGCCATTTGACTCCCTTGCAATTGTGCTTCCGACAACATTTACGATCCCCAGAGTTCTTGCTCCTGCTTTTTTTGCAAGCTGAAGAGCTGCAAGAGTATCTGCTGTCTCGCCTGACTGGCTGATAACAATCACGAGATCGTTTTTGGTTATGGGGGGGTTTCTGTATCTGAATTCAGATGCATATTCTACTTCGGTAGGAATTTGAAGAAAGTCTTCAATAAGATACTCACCAACAAGGCCTGAATGCCATGATGTTCCGCATGCTATTATAATGATTCTGCTGATTTTCTTTGCATCTTTTTCTGTTAATCCCGGTCCACCAAGTTTTACATCACCGTCAGGAAGCCTGCCCCTTATTGTATTGGTTATGCTTTCCGGCTGTTCAAATATTTCTTTAAGCATAAAATGCTTGAAGCCTTTTTTCTTTATTTCTTCAATTGACCAGGAAATTTGATCTATGTTTTTTGTAAGCTTTGAATTTCTAAAGTCTGTAATTTTGTAGTTGTCTTTTGAAATTGCGAGAATGTCTCCGTCATCGAGATATATTACTGATTTTGTGTATTCGACAATAGGTGAGACATCACTTGCTACAAAAAATTCTTTTTCTCCTATGCCGAGAACAAGGGGGCTTCCTTTTTTAACTGCAACAATAATTTCTTCTGATTTGTGTATCGCGAGAATTCCAAAAGTTCCTTCAAGGAGCTTTGTCGTTGACCTTACTGCTTCCTGAAGATTTCCAGAATAAAATTTTTCGATGAGATGTGCTATTACTTCTGTATCTGTTTCAGAAGAAAATTTATGCCCCTCTCTTAAAAGGAGTTCTTTCAGAACTTCAAAATTTTCTATAATACCATTATGGACAATTGCTATTTCCCCATTGCATGAGAGATGAGGATGTGCATTTTTTTCTGTAACACCGCCATGTGTGGCCCATCTTGTATGGCCTATGCCAAGAGAAATTTTCTTTTCAGGGTTATTTGTTTCAATCTTCTTGATTTTTTTGTGTGAAGAAACGTCCCCTATTTTTCCAACGTGTTTTTCTGAGAGAATTTTTTCATTCTGAATAATTGAGACACCCCAAGAATCGTACCCTCTATACTCCAGCTTTTTCAGGCCATTGATTACAACATTGTCTGCTTCTCTGTTGCCAATATATCCAAAAATTCCGCACATTGAAATCACTTATTCCCTAACTTAGAAAGTTTTTCTTCAATTGATTTTATGTCGTCGATTTTTCCCAAATCGAACCAGTAATCATTGAGGGTTACTACCATCACTTTTTTCTGAGAGGCAAGAGCGGAAATTGCATCTGTAAGCTCGTATTCTCCACGTGGCGATTTTTTTAGTTTTTTAAGATAATCAAAAATTTCAGGTGAGAATTTGTAAAGACCCGTATTTACAAGATTCCCGGTATAGGATTGGGGTTTTTCAACTATTTTTTTGAGGAATCCGTTTTCCTCGATAATTACACCGTATTTTTCAGGATTATTGACTTTCATAGTTGCGATATAGTTTAAGTCATCATCTTTATCGAGTCTTTTCAAGTCATTTACAGACCAAAGATTGTCACCGCCAAGAGTAATGAAGTTATTTTTACCAACAAATTCTTCAGCTTGCTTTAGAGCATGGCCAGTTCCCAATCTCTTTGCTTGGAGGATTAGATGAGCCTTGAAACCATATTTTTTTAGAAATTCTGGCACAACATGATTTTTGTATCCTACAATCAAAGCAATGTCTGTATATCCTGCTTCTTTTAATCTTGAAAAAAGATAATAAAGGAAAGGTTTTCCATTTACTTCAATCAAGGGTTTAGGCACCAGTTTCGTCAATGGCAGCATCCTTACTCCTTTACCTGCAGCCATTATAACAGCTTTTTTTA
>Ga0210057_1008728_pt1 | contig 11900 bp, 7 predicted proteins | sample CryGeyCG2114_010_2_FD_183968 | JGI IMG/M metagenome (GOLD analysis project Ga0210057, IMG submission 183968) | Groundwater microbial communities from aquifer - Crystal Geyser CG10_big_fil_rev_8/21/14_0.10 (SPAdes) (version 2) | ecosystem: Environmental > Aquatic > Deep subsurface > Groundwater ...
GCACTTCAAAGTGCAGATGGCAGCCGGTGGAACGGCCGGTGGAACCCATATAGCCTATAACCTGACCTTGCACCACGCTCCAGCCTTGAAAGACAATGTTCTTATTTAAGTGAGAATATAGAGTTTGAGTGCCGTTTGAGTGATCTATTACTATATAATTTCCATAGCCGCCATTGTAGCCTTCCGATCTGCTTATTATCACGTTCCCTGAAGCGGCCGCCAGAATGGGCGTGCCGCAGGAATCGGCCAAATCCACACCATTATAGCCATGCAAGTCTTGAGTTTTTACGCCGCCTGTAAACGGTCTTATATAGTATCCGGAATAATCCGGACCGTTCGCGCCTCGCAAAGGACTCGTTGTTTTTTTAGAAGGAGTTGAAACTTTAGGCGCCGGCACCTCTCCATTTGGCACGATAAGTATTTCTCCGATGGCAAGCTGTTTATCACTTGTGATACCATTGAAGTTCTTTATCTCTTCTACCTCGCCGTGCAAAGACTTAGCTATACTGGCGAGAGTATCTCCTTTTTTAATTGTGTATCTAATGCCTGACACCGGCAAAATTACAAGAGTCTGGCCTATCTTGATACTATTACCTTTGCTTATGTCATTAGCCCACATAATGGTGTTTACCGATACGTTGAACATGGCGGCTATCTGAGAAAGAGTGTCGCCGCTTCTCACCACATAAACGCTTATCTGGTCGCTGTGAGCAATTCCTTCCTCTACATCCAAAATTGTGCCGAGCGGACCTGATTCTGAAAGCAGGGAGCTGTTGTTTACTATAGTAACATCACCGCCGCCTTTTGCCGCGTTTGCGTCATAATTTGCCGTGCCTTCCAAGAGTTGGGCTGTTTGAATATTGGCGGTATTTTCACTCGCGCCAATATAATTGTCTGAAGACTTCAGCTTTTCAAAAAAAGAGAAAAAGCCGGCATTTGCAGTGTTGTAAACTGCAAAAATGGCTATAAATAAAGCCAAAACGTTAAAAACGAATATTTGGGTCCACCGGCCTGATCTTTTGCTGCTTGGCTCAGTGGAACTTTGTTTGTGAGTAGTAATAAGCCTAAATTAAAGGGTTTTTCAGATGTCTCTGTGATTCTGTGGCTATAAATAAGGATTTTCTAGAAAAATCAGTACCACAACCTCTATACCAATGATATGTATTTTTGATAAAATGTCAATGTTTGTAAAATTTTTTATCCACAGGCGGTTTTGTGTGCTATTATTTTTTTATGACTGAAAATTTTTTACTTGATGGGCTTAATGATGCCCAGAAGAAAGTGGTTTTACACACAGACGGGCCGCTCTTGGTGCTTGCCGGCGCCGGCAGCGGCAAGACAAAGAGTATCACTCACCGCGTAGCCCATCTTGTGAGTTCCGGTGTTGCTCCGGAAAATATTTTAGCGATAACTTTTACAAACAAAGCGGCGGGGGAGATGAAAGAAAGAACGTTATCCTTATTAAAACAAATTGTTGACAATCCGACAGGACAAAAAAACAAGACCCCCTTCATAAGCACTTTCCACTCACTCGGAGTGTATATGTTAAAAAATAGCGGTAAGGCAGTCGGGGTGACCAGAGGATTTTCCATTCTTGATAAAGAAGAGAGTCTCGGACTTATCAAAGAAGCCATAAAAGAGCTAAACATTGATCCTAAACAGTTTCAGCCATCCAAGATGCAATCAATAATTTCTAAAAACAAAGGCGAGCTTATGAGCGTGGATACTTACGAGACGGATTTTGCCGGTGACTTTTTCCCCGCTATGCTTGCTAAAATTTGGAGAAAGTATGAGGAGTATCTGATTGCTCACAAAGCTTTAGACTTTGACGACTTGGTGTCTAAAACTGTTTTTTTGTTAAAGCAAGATGCCATCGTGAGAGATTATTATCAAAATCTCTGGAAGTACATTATTATAGACGAGTATCAGGATACGAATAAAAGCCAGTACGAGTTTTCCAAAATTCTTGCCGCTAAAAGTAAAAATATTTGCGCCGTGGGCGACATGGATCAATGCATTTACGCTTTTCGCGGAGCCGACTTCAGAAATATTATAAATTTTGAAAATGATTACCCCAATCTTGTGTCGGTGTCGCTTGAAGAGAATTATCGCAGTACGCAGAATATTCTTGAGGCTGCTGCTAAAATAATAGAAAAAAACAAAGTAAGAAAGCCGAAAGGTTTATTCACCAAAAATATCAAAGGCGCGGAAATATCTTTGTTTGAGGCCATGGGAGAACAAGAGGAGGCGGAGTTCGTGGCTCATAAAATAAAAGAGCTTATCCGTGAAGGCGTGGAGCCTTCGGAAATAGCGGTGCTTTTTAGAGCCAACTTCCAGTCGCGGGTTTTGGAAGAAGCTTGTCTTAAGCATGATGTGCCATATCAGATGCTCGGCACTCAGTTCTATGACCGCAAAGAGATTAAAGATATCTTCTCTTACATCAAAGCGGCTCTAAATAGAGAAGACGCAATGAGTATAAAAAGGATTATAAATGTGCCGCCAAGAGGTTTGGGTAAAGTGTCGGTGTTGAATAAGTTTGCCGGCAAGAAGCTTCCCGTGGCGACGGAAGCCAAATTTGCCGAATTTAACTCATTGCTTGATAAAATCAAAGAATCATCTGAAAAAGAAAGACCGTCGTCTTTTATAAAATTTGTTTTAAGAGAAAGCGGCATGCAGAAGTTTCTGGAGAGTGGCGACCCTGCTGACGCGGAGAGATTGGAAAACGTTAAAGAGTTGGCCAGCATCGCCGCTCGTTATGACGGACTACCTTTATCTGAAGGAGTGGAGAAAATGGTGGAAGATTTTGCTTTAATGGCGGTGCAGGATTCTTTAGATAAAAAGGAAAATAGTGCCAGACTCATGACGGCGCACGCCGCCAAAGGTCTTGAATTTGATTACGTTTTCATCACTGGCTTGGAAGATGGATTGTTTCCGCATTCAGGCATGGGAAATTCCTTGGATAAAGACGAGGAGGAGAGAAGACTTTTCTACGTGGCATTAACAAGAGCCAGGAAAAAGTTGTTTCTTACTTTCAGCGTAATGAGGATGATCTTTGGCAGCAGGCAAGCCAATATGCCTTCCAGATTTTTATCCGATATTCCTGAATATTTATTCAAGATGGAAGAATTTAACCGTGAGGTGGAAGACGTGATAAGATATGATTGAGAAAATCCGCACCAAGGTTTAACCTTGGTGCGGAAAACCTTGGTGCGGAAATCAAAAATATGATAAAATACGATTAGGTGATTTTTTTATTGTAAAAACGTAAAAATATGAAAAAAATAATTTTATTTTTAGTAGCGATTATTGTTGGTGTTCTTTTTATTTATTTTTTAGAGGAGAGAGACAAAATTAATAGTGAAAAAAGCACCACATCAGCTGGGCGTGACATTCATGTTATTGAAAATATAGGATGGCAAACATATAAAGACAACAGACTTTTATTTGAAATTAGATATCCAGATTTTTTAAAGCTTGTTGTTGGGGATAACAATCATGTACGCATAACGGATCAAGAAGATGGCATTCCCTACGAAGGTATCCCGTACCGTTTAAGTGTATACATTTATGATAATTTGAATAAATTAAGTCCGAAAGATTGGTACTCGGAATTTTATAAAAAAGAATTTGATAAAAGCGGAGAAAAAGATTTACCATTTACATTAAGAGATGTATCTCATGGAGAAGAAAAATCGTTTAACGATCATGATGCTTTTTATATAACACAGCGCGGTGGAGACAGTGTTAGTCAGGAGATCTATATAAATAGAGGGGTAAAAATATTTAAAATATTTTATTCTGTTTATCCTGGGGTTAATAATCCAAAAGAAAAAGAGCAGCAGGCGGTATATAACAATATCCTGTCTAGTTTTAAGTTTATAAATGAAAATAGTACAAAAGCCACTGGATCATATTTATATTTTATGAACAAAAACTCTTTACCAATGGGTTTTGAGAAATATGCTTTCGGAAAGATTTGTTTTGAGCCGGCTCAAAAAGAAACTATAAATAATGGAAATATCTTTTGCTTTAGAAACACAGATGAAGCGCTCTCAGCTTTAGGTGTAGATAAGGAAAATCTAGATCTTTCTTGCGAAAGATATTGGAATGGGGCTGATATTAAAATATCTAATTTAATATCAAGTAATAAATTTCCAATATCAAAAGATGACAGATGCTTCCTAGATAACTCTTGTAAGTACAACGAAGCTGATTTTGTTGAGGTTGTTGAGTTTTTCAAAGATTCATCAACGCCAAAATGCAAGGTTTAACCAATTATATCAAGGTTTAACCTTGGTGCGATTATTTATGATGATAAAAGCTAAAAAAAGTTTGGGGCAGAATTTTTTAACTTCACGCAAGGTGGTGGAGGATATTGTGAATGCCGCTGAAATAAATGGAAACGACGTAATTTTGGAAGTGGGACCGGGTAAAGGAATTCTTACTGAAGCTTTGCTCAGCAAAGCTAAAAAAGTAATTGCGATGGAGAAAGATGAGAGATTCGCGGAGTTTTTAAAAGAAAAATTTGTGCCAGAAATAGAAAATGGGAAACTGGAACTCATTTTTGACGATATTTTGCACCATCAAGGCGTCGCCTTGATGGTGGGCGGGAGATATAAGGTGGTGGCTAACATTCCGTATTACATCACCTCTCAATTTTTAAGAAATTTTTTAAGCGATAAGCCGGAAAGCGAGCAGCCGGCAATGATGGTTTTAATGGTGCAAAAAGAAGTGGCGGAGAGAATTGTGGGAACAAAGGAGAGTCTTCTCTCAATCAGCGTTAAGGTTTACGGCCGGCCGGAGATAGTGAGAAAGGTGCCAGCCGGCAATTTTTCTCCCAAGCCTAAGGTGGATTCGGCGGTTTTAAAAATTTCAAACATTTCCAAAGAATTTTTTAGAGACATTTCTGAAGAAAATTTTTTTGAAATGGTTAAAAAAGGTTTTGCCAGCAAAAGAAAAATGCTGAAAGGCAATCTTGGGGTTGATGCCGATTTTCTGACCGGTTGCGGCGTAAGCGAGAAAGCGAGAGCGGAAGATCTGAGTATTGAAAATTGGAAATGTTTGGTAAGAACTCTCACAAATTTCTAATTTTCAATTTCTAATTTCTATTAAATTTCTAATCAAGGTTCAATTTTCAATGACCAATTTTCAATCAATTATCAATGATTCAATTATCAAACAAATTGAAAATTTTAGACTTGAAAATTCATTGTAAATTGCGAAATTGATAATTGAAAATTAAAAAAGCTAAACAGTTTTTAGTTGCAGTTCTGAACTTTGAACTTTTAACTTTGAGTTAAATTAACATTGGCGTGAGAGTTATCCACAAAAAGGCTTATTGCGTATATAAAATATTTTAAGTAAGTGGTATAATTTAAGCACGGCGCGTGCCGCAATCTTTGGCTATTTTACCGAATAAAAAAATAGTTTTTTTATTGATAATTATTATCCTCCTTTTCGGAGGGTGGTTTTACTATAAATCAACCAAAGATGCCAATCTTTCCTATAAGGCGGAGAAAGACGATTCTCTTTTGGCAGTGAACATGACCGCCAAAGAAATATTGACCAAAGACACGGACGGAGACGGTTTGGCTGACTGGGAAGAAACGCTTTGGAAAACGGATCCTAATAATCCTGATACGGATGGCGATGGTATGAGCGACGGGGATGAGGTGCTCGCCGGTCGTAATCCCACCGTAGCCGGCCCCAATGATGAGCTTTCCGGCAATTTACCTGTAAACAAAACAAATGGCGCGGACGTGAATGAATGGATAAGCGATTCTAAAACCCAAATATCAGCCAGAAAAATGATGCTTAATTATTTGGCGCTCAAAACGGCAAAGGGAACGCTCACGGAAGACGATAAGAATGAACTGGTGAATATGTTTATGGGCGACATTGAATCGGCCGGAGAAAATATTGAAGACGCTTACGATTCTTCTGATATAAATTTCACCAAAAGCGAAACGAGCGCGGTTATAAAAGCCTACGCCGATGAAATAAAAAAAACAATACTTGATGAAAAAAATATTATTCAAGAAAATGAGATGCAAGTTTTTGAACGCATGATTGAAAAAAAGAAAAATGACGAAAATATTTCAGCGGAAGTTTTATCTCTTACAAATACAGCGAATGTTTACAAAAGAATAATGGAACAATTTTTGAAAATAAAAAATGTTCCGAAAAGTTTGTCAGGCGAACATCTGGACATGATAAACGCTTTCAACAATCTTAGTATCGCCGTAAGCGATATGGCGAAAATCGCGGAGGATTCAGTCTCGGCTTTAATAGGCTTTAATGTTTTTAAAACGGAAACTTCAAGATTGTATAACGCCGGAATAAGCACGCAAGATTTTTTTGACGATTATGAAATTTATATTTTTGAATAACTATAAAAAATATATTGCCATTTTGTTAGTAGGCCTTTTTGGTTTTGGTTTATTTTTTCATAACACTAAAAGTGTGGAAGCAACAGGCCCCGCTCAAGAAGGTACCCAGTGGGCGCATTGGTGGACTAATCTCGGAAATAACGTCTCTAACGCATCTAACGCCATTTCCGCTAAAGCCCTTGAGATCAAGGAATATGGTCTTGACGGTTTCGCGTGGATGGCCGCTAATGTGCTTATAGATACTTTCACCGATCAGTTAGTGGATTGGATAAACAGCGGCTTTGAAGGGAGCCCGATGTTTCTTGAGAATCCGGAGCAGTTTTTTGGAGAATTTGGCAATCAATATAGCGGGGCGATAATAGATAAATTTAATTTGTACTGGCTATGCGATCCTTACGGAGATCTAAATTTTGATCTGGATTTATTTTTACCCGGCACAAGTGAGAGTAGATATAAATGTACTTTTGAAGACGTTATGGAGGCCTTTCAGGATATTCCAGATTTAAACATAGACATAGATATAAATCAGGAAAACATAGTGAGGGAATATGGCAGTGATTTTAGAAATGGCGGCTGGGGGATGTGGCTTTTTACATCAAACCCGAAAAATAATAAGGCCGGAGCATTTGGCATGGCCTACAACGATGCTATGAAAGAAGCGCATAGAGGCCAAGAGCAAGAAAAATTTGGCGCGCAGCTCGGCAGAGGTTTCTTGGGTATAAGACAGTGCGTGAAGTATGGCGAGCCAACAGCGGTTAAAGGTTATGATCCTTTTGGTGACGTCGGTTCTTCCGGATACGATGTCGCTGTTAGCGCCGGCGAATGTACAGAATACAAAACCACCACTCCTGGCGCTATCGTGCAGGGGAAATTGGATAAAACTCTCGGCGGTGATGAAAGCAGATTGCAAGTGGCCGACGAGATAGACGAAATAATCGGCGCGTTGGCCACCCAATTCGTAAGCTGGATTGTTACCGGCGGATCTGGCGGAGAAGGTTTGAGCGCCTATACGAGTAGTCCAGACAGAGCCGGCAATAGAGATCAATACGGCGCGCTTGAGGACAGTCAAGACGCAAACGCAACGAAACTTAACTTATCTGAAAAGATAGGCAATATGAGCAAGTGGGAAAAGAAGTTTAAGAACTCGCTTGAGGATATGAAAGAGACTTTGGAAGAGAGAATAGATAAACTCGGAGAAATCGCCAACAAGCTTAAATGCATCCAGTATGGCAAAGATAATGGAGAGAGTGTCTTAAACGATAATGAATCTTGCGCTGCCTTGCTTGACGAAGACAGTGGGGATATAACCGATTTAAATAAGATAGAAGGTTTTGATGATGTGAGCCTAAATGAGGTGGTAGAAGAAACAATATCCGAAGAAATAGAAGATATTGACGAAAAAATTGGCAAAGCGGAAAGCAAGCTTGGCGATTTTGAGTCTGGTGGGAAGTATTTTGATTCTGACTGGGGCCAAGATTACATAGGCATATCCGAGTGGGCGATGGAAGTGCTTGAAAATTTTGACAATGATGTGCTTAAAGCCAAATCAAAAAAGAAAATAAACGAAATTAAAAAGAATTATTGCTTCAGTAATGAGAATTACAACGCCAATCAAGAAAAAGGCGATATTTGCGGAGAAATTAGCGGAGAAGAGGAATTTGCCGTAAGCATCTGGGCGAAAGAAACGGCAGTGGAGAATGGAGAAGACACTTACGTGTATTGGTACGCTACCGGCGCCGATTATTGCGAGAAAGAAGAAGGTTCGGATGATAACGATTGGGATATGGATTTTAGTGAGAGTACATCCGGCTCTTACCGAACAAAAGATTTCGGTATTAAAGATGAAGACGGCGAATATGAAAGTGAAGAAAGAGAATACGCCATCACCTGTTATAGCGAAGCCGGAGATGATGACACCGTATCCGTGGCGGTTTCTTCTTACGATAACGCCGAGGTTGTCGCCACTGTGGATATAACGGTTTCGCCTTCAGAGGTGGCTTTCGGTAAAAGTTCCAAACTAAGGTGGAGCGCTTCAAATGTCTCCGGAAGCTGTTATCTATACGCGGAAGAAAAAGATTATATGGAAAGTTTAAGCGGTAATTTAACGAGACTTGATGAAGAGGATGAGGCAGTGGATGCGGATGGAGATGGTATAGCAGATAATTGGCAATATTCCGGCGAGGGATATTATTTGGAAGTTGACGCGAGTAATTACAAAGGGAAAGAAACGATAGAATTTGAAGGAGAAGATGGCGACAGCTCATACGAAGTGTCTTATAAGTTTATTTGTCAGGATGCCGATGGGGAAAAATTCTCCGACAGTGTTACAATATCAGCAGGCGCGCTTGATAAGAAAGAATACACCACCAAAGGAGAGAAAAAGGCGAAAGAAGTAAGTGAAGATGTAAGCAGCCAAGAGAATAAGACAAAAGACCAAATTGAGCAATATACTTGCGTGTTAAATAAATATACAGATAACGAAGATGTGGACAAGAAAGATTGTGACGAGATTTTAGCGGGCGCTTAAGTTTTTAATTTTGTTTCTTAATGATAAGTAAAATAAAAAAAATAATACTGTGTCTGATACTGGCGGTAACTCTTTTTCAGGCTTCCGCGCCGGCGCTATCGCAAGTCGGCGCCGTTAGTGTTGCTTACGCGGAGGAGACGGTGAAAAAAGAAATTAATGTTTATGCTAAGACGGTTTGCGGAGCTTCTGCCATCTTAGGGTGTGTGGCAGTTGGTATATACGAGATAACGAAGTTTATACATTATCTTTCAACTTTCGTAACGTGGGCCGGCGGAGAGATTTTTGACGGGGCGATGCTTTTTAGCATTACGGGAAGCGTCTTTGATGTCGGAATCATAGATGTTGGTTGGAAGCTTATGAGAGATTTTGCCAATCTGTTTTTTATATTCATTATCTTATACATCGCCATTGCCACTATTTTGCAGATAGGCACCTATGGAGGCAAGGAATTGCTTGTAAAAGTAATAGTAGTGGCCGTACTTATAAATTTCAGCCTTTTATTCGCCAGAATGATTATTGACGCTTCGCATGTATTGGCATGGAGTTTTTACAATAAAATAGACACGCAAGGGCAAGCTAAATTTCCGGAAATCATGGGCTCTATAAAGATTTATACTGTGGTGGAAAAAGACGCGGTTGCCAAGGTTGTTTCCGGAGCACTTGCTGCCGGTAGTGGGGTAGCAAATGTTGTAGGCGGTACTTTCTGGGCATACTCAAGTTTGGAAAATTGGTTGACAACTGCAAAAAATGCAGCCGGTTGGTTATCCGAAGTGGCGGGGTTTAGCGCGACAGAAGTAGATGAAACCAAAAAAAACAGTGAAGATAAGGCAATAGAAGATCTAAAGAATGGGGGGGCGCTGGAGGTCACCTTTATGCAGTTGTCTATTTTATACATCCTTTCCGCCACTCTTAACTTTATTCTCGGTTTTATCTTTTTTGCCGGCGCGGCGTTCTTTATTATAAGAGTAGTCGTGCTTTGGATACTTATGATTTTCGCGCCGCTCGGTTTTATCTCGCCGATTATGCCAAAAGCGCTGGCGGCTCATGCCAGCAAATGGTGGGATACTTTGATAAGGCAATCGTTTTTCGCTCCCGCGTATCTCTTTATGCTTTTAATAGTAACAGAGATTATAAACAGCAATTTTTTGAAAGGAACCATTACGGCCGCGCAAGGAAACCCCGTGGATGAGTTTCTTCCCTTTAGCTTAGACGGAACGATTATAACGATTTTCCATTTTATGGTGGTTGCGTTTCTTATGATAATGGCTTTGTATGTCGCCAAACAGATGGGAGCGATCGGATCGGACATGGCGATGAAGTATGGCAAGCAAGCCGGTAATTTCGCGAGAAACAAATTCGGCGATAGGGCGGCGATGAGATGGGGTGGGTACGGCGCGAGGAGAACTGCCGGATTGGCCGGAGAAGGCTTACTTAGGGCTCAATTGGATAAAGAAGGTAAGCAAAATAGATTTGGCAAAATAATAGGAGCCATCCCCCTTGTAAACAGCGGTTTTGCGCGTGCTTCAACATGGAGAGAAAAACAAATTAAGGCCGAAGAAAAATCAAGAAAGGAAAAATTTGGCTCATATAGCAATGCCGGATTGGCGGCTATGAAGGGACAAGTGTTTACAAGAGCGGCTTCTGAAACTATTAAAGGAATTGAAACAGGAAGGGATCTAAAAGAAAAGAATAAACAACAGAAGAAAGTTGAACACGAAAAACAGAAACTGGAATATGACAGATTGAACCAAGCCATGCCTCATTTGGTAAATATGGCGAAAGATATTAAAATAAGCAATTTAATACCGATTGCGGAAGCTGCTATTGAGAAGATTAACACGGAGATCTTTACTGAAGAGAAAGAACTGGAAAGACTTATAAATAAAGAGGCGACAACGCAAGTGATTAATCTTCAACAATTGAACGTTAATAGTGCCAAGGCGAGGAAAGCTGCTGAAGTAAATAAGAAGAAGTCATATGAAGATCAGATTAAAGACGCAGAAGAAATTGGCGCGACGATAAGTAAATTAAAAGAAAAAATTTACAGGTATGAAAATGAGGAAATAAAAGATTTTGACAGCTCAATTAAAGGAACAAGTTCCACTAAAGGATCAAGCTCTAGTTCAGGAGGCGGTAAAAATCCTTAAAAAACATAAGTAGAAAATAAAAACATGATGGATAAAATAGAACAAGAAGTACAAGATAAGTTTGATAATCTACCTAAAGATTTAAAAGGTGCGATTTTTAGCGTTGAAACCGGCAAGAATGTGGCTGACATAGGAGGAGAATATAAATTGACCATAGATAAAATTGGAATCTTGGGTAATGAAGCCAGCCTCGTTATGCTCGGTCTCACTCACCCTAACGACTTTGTCTCCAATCTGGCAAAGCGACTTGATATAGATAAAGCAAAAGCCGAAGAGATCGCCTCGGATGTGAATGAACGGATATTTAAGAAAGTGAGAGATTCTTTGCGACGGGTGCATAATTTGAGAGACGATAAAGACGCGTTTGACGATGGCGATGGGATCGTTGCCGCTGTTTCTGACGCAAAAAGTGATATACTTAAAGAAATAGAAAAAGAAGATGTTCCCGCGCCGTCTTTGCCTGTAAAAAATGAGGAAGAAAAAATGCCGGACATTTTTAAAGGCGTTACCAATCCGTTTGAGGCCAAGCTTAAAGATGACGTGTACAGGGCGCCCAAGGAAGTGGCGGAATATAAAAAACCGGAAGAAGTAAAGCCGAAGACCTCCTCGCCCTTAGAAAATGGCAAGGGTTACGGCGATGCAGACCCTTATCGTGAACCGATAAATTAAACAAATGCGTTTTCAAGTCCCACAATTTATAGAGATTGAGAGTAAGCTTTTTGGACCGCTTACATGGAAGCAGTTTGTTTACCTTGCCGGCGGAGCGGGTCTTATCTTCCTTCTTTACGTTGTTTTGCCATTTCCGGTGGCGGTCTTTTTTGGCTTGCCGATAGGCGG
>Ga0210057_1008729_pt1 | contig 11897 bp, 13 predicted proteins | sample CryGeyCG2114_010_2_FD_183968 | JGI IMG/M metagenome (GOLD analysis project Ga0210057, IMG submission 183968) | Groundwater microbial communities from aquifer - Crystal Geyser CG10_big_fil_rev_8/21/14_0.10 (SPAdes) (version 2) | ecosystem: Environmental > Aquatic > Deep subsurface > Groundwater ...
AAGAATGTTGTGATTGTAACCAAGGTGGACGCCAAATTGCTATTAATCGTAAATACTATAAAGATGGTCTAGACGAGCGGAGTGATCAGTGTCTCCTAGCTAGTTGTCAGAATGCAGTTTCAACCCACATTAGTTGTACCAAAGGTAAAGCCACTTGTGTTAGTGGCCAGTGTCAGATGAAGTGAAGACTGTTGCTAGGTGGAGATGTTAATAAGCGATGAGTTAATTAGTTTAGAAGCAAGTGCATCTTCTTTTGTTTACAGGTGTTGTATATATATGAGAACTAGATTGATTCGATCTTAAAATGCATCAGCGATTTATCTTTCCCTTTATCTTAATTTTGACTGTTACTATTTTAGGTAATTACAGCTGGTATTGGTTGCAAAATTATAACTCAGGAGCACCGCCATACGGTGAGCCTGAATCAGCTGCCCCAGCGGAAAATGAAGCCCGAGCTTGGTGGCTTGATTGGGAGAGACCAGCTGGTCCTGCCCGAGTCGGCATTCAAATTGGACACTTAGACTCAAAAGACCATCCAGAAGAACTTGCAAAACTACGTGGTAATACCGGCGCAAACGGTGGTGGGTACTCAGAAGCTGAAGTGAATCAAGCGGTAGCGCTTGCCATGAAGCAAATTCTAGAAGCAGAAGGAATTCTTGTTGATATTATTCCAGCTACAGTTCAGCCTGATTACTGGGCTGATGTGTTTATCGCTATTCATGCTGATGGGAGTGAGGATCTAAAAACATCGGGCTACAAATTTGCAGGTCCCTGGCGAGATTTATCAAAAAAAGGTGGAAAGCTAGTTCAAATGCTCAACGATTCCTACGGTGAAGCTACCGGTCTGGCCTTTGATCCAAATATCAGTCGCAATATGAGAGGCTACTACGCTTTTGCCTGGTGGAGATATGACCATTCAATTCATCCAATGACGACGGCTGTAATTGCCGAAACAGGCTTTTTGACCAATCCTGCTGACCGTAAAATTATTGTCGATCAACCAGAGTTAGTAGCTCAGACTATAAGTAACGTTTTGATTGAACATTTGAAAAATGAAGGCCTTGTCTAATCTAACAAATATGTTCTCAACTAATTCTCAAAATTTGATTGTACTATGATGGAATAAAATAAATTGATTGAAAGGACTACTATGGCAAGTTTTGTAGATAACATTGAAACTTTAACCAAGGAAAACACTAATTTTCGCAAGGTATTATTTACTGGAAAGCACACACAGCTTGTGGTAATGAGTTTAAAACCTGGTGAAGAGATTGGTTTGGAAACACATAATCATGTGGATCAGTTTTTTCGAGTAGACAAAGGGAATGGAGAAGTAATTATCGATGGTAAGACGAGCCAGATTACTGACGGATTTGCAGTTATTGTACCGGCAGGATCAGAGCATAATATAGTCAATACAGGAGAGACTGATTTACAACTCTATACGCTCTATTCACCACCTAATCATCCTGATGGAACAATACATAAAACGTATCAAGAAGCTATGGATGCTGAGGACGAACATTCCCACTAAGGACAAAAAAAGTTGTATGTCCAACTGTACAATGATTCGATTCATCGTACACTTTTAATGGAGTATCTCTTTTATTGTGCTGGTCGATAAAAACTTTGTTTCTCTCGTTAAACTGAAAAATACTAGCTTGTACACAGACCCATAACTATTGTTTCGTTATCTTTAACCTGGTATGATGCCGACGTTTCTACAAATAAAGTCTTTTTTTTGTCTTTGTTTGTTGAAGCACTTTAAAAGTCAGTGCGGCTACTGCTGTATGGTTGCTACCTGAATGTTGGCACTTTTGTCACTATTCAAGTAGTAACCATTCTTGTTTGTTCATTCCTCAAAAGGAGCTACACATGTCCGCATTACCTGATGTAAGAGAACTGTTTGCATTGTCTGATCTTATGCTTAGAACTGCTGGACTCAATTTAGTTACCACACTTGTGGTAGTTAAAGATGATGATATCTTGCAATCCAAAACAGGTTGGTCTGGTGGTAAACCTGAGCAAGAATCTCGCGCGCCAATGATCGGCCCCATGAAAGCAATAGAAGTATATCTTGAAATGTTGGAGACTGGCCGTGATTTTGTCATGACCCCTACAACAAGAGCTTTGGAACACTACAAATTTATGGGTGGTGTAGGCCAGCGTGTTCATCCAGACTATGCTTACATTGCTTCAGGGAGTGCTTGGGATCAGCGCTGTGATGCCTTGTGGGCGCTCATGTTGTTGTATGCTATGCAACATGAGGTTATGTTGCATCATGTTGGTTTCCGTCATTCCTCAATGGAGAAAACCTTGTCGGCCATTGCTGCTGATCAGTATAGACATAATGGTTGGTCTGTTGAAAAAAACGTCTCTGGTCAGATGAGGTCTTACCTTAAGATAGAGGTCCCTGACGCTCCTGTCTATTACGTTGAGCATCAATACTTCTATCCCAAAGCATCGGGTTACACAACACAGTTGGCACAGGAAGCGATTCATTGGGATCTCGTGACCCCTGATCCAGTTGGCTTCCTCAATTTTGTTGCCGAGAAACTCGGTACGCAGGCAACTTTTTGGGATGATGCTGGTGAAAATGATCCAGTTGGCGTAATCTGGGAACAAAACCGCGATGGTGTTCATTACGGATTTATGGCCCGTAGCCAGTGGTGGGAGATTTAATCTCTCGATTTGAAACTCTATTGCACTGACTTTGGAAAGGGGTGGTAATCACACATTGTGTAAGCACTCGTGCTTATCATCCCTTTTCCATGTTGGCAAAGTGTAGTATTTAGTCCAGTTGGCTGTTAAAATACAGTGTCTGCCTAAAATATGACCTGGAGACAGGTCTTTTTTGTTGGAAATACCTATTAGTAATAAAAGTGTCATTCCGGACTTGATCCGGAATCTTTGCCTCAAAGGCTTATAATAATAGATTCTTTGGCTTATTGTTAGAATGACAGGAGAAATTGTATGAATCAGATCAGAAACATTGCCGTGATTGCGCACGTTGACCATGGCAAAACTACCTTAATTGATGCACTACTCAAGCAAACAAATAACTTTCGAGAAAACCAAGCTGAAATGCAACAAGAGCAGATCTTGGATAGCAACGATCTTGAGAGAGAGCGGGGAATAACAATTCTTGCTAAAAACTGTGCGATTGAGTTTGGTGATACCCACATAAACATTATAGATACCCCAGGACACGCCGATTTTTCGGGAGAAGTTGAAAGAACTCTGGGAATGGCTGATGGAGCTTTGCTGATAATTGATGCTCAAGAAGGACCAATGCCTCAAACTCGATTTGTGCTTAAAAAAGCCCTTGATTTAGATCTGAGAATTATTGTGGTTATAAATAAAATTGATAAACCAAATGCAGATTTAGTCAGAACTGAAAGCCGAATTGATGACCTCTTTTTAGATCTAGCTCATACCGAAGAACAACTTCACTTTCTCAAGCTCTACGCCGTTGCCCGAGAGGGAAAGGTATTTTTAGACTTACCAAGTGATTTCAACCAAGAGGCTGATACCAAACCACTACTTGAGACTATCGTCAAAGAAATTCCTGCACCTGCAAACAAAGTCGAAGGCGTTTTCAAAATGAGTGTTACCAGTCTTGACTATGATAGTCACATTGGTCGCATTGTTATTGGTAAAGTCCATCAGGGTGTTATCAAAAAAGGTAGCAAAGTTATCTTAACTGAAAACCCTAGTAAGCAATACACAATTGAAAAACTGATGACATCACAGGGCTTGGGTCGCATTGAAGTAAACGAAGCCTCAGCTGGACAAATCGTGGCATTTACTGGAGTTCCTGAAGCCCATATAGGAAAGACAATTTCGGATCCTTCTGATAAGGAATCTTTGCCCAGCATGTCAATTGGTGAACCAACTTTACACATAAATTTAGCACCCAACTCATCTCCTTTTGCAGGAAATGAAGGTGAATACACCACAAGTCGCCAAATTGAAGAAAGACTAGATAGAGAGCTCGAGAGTAACGTTGGGTTGAGAATCGAAAAACTCAGTGGTTCCTATAGAATTTCTGGAAGAGGTGAACTACATTTATCCATCTTGCTTGAAACCATGCGAAGAGAAGGTTTTGAAATGGAAGTGGGAAAGCCTGAAGTCATCATCAAAGAAATGGATGGAGTTAAAAAAGAACCTCTTGAAGAGGTTACCATAGTTGTCCCCAATGAATATCAAGGTGTTATTAACCAAGAGTTTGGTAAAAGACAAGGCGAAATGAAACACATGGAGTCTATTAGTGATGGAGAGACAGAATTTGTCTTTTCTATCCCAGCCCGAGCCACACTTGGTATGAGAAGTATGTTATTAACCCAGACAAAAGGCACTGTTGTTTATAATTCTCAGCTAATTGGATGGCAACCTGTGGGCAAAAGTCTCCCTCAGATGAGAAATGGTGTATTGATCGCCTCAGATACGGGTGAGGCTTTAGCTTATGGACTAAATGCCGCACAAGCCAGAGGTGTTTTGTTTGTAGCACCAGGAGAGAAAATTTATCAAGGCCAGATAGTTGGCTTGCAGCCAAAAGATAATGATATGGAAGTGAATATCTGCAAAGGTAAAAAACTCACCAACATGCGTTCAAAATCATCCGATGGTGTTGTGCAACTTCCACCGGCAATAAAATACTCTTTAGAAGAAGCTCTTGATTTTTTGGAAGCTGATGAACTTTTGGAGATCACACCTAAATCCCTTCGTCTCCGTAAAAAATTCTTGACCGATATCGAAAGAAGACGTCAGAGAAGACCTGAGAATTAACTTCAGAGTCAATGAAAACAAATAGTGCTCAACACTATGATCTAGTATACAATGCCTGGATAGGTCCAGATAAAACTAAGGAAGAGATTAGTTTAATTGAACAACTGACCCCATCTGGAAGTTCAATTTTAGACATCGGTAGCGGTACTGGCAGACATTTAATTCCTCTCAAACAAAAACAGTACCAAGTCTTTGGCCTAGATTCTAGTGAGGAAATGACACAAGTTCTCAAAAGTAAGGATCCTCAGATTGAAATTCTGCCATTTTCCTTATTAGAACAAAAAAAAGACTCGATAATGAGTACTAAATTTAATCTTGTGCTTTGTATGTGGAACACGGTTTTTGAAGTAGCTCTAGAGCAAAGAGAGTTAGACAATTTTTTTGAATCAGCCGCCAATCTTCTTACTCCAAACGGAGTCTTGCTCATAAACACAACAGACGCCGATGATTTTGAACCGCAAACAGAAGACTTTGTTCACATGGTGGAACATCAAAGCTTGGAGTACAAAATGACTTGGAAACTTCTAGACTATAACCCAGAGACGAGTACAACCGTAGCAGAAGAACAGCTTATAGTTTCAAACCGCTTTAAACAAAAGACCCAAGAGTCGAGACGACTAATTACTCAACGTCACTGGAGACATGATGAACTGGTCGATACAGCCGAAAGGTTTGGTTTTGTTTGTAACTTAGTTCGTCTAAGCTCTACTGAAGATAAGTATTTCATCTTTAGAAAGAAACGAAGACCTATTTCTTAAACAAAGGCTCAGTGTGTATTCGTGTTTTATTTGGTAGAATGTGGACATGTCAAAGAAGTCATTTTTCCTTATTACTGTTCAGTTTAGTAGCTTACTATTTCTATTTTTCACAAGCTCTCAGCCTCTACCATTTTATAGTTTGGGGTTTATTGTAGCTGGAGTCATGTTAGGATTTTGGGCTATTATGGTAATGCGAGTTAGTAAACTGAGAGTACAACCAGAGGTTCATGATCAATCTATTTTGGTGATTAACGGACCTTACAAGTGGATTCGTCATCCGATGTACTCTAGCTTGATCTTGTTTACTTTTGGTTTGTTCCTCTCATCTGTCTCATGGTGGCGGCTTGTATTACTGTTGATTTTTATAGATAACCTAAGATTGAAAATCAACTATGAAGAAGCCTTGCTTGTGAAGCATTTTCAAAAGAAGTACATACATTATCAGCAAGTTACTTCCAAAGTTATTCCGCTTATCTGGTAAAAGTAACAGGCTCTACTTCAAATACCTTCAAAGATACTATTTCATGTACAATGAAAAGGCATGAAAGCAAAAATTCTCAAACTATCAAAAACTGAGTTTCATGTCTACGATGTGGTTTTACATGCAACCTTGTTTATTGCTCCAGTACTTATAGTCTGGTTACTGACTCAAAATGCCAGCCGACTTAGACTTTATCTGCCTCACCTGCAAACACATAGCGAAATAGTTGCACGACAAAGACTCTTGGAAGAAATTTTAAGTCAGACTCCTCCTTCAGAAATTGAACTCGATAATATGTTTTCTGCCTACGCTAACTACTATCGAATCGATAAAAATCTCTTAAGAAGTATTGGCTATTGCGAGTCACGTTTTAATCCGGCTGCAATCAACGGCAGACACGCGGGCATGTACCAGTTCAATCCAATTACTTGGCAGGTTACCCGCATCAGAATGGGCTATGATCCAGACCCGAACCTTCGGTTTGATGCAGAAGAATCCATTAAAACGGCCGCGTTTAAAATCTCAAACAGTGGCAGTGGCGCTTGGGCTGTATGTTCAGCCAAGTATTATTCCCGATAGGGCAGACAATCATTTACTAAGTTCTTACTTTATTTTGTTATTGTTACAGGAACTGTGGACGTATACTTTTTTTATAACAAATAAATAAGGAGGATGTATGGGAATTTTAGAATTAATAGTTGGTTTATTAATCTTTTTGCTTATTGCAAATGTCTTTTTGTCATTGATACCTATCCCAAGAGGAATAGCCGGTACTTTAATTACTATATTAATTTTAGTTGTGATTTGGAGATTGGTATTTTAACCACAAGAAAGATTTCATGTTGGCAACAGGAACATGCTATCATGTTCCTGTTTTAGTATGACGCCACCAAAGACGAATGTAGATCTTCAAAATGAAATACGTCTCTTAGCCCATCAGGTTAAAAAACAAAATTCATATGTGCATAAATTCCTTCTTGGAGTTGTAAGTGGCTTGGGAACAGCCATAGGAGCGACCATCGTTGCTAGTATCTTAATCTTGATACTTTCTTTTTTTGTACGTTCTATAGAGGATATTCCGATACTAAAAAATATAATCGAGTCAATCCAGTTAGACCAATTAGTATCTGAGGACAATTAGAGAATAGTTTCTTACCTGCTTCTTACTTCCTCTATAAGACCATTACATTTCACTTTAGTACTCTGTAGACAATTAATAAATAGAAGAGGTTAATTATGTCTACATTAGTAGCAGGTTTGTTTATGGATAGTAAAAAAGCAGGTGAGGCGGTTTCTAGTCTCAAAGATAAAGGGTACACAGACACTATCTCTGTAGTAGCAAAAGATAAGGGTGGAAATGTTTCAAGCAGTCAGATAAAAGAAAATGTCTCCGATGGCGCTGCTGTAGGCGCGGCTACTGGAGGAGCAATAGGTGCTGTCGCAGGTTTAGTTACAGGTGCCGTCACTGCAGTTCTACCAGGAGCAGTACTATTGGTTGCTGGTCCACTAGCTGTGGCTTGGGGAGTTACTGGCGCGGCTCTAGGAGCCCTAGGTGGAGGAGTTGTAGGAGCTCTAGTAGATGCAGGTTTCCCAGAAGAAAAGGCCAAAATGTTTGAAGAACATATTATGAGAGGAGACGTGCTCATAGCTTTGACTGGTGACGAAGATAAAGTCGATTCGATGATTCAAAGTCTCAGGGATTTTGGAGCAAATGAGATTATCTCAATACCACAACAATAAATAAAAATAGACCTCTAGATTTTCTAAGGCAAGTGGTTTTCCACTTGCCTCGATTGTTATGGGATGATAGTTGATTACTAGATTTTTTATAGAAAATAAAATTATGACAAGAAAAATTCTTTTTGTAATAAATCCAGCTTCAGGTGAAAAATCTCCAATTCTCTCAGATATCAACGAGTCAATGAACAGGTATAGTATTGATTGGGATGTAGTAATTACAAAGAAAAATATCTCAATCAAAAAGCAACTATCAGCTAAGCCACTTAGTTCTATTTCAGAAATATGCATTTATGGAGGAGATGATACAGTCCATGAAGTTTCATCATTTTTGCTTGGTAGCAAAATGCCAATCTATATCTTGCATGGTGGCACTGCAAACACTCTGGCACACGAACTAGATATCCCTGTTGATCTCCAAAAAGCGCTAGAGATTTTGGCTCATGGAAGAGTCGTTCAAAAAAGTATTGACAGTGCTTATTGTAATAAAGAGCTGTTTTTTAGTGCGTCGCTGATTGGACCAATGAGTATGGTAAATACTCAAACGTCCCGGGAAAAGAAGAATGTTTTGGGAATAGTTGCGTATATCCATACGTTTTTGACATCAATAGGTGATATGAAACCAACTGAGTTTCAAATTACTATTGGATCTAAAACGATATATAAAAAAGGCCTTGGTGTTTTGATTCTTAATAGTCAGTTATCAAGCTTTGGGGGTTTAAAGATAAACTCTCAAGCAAGTGTTAGCAATGGCCAGCTTGTTGTTGCTTTGATACCAAAAATTGAAGTATCTACGTTTGTAGAAGGAATCATACATTTAGCAAAAAATAGTTATCTTGATCTAATTACAGAGTATTGGCTTTGCAAAGAGGCAACTATCGTAACAGAAAACTCCACAAAAATCCTTTGTGATGATTCTATCTCAGAGGGAACAAAAGTGAAGTTAAAAATTGGTGATAAAAAAATAAAAGTCTTAGTTCCTCAACAATGAAATTTATACGCTCAAACTTTCTAAAATTCAAAATAGAAATTGAAAGATTTTATGTCCATTTCTATAGATTTATAAAAGGTTTTCCAATAAAAAAAAGCATTGTTGTCTCAGAGCAAATTTTTGTGGGCGGTCAATTTAGAGCCAATAAAATCCCAAAATTAATCGAATGGGGGATTACCGGAATTCTCAGCATGAGAACTCGTTACCCAAAAAAAATTAAGGACCGACTCGACATAGAATTTCTCAATTTGCCGACTTTTGATACCACTGCCCCCACTCTTGAACAATTGCATGCAGGGGTCTCTTTTATTAAATCTCACATAGAAAGAAATGGCAAAGTCTATATCCACTGTCGCATGGGAGAGGGGCGTGGACCAACTATGGCAGCTGCTTACTTTATGTATGAAGGAATGACCCTTGAGGATTCTTTGGAAAGCATCTTAAAAATTAGGCCATTTCTTAAAATAACTCACGATCAACGACAGCGTTTGGGTGAATTTGCTAAAGAATTTTTGAAGCATAATTCATAGTAACTCGCTCACTTTGGTAATCAAAAAAACGCAAATACTCTCGAATGATTCTTCGAGCTGAAACAGCTGACCATAATTGTACCAAACTCATTTGTCCTTCGTAGTTTTCCTGATCAGTGTAGAGTTTGGCTGTTTGGGATTGTGAATCATAGTAATACAGTTCGGGAACTAATTTTAGAGTTTTCCATGCATTAATGCTTGATTGTGCTGTTATTAAAATTGCGTTTACTATGTGCTCTAAAATAATTTGTGGCCACTGGTTTTTGATGCCATATTTGTATTGTCTAGCTAAACCAGCCACGACAAAACCTACTTGTTTGGGCCAAATTACTTTACCGTGGTATTGACGAGTTGAGTATTCAGGAGCATCAGCATCCACTAAAATAGGACCTGCTGGCGTAAAAAAATAATCAGGATCAATTACTTTTCTAGCAAAACTATCTACTTCTTCTATGCTTGGACGGTTATAAAAGAGATCATAACTTTCATCTAGATGGGCTACTGGTATAGGCAAGTTTTTTTTCCCATGAAGCGCCAAACTGTAACCAAGAGTATCCTTGTCATGAAACAACCTATATTTTTGTTTGTTTCTATCCCATTTTTGGATTAGTTTGTCAATTGATGCATCATGGCTTATTTCTAAATACTTGCTGTAGGTTTTGATCTGCCGAAGAGCTTCTGGATAAAACACACAATTGACATCATAGGGTGAAAGGGGGGATTTTTGATTGATAAAAGCTTGTTCACTATCTCGCCAGTTTCCTACAAGATAGTATCCGTCATAGTTGGGTAATCGTTTAAAACTGATTAACTCTTGCTCCTTGGCATTATGGAGAATAAATTTAGCTATGGCTACAAACTTACTCTTGATATCTTCTCTTGCCAGAAAATTATTTGAAAGCCTGTCTAAACCTAAAATATAGTGAGGCTCTATATCAATCATCTTTCTGTCTACGAGATTAGAGCGTACCTGGGTCTTAGTTTTATATTGACCTATGATTTCTTCATGCCAGCCTTCGCCTTTGTCGCTCACATATTTCATGGATTGTTCATACATGTAATCAACAGTTTCTTGAGTAAAGTCGTCTTCTCCCAAATCAGCTGCTTCAATCCAGTCCCGAGGGAAAATGGTTCCATATTCAAAGCTACTTGTTTTCTTAGTTCGCACCAGATGATCTATTTCTCGTCCCATTTTCTCATACAACTTATACATAAAAGGATCAAGTCGGGTGATATTTGAAGGTGCCTCAAATGTAAAAAGAGATTTTTGATTGAGTGTTTCAAGCGCTATGTTTGAGATAGTGATAATGTTAAAAGTTATTGGCACTCTACCGCTAATTATAATAAGATTATTTTCTTGGGCTACTTGAAAGGTTTTCTCAAAAAACAACTCGCATCCATAGGTATAAGATTTATCATCCATGTATGAATTTGTAGTACGTAAAGTCGTGCCCGTTTCTGATGAAACGAGTTCAATTTTATCTGCATTAACTTGCGAGTTTTCTTGGCTTGAAAGTTCGCGATAGGTGGGTGTGGGAATTACGGGCTCAGTTTCATTCCGCAAGGTTCTGATATCTGTTACCAATGGCGCGTTTATTTTTATTGTCTCTGACAATGTTTTAATTTTCACAAAGAGTTGATCTTCAATTAAGTCGTATGAGGCAATAGACACATCTACATCAGTTGGGAATGTCAAACCACAGAGCAAATGATTTCCAGGCCCTGTTATTCTGAGCTGATTTTGCAAATCTATATCGCAGTAAAAATTTCCTTTAACTATGTATTCCATAATAAAACCTTACCACAAGGAAAAAGTATTACCATCAAAAACAGTAGTTTCTTACTTTTTTATTACAACTATCGCTCTTAAACCTTGCACAAAAGAGAGAATATAGAAAACACAATCATAAATTGCAAAAAAAGTAGAATGAAAATTGCTATTATAGCTAGTCCCTACTTAGCAGTTCCTCCTCAAAAGTATGGAGGAACTGAACGAGTCATTTACTATCTCACAAAAGGCTTACAAGAGCTGGGTCACGAAGTTACTTTGTTGGCAAGCGGAGACTCAAAAGTTGATTGCACTTTAGTTCCAATTTGTAATAAACATTTATTTTTTGGAAAAACTAAGCAAGAGCAAGATGAGAAAGAAAAAGAACATCAAAAAATTATTACCTATACACATACTCTTCTTGAAGAGCTTGCTTCTAAAGTTGATATTGTCCATTCACATGGGTTTGATCTAAAAGATTTTGACCAAGCACCCGCAGTGACCACGCTTCACGGCAAATTTACTCTAGAGCAAATGAATTACTATGAGAGTAGACAACATCTTAATTATATAAGTATTTCAGATAATCAGCGTGAATCATTTCCAGATCTGAATTATACGGGCACTGCCTATAATGGCCTCGATCCCGATGAATTTCCATATGTGGAAAATTCACAAGATTATGTCTGTTTTCTTGGGAGATTTGATAGAGAGAAAAACCCACATTTAGCTCTTCAACTTGCAATCCAAGCAGGGATCAAAATTAAAATTGCAGGAAAAATAGATTTCTTGGGTAATGGATATATTGAAGAAGAAATTGAACCCTTACTTAAAAATCCATTGG
>Ga0210057_1008734_pt1 | contig 11894 bp, 12 predicted proteins | sample CryGeyCG2114_010_2_FD_183968 | JGI IMG/M metagenome (GOLD analysis project Ga0210057, IMG submission 183968) | Groundwater microbial communities from aquifer - Crystal Geyser CG10_big_fil_rev_8/21/14_0.10 (SPAdes) (version 2) | ecosystem: Environmental > Aquatic > Deep subsurface > Groundwater ...
TGCTCCATCTGCCAGGCAATAATCTCTCGCAAACGATGAAAATAATAGGCCGCCGTACTCTTATTTACACCCACCAAACTTGCCGCACATCGTGCCGTTGAACCAGACACAAAATGTTCCAATAATCGTTCTTGCTGAGCAAAACTTAAACGGCTCTTACGGTGCATCATCTGTCCTTTTTACACTAACTCAAACTAGTTAGCTAGGACAGCCCCTTTATATTTGCCTGCGTGCTCAAGTATGCCCCTCTGTATAAGGCCACTCTTTTTTCCATCTCTAATGTTTTGCAACCCTTTATACATAGAATCAAATATCTTATCGAAGAATCGGGGAAATCCTTTTTCTTTCACACCAGATAGATATTCAAATGCCTCCTCAACTTCATTTGACAAAAAATTTTTTGCCTCTTCACTGGACAATTTCAGCAGGTTTATCTCATCAGACTTTGCTGAATTTTCTGATTTTTTTCTCCAATTCACTTTTTCCTCTTCAAATTTTTTAACATCAGCAAAATTATAAAATAAGCAGGCTAAAATATTATTACAAATTGTTTCACGTGAAACAATTTTTGTATTTAACCTTTACAAAATGTTTCACGTGAAACATTTTGTGGTGGATGAGAGAAGAATTAGCGAAAATCAAAAACCTTTTGGAAATTTCATGTGAGCAGGAAGCCGCCCTCTCCTCTTATGTATCTCTGCTGCTGAAATGGAATAAAGCCCATAATTTGATTGGCAAAAGAACCGAAAAAGAAATCTGGGAGCGGCACATATTAGACTGCGCACAGCTTGTTAAATATATACCAGATAACACAAAGACCATAACAGATCTTGGCAGCGGCGCTGGATTGCCGGGCATTATTTTAGCAATCTTGAATCCTAATATTGAAATTCATCTGGTTGAAAGCAATTCAAAAAAGGCAGCATTTCTTAGAGAGTTTTGTCAAAAAACTCAATTAAGTAATGTCAGGCTGCATAATCAACGCGTAGAAAATCTCAACTCCTTGGAGAGCGATATAATAACTGCCCGCGCTTTTGCCAAAATTGATGAGATATTAAAAATCTCCCAGCATTTTTTACATAAAAATAGTGTTCTGATTTTACTTAAAGGAATAAGCCTTGATGAAGAATTGAAGCAGGCTGCGGAAAATTGGCGCTTTGAAAAAGAAGTTTTTTCAAGTATAATTCGCAACAAGAATTCGAGGGATAGCGAGGCTGGTTTCGTCATCGTAATGAACTCGATTAAAAAATTGGGAGGATGAATTGGCCCCTAATAAGAACTGTGCAATCATAGCCATAGTTAACCAGAAGGGCGGTGTAGGTAAAACAACTACCGCCATAAATCTTGCCACCGCTCTAGCTGCCGTAGGTAGAAAAGTCCTTGTAATTGACCTTGATCCTCAAGGAAATTGCAGTACCGGACTCGGTGTTGAAATGAATGAACGGAACCCAAATATCTACGATATATTAATCGGCGACTCCATTATTGAAATGGCTGAGAGAAAAACCAGTATTCCAGGGCTTACTATTGTTCCCTCTATCGTTGATTTATCAGCTGCTGAGGTAGAGCTTGCAACTACTGAAGAGCGAGAATATTCCTTAAGAAACCGTCTGGAGAAATGTAGCGGCTATTATGACTATATCATAATAGATTGCCCCCCTTCTCTTGGCCTTCTCACTGTAAACGCCCTCACTGTAGCAACAGAAGTAATTATCCCTCTGCAATGTGAGTTTTATGCTCTTGAGGGTCTGGCTAACTTACTGCGCACTATTGATTTAGTTCAGAAAAACCTCAACCCCGGCCTGACAATAGCTGGAATATTGCTAACAATGTACGACAAGCGCAATCGCCTTACAGAAGAGGTGGAAAATGATGTGCGCACAGAACTGGGCGACCTGATTTACAAAACTGTTATCCCAAGAAATGTCCGCGTTTCAGAAGCTCCATCATTTGGAAAACCAGCAATAATATACGACTACAGATGCACTGGCTCACAAGCCTATCTGCAGTTGGCAAGAGAAGTACTTGGCAAAGAACATCATTTAATGGAGAAAGCTATATGAAAAAAAGCAAAGGTCTTGGAAAGGGTTTATCCGCCCTAATATCTGAGAAAAATACTGATACACCTTCATCATACAGCAGCAATGTCGAACAGCTGGATGTAAGCAGAAATAAATTACCAGTAGATTCCATAATGGCCGGTAAATTTCAGCCGCGCACATATTTCTCTGAGGAGGAATTACAGGATCTGTCTGAATCTATTAAGCGCAAAGGAGTTGTCCAGCCAATTATCGTCCGCAAAGGTGAAAAGCAGGGAACATATGAAATAATTGCTGGTGAACGCCGTTGGCGAGCTACTAAAATGGCCGGCCTGAAAACCATACCAGTTATAATAATGGATCTCGATGACAAAGAGGCGCTGGAAATAGCTCTCGTCGAAAACATCCAACGTCAGAATTTAATGGTTTTAGAAGAAGCTGAAGGATACCAAAAGCTTATTAATGAATTTGGCTATACTCAGGAAGAGCTCTCCGAAGTTATAGGAAAAAGCCGCAGTCAGATTGCTAATACTTTGCGTTTACTCTCACTGCCAGATGAAGTTAAAGAATTGTTAAACAAGAATAAATTAAGCAGCGGCCATGCCAGGGCTCTTCTTACCGCTCCTAACCCGGAAGCTTTGGCAAAGGTTATTATAAAGAGGGACCTAAACGTACGCCAGACTGAAAAAATAGTGCGTAGATTAACCAGCACAAGCGATGAGCTGGAAAAGCAGAAGAAAAACCCAAAAGATCCAGAAATAGTTGCTCTGGAAAAAGATCTTTCCTACAATCTTGGCCTTGATATAAAAATCACCAATAAAAATGAAAAAGGCCAAATTATAATAAGTTATCATTCATTGGCAGAGCTGGATTCTATTTTAAGAAGACTTGAAAGAAAGCACTAGACTCACATTCACGTGCATAAATCACTAAAAATACACATGCCGCACTGGCCCTCACCGGTTTGGCGAGAGCCAGAAGGAACTCCCACTTCTCGCATAAGCAGCTTGCTGGATAAATTAGGCCATCCTGAGCACAAATTGCCACCTGTCATACATGTTGCAGGCACTAACGGCAAAGGCTCTACCATAGCTTTTCTTAAAGCCATATTGGAAGCTTCTAACCATAAGGCACATTGTTACACCTCGCCCCATCTAAGAAAATTTAATGAACGCATAATATTGGCTGGAGAAAAAATCAGCGATGAAGAGCTAAAAGAAGTAATAGAGGCAGCAAGAATTGCTGCCGACAACATGGAAATGCGTTTTTTTGAAGGAACAACAGCCGCGGCTTTTTTAGCATTTTCCTGCCACAAGGCTGATATATTATTGATGGAAAGTGGCCTGGGAATAAAAGAAGATCCGCCCAATATTATTGATAAAAAACTCATGACCATAATAACTACTATTTCCTCTGACCATACTGAATATCTCGGCACAACATTAGCAGAAGCAGCAAGAAATAAAGCTTCAGTAATGCGGCGCGATGTACCTTGCATAATAAGCTATCAGCAGAAGGAGGCTTTAGATGTGCTTGAGGAGGAGGCGGAAAAATTAGGTGTGCCACTTTACATATTTGGCAAGCACTGGCTGGTTAGTAGAGCTCAGGACGGTATAAGATATAGTGATAATCATGGGCAGATTGATCTACCTCGCCCTGCTCTGCTGGGCATTCATCAGATAATAAATGCAGGAAATGCTGTAGCAGCCACTTCTTTGTTAGATGATTTCAAAATACCCGGCGAAGCTGTAGCAAAGGGCTTACAGAAAGCAACCTGGCTTGGCCGAATGGAAAGAATTTCCAGCGGCATACATGCAGAAATGTTGCCTTCGAAATGGGAATTGTGGTTTGATGGCGGACATAATGAGGCTGGCGGTTATGCTGTAGCTGAAATGGCAAGAGAAAACTGGCAGGATAGGCCATTATATCTCATCTGCGGCACTACAAAAGGCAAGGATGCAAGTTCCTTTCTTGTGCCTTTGAAGGGAGTTGTAAAAGAAGTTTGTAGCATCAGCGTAAAATCCGAAATTAAAAGTCAGTCAGCAGAAGATATAACAAGGGCAGGAGATGGCGCTGGCATAAAATCCACTCCCTGCAAAGATATAGAAGATGCCATCACCTATATTACATCTGTTGAGAAAAATCCCTCACGTATATTAGTTTTTGGCTCGCTCTATCTTTATTTAGAAGCAACTATGAAGTGACAAATTCTAAGAAGCTTTGCTAATAATGATTTTATTATCTTATGCTATGAGAAAGTGCAGTAACGCGCATTAAAAAGCGGGAACAAATAAGATCCGGGTCGACACCGGTTTTTTTACATTCCAACTCTGCATCATAAAGAGTTTTCATGACCCGCCATAATAAATCTGGCTTTTTGTTCCAACGCTCTATGTGCCTTTTAAAAAAAGGAAGTTGTTTGAAAAAAACTGGCGGGCGAAGATTTTTTATAGCCAGCTCTTGTCCTTTTCCCTCTTGAATTGCTCCTATTACACAATGAATGCGCATAAAATAACGCTGCACCAGACGCAAGATTGCTACTGCGGAAATACCTTGTTTGAGAGCTTTGTGCAGGTGCTTTTCCAAACCAGAATAATTGCCCTCTGCAACCGAGAAATTTATATCATCAAACGAAGATTCTGTAGTATCACCAATGCATATTTCTGCATCTTCCAAGCTAATTTCTTCCTTTTCCCCTATATATAAAATTAGTTTTTCTATTTCTCGCTGAGCTATTAATCTATCTCCAAGGCAATGTGATGAAATATAATCCACAACTCCATTTGCTGGCAAAAGATTGCGCTCTCTGAAAATAGTTGCCACTGCAGGACGCAAGCTTCTTTCATCATCGTGATAACAAGGCAGAGCAGCCAGGGTTTTTTCATTTTCAAACAACCTCCGGAGGGCCGAAGCCGGAGTAAGCTCACCGGCAGTAACAAGCACAAATGAGTTTTCTGCTGCTGCCTGTGAAACGCAGGAAAAAGCATCACGGAAAATCTGAGAAACACCGCTACCAGGATCACGAATTTTTATTAATTTACGGCCGCCAAAAAAACTTATGGCAGATATTTCATCAGCAAGAATTGCTGGATCTTCTTGCAACTTATCAGAAGAAATTTCCACTATTGAGAAAGGATCAGAAACAATTGCTCCCGCAAGTTTAGACGCATGCTCTGATACAAGGCCAATATCCGGGCCGTATATAAGAACCCCAATCAGGCCAGGGGATGGGGCTTTTATAAATGCATCAACCCTTGCTGCAGCTATTTTCATTATTTCGCCGGTTGGTTGTTATCGCCATTCTTAGGCAGCAAAGCCGCTATTTTAAAACTAATATCACGAGCCATCTCTTCCATTATACGTGTAAGCGCATCCTCTTCCGCAGCATAAGTAGCAAAATCTGAGTCAACAACATCATAACTGCTTACCATACGGCTAGTGCCTTTCTCTATTTCTTTAGCTCCAATTTCTTTTAAAACAAAGTTGGCAGTAACACTCATATCATAGCGTGTAACCTCTCTGTTTTGCTGTATTGCCTGCCCACCCTTACTGCTAGTAAGCTTTATAGAAAGAGAATATTTTGGAGCAGCTGGTATATCGCGCGGGTTAAATATCTTTTCTAACTCAGTCTGCAATTCCTGGCCATGGCGTCCAAAATCGATTTTCTCAACCTTTACAGTACGAAGTTCTGTGCGTAAGTTTTTACCACCGTTAGCTTTATAAACAGGCTCAAAGCCACATGAAGTGACAAAAAAAACAGCAATCAATGCCATTAAAAATTGGAAACTAAATTTAATTTCCAATTTCCCGTTTCCGATTTCCATCCTCTTTTTACACAGCGACAACATTTATAATCCTGTTCGGCACCACTATTATCTTCTTAATATTCTTGCCATCTATGGCCGTCCTGACTTTTTCCTCTGCTAATGCTGCCGTTTTGGCAGATTCTTCATCAGCATCCTTAGGAAGCTGTATTGTTTCACGAAGCTTGCCATTAACTTGTACCGCAACAGTGACCTTGTCGTCTACCAATAAATGTTTTTCTGCTTCTGGCCAAGTTTCCAGAATAAGGTATTTCTGTTTGCCAAGAGCCTGCCATAATTCCTCTGTTATATGAGGGATCATAGGGTTTAGAAGACGCAAAGCAACCTCAACACCCTCTCTTAAAACAGATTTTTCTATATCATTATCAACAGAAATAGCCTCTAAAGCATTGGTAAGTTCACGAATGCGCGCAATGGCTTTATTAAGATGAAAAGCATCTATATCTGCCGTTACTCCGTGAATAGTTTTATGAGCTAATTTTCTTATATCAAGCGCTTTATCTTTGGCACTATCTAAAACTTTCTTATCAAGCCCACATTCTTTGGCTTTATTCGCAAGGGTCCACAATCTTTTTAAATATTTATAGGCACCTTCAATACCGGTATCAGACCATTCTAAATCGCGCTCCGGCGGCGAATCAGAAAGCATGAAAAGACGCGCCGTATCAGCTCCATATTGTTTTACTATTCCCTCAGGATCAACCACATTATTTTTGGATTTGGACATTTTCTCCACTCGTCCAATTGTCGCCTTTTCTCCTGTATCCTTATGTATGAAGTCTGCTCCTTTCTTTTCTACTTCATAGGGGAATAACCAATTGCCGTTTTTATCTTTATAAGTCACATGGCAAACCATGCCCTGCGTCAAAAGGCCTGCAAAAGGCTCCTCTACATCCAGATATCCGCATTTTTTTAATGCTCTTGTGAAAAAGCGGGAATAAAGCAGATGAAGAACTGCATGCTCTATTCCACCTATATATTGATCAACTGGCAGCCAGTTAGCGACTTCATTTTTATCAAATGCGTTCTTTGCTTTTGGTGAGCAATAGCGGGCAAAATACCAGGAAGATTCGAAAAAGGTGTCAAAAGTATCAGTTTCCCTGCGTGCTGGTTTTTTGCATTCTGGGCAGTCAACATTTTTCCACGTTGGATGATGATCTAATGGGTTTCCCGGTTTATCAAATGACACATCCTCAGGTAATTTTACTGGCAAATCTTGTTCCGGAACCGAAACTATCCCACAATCATCACAATAAATTATTGGTATTGGGCATCCCCAGTAACGCTGACGGGATACGCCCCAATCACGCAAACGGTATGTGGTTGTTTTATTGCCAATGTTTTTTTCTTCTAATTTTCTACAAATTTCTTCTTTTGCTGCTTCTACGGTTTTGCCGTTTAGGAAAGATGAATTAATCAGTAAACCATCACCAGTATAAGCCTCGTTTTCCACTTCAAAATTCTTACCTTTAGGAGCAACAACCGTAGTGACAGATAAGTTATATTTTCTGGCAAAGTCCAGATCGCGCTGGTCGTGCGCCGGGCAGCCAAATATTGCCCCCGTGCCATATTCCATTAAAATAAAATTAGCCACATAAAGCGGTATTTCTTTTCCCTCATCAAAGGGGTGAGAAATTTTCAATTCAGTGTTAAAGCCCTTTTTCTCAGCTTTTTCGATTGCCTCTGTGCTAACACCAAGTCTGTTGCACTCCTCAATGATGAATGCAGCCAGATCCACATTTTTTTCTGCTAGTTCTGTAGCAAGTGGGTGAGATGGAGCAATGGCACAAAACGCAGCACCGAATATAGTATCTGGCCTGGTAGTAAAAACTTCCAGCCTATCTTTGCGGCCTTTAATTTCAAAAAAGATCCTGGCACCAGAGGATTTACCAATCCATCTTTCCTGCATTAAGCGAACACAGTATGGCCAATTATTAAGGCTTTGCAGGCCATCTAATAATTCTTCAGCAAAATCCGTAATACGCAAAAACCACTGAGAAAGCTTTTTTCGTTCTATAATTGCGCCACTGCGCCAGCCACGACCTTCAATTACCTGTTCATTGGCCAAAACAGTATTGTCAACAGGATCCCAGTTAACCGTTGCCTCTTTGCGATATGCCAAACCACTCTTTAGAAAATCCAGAAACATTTTCTGTTCATGCTTATAATATTCCGGATCACAAGTAGCAATTTCTCGTTCCCAATCATAAGAAAAACCAATAGGCTTTAATTGGCTGCGCATATTTGCAATATTTTCATATGTCCATTTTGCTGGGTGAACATTTTTTTTTATTGCCGCATTTTCAGCTGGCAGACCAAATGCATCCCAACCCATAGGGTGCAACACATTAAAACCACGTGATTTCTTGAAACGGGCAACGACATCGCCAATTGCGTAGTTACGCAGATGCCCCATATGAATTCGGCCAGAAGGGTAGGGAAACATTTCGAGTACATAATAGTTCTTTTCAGCAGCTACCCCTGCTTTGGTTTTAAAAACCTCTGCTTTCTCCCATATTTCCTGCCATTTTTTTTCTAACCAGGCAGCATCGTAATTTGCCAGATCATCAATTTTTTCAATCATTTTATTTTTTTACCAGATAACCCATTCCAGCTTCAAGCAGGAACGGGATATATACTAAGAAATGCTATGTTTACCCAGCGTTACTAATACGAAGTTCTCTAGCACGGGTAAGGATTTTATCTTCCAATTCGCGGGCGGTATCACCACTAGCGGAACTATCCTGCCATTGACCTTCTTTGTTTTTTTCCTGCTTGAAGACGGCAACTTTGATGCCATCTGCACGCAAATCTGTACCTAATATGAGAACATTAAGTTTAAATCTTTCGCCACGTGCATCAGGGTTTTCGTACCAATCAGTTATGATAACGCCGCCATGTGGATCAACTTGGGCAAGTGGCATGAAAGAAAGTGTATCAAGTGTAGCACGCCACAAAAAGCTATTTACACCAATTCCAGAGCCAGAATCTTTCTTTTCATCCTTACCACCAAAAAGCTTTATGCCACCTTCTCCTGTGAGTTTGCCGCGGCTTGCTCGCCTTGCATCTTCCTGGGATTGCGGATATTCATGCTCTGTCTTTACCCCAGAAAATGGTGAAGAAGAACAACCCTGCAAAAATTGTGACGAAGCAAGAAAAGAAAAACCAATAACTAAAACTAATATCCTCATAATCATATCTCCAGAAGTTTTTATTAATCCATAATTCCAGTTAATGCAAGAATAGTGGGCAGAGCTTTAAAAAACAAAAGGGCGCCCCCCAATTAGGGGCGCCCTGATGTTTCAAATCGGCTAAGCCGTATTAGAAGTTCAGCTGTGTACCTATGAGAACAACTGTACCATCATTGTCTGTGGTAGCAGCACTGTTATCATCTGTATCAAAGAAGTTAACTTCAACATACGGAACAAGGCCTGGAGCAAGTTTATAATCAGCGCCTAAAGAAAGGTTGCTGAGTTCCATTGACCTGCTGCCAGCACCGCCAGAAGCACCATCGCTCTGTAAATAAGTAGCGCTGACACCATATGGCCCTGTTGCATAAGCAGCACCAAGTGTCCAATAGGTCTGGCTATCTTCACCAGTTGTGGTAGTAGCAAGGCCGCTATCACCCCAAGAGCCATAGGAAGCTGCAACAGAAACACCACGTGATTCTGCAGAAGCACCAATCGCCCATGCGTTTACGTCTTCAGTTGTAGCAACTTCGGAAGAACCAAATTCACCAGTTAAAGAAGCGGCTATATTGATGTCATTATAAGTACGCTTATAATTAACACCAAGGCTCCATACATTTTCCTGATCGGTGCCAGTTTCGGAAGAAAGGCCAGCTGCAGTACCAACATCACCTTCATCAGGAGTGAAACTTACGCCACCCTGCACACCGTAAAAACGTGGTGTGTAATAGCTGATTTTGGATGCATCTTCCTTAGTGCCAAAGTTGGCAGCTGAAGGGCTGGTAGACCTTACAATGAATGCAGATGTCTGGGCACCAATTGAAGAACCACCAGCTGTTCCATCAAGGTCAACAAAACGTTGCCAATCACCATCAATACCACCTGTCGCACGTGCGATAGAAGCAGCATCAACTTTCATGCTTTCGGCTGCGGCGCCATTGTTACCAAGTTCAACTTCACCGGCACTGCTTTTTACCCAAATATAGGTTTTATCAGCATTACCTGCGCCAGAATCACCTTCTGGATCAGCGTCAACGTTGGTATTGAGTTCAATAACAGCACCATATTCAATACCGCTGTTAGATTTGCCTTCAACAGCAAAATGAATTTCAGCATCATTGGTAAAGTGATAGTCGCGATCCAAGCCACTTTCAGCAGCTTCATATGCGTTGTCCTGATCAGCCCAGCCAGCCTGGAAGTCTATAAAACCACCAACGCTAGCAGAAGGACCACCTGAACCGCCAGCAGCAGAGCCACCAGCATGCGCAACGCCAGAAATGGCGAGAGCACCGATGAGTGCGCTAGTTCCAAGTAAAATTTTCTTCATGATTAAAAATCCTTACTTTAAAGTTAATAAATAAAACCCTAATTCCTTAGTCTTACCAAAACATATGCAATAGTAAGACAGCCGCAAAGCGGCGTTGGTTCCATTAAAAGCCTCTGAGGGTGGCCCTGGCAACCCTATTTGGCCATATAGCCAGAATAGGGCGTTACTTCTAAGTCACTCTGTTGTACAAATGTTACAGTTTGTTACTGTTTCTGCGGTGTTTAGCCACTTGATGGTATGAATGACCAATAAAACTCTTCTTTCTTATCCCGTAGCTCTTACTCCCTATCCCATACCTCTTGCCCCTAGCTCTCTATTCTATATATTACCCAGCCATGGAACAGGTCGTCACTAATTATGAAAAAGTTAAAAAGCAGGTAGAAGAAGCTCACAAAAAATTTTACCTTCCAAAGAGAAAATCTTTGCCAGAAATAATAGCTGTAAGCAAAACACATGGCCCAGAAAAAATTCTGCCTTTGCTTGAGTGCAGTCAAAGAGTTTTTGGCGAAAATCGTGTTCAGGAAGCTAAAACAAAATGGCCCTCCTTGAAAAAGAAATACCCAGATATAGAACTTCATCTGATTGGGCCACTGCAAACAAACAAGGTCAGAGAAGCGCTTGAACTTTTCGACGTTATAGAAACGTTAGATCGGGAAAAGCTGGCGCTTGAATTGAAAAAAGAAAAAGACAAAACCGGCAAATGCCCGCCCGTTTTCATCCAGGTCAATACGGGTGAAGAAGAACAGAAGGCAGGAATATCACCAGACAAAGCAGATGCATTTATAAAATTCTGCAAAGATGAACTTGGGCTTCCTGTTATTGGCCTGATGTGCATTCCACCAATTGGTGAAGAACCAGCTCTGCATTTTGCACTGCTGAAAAAAATAGCTAAACGCAACGGAATTGAAAAACTTAGCATAGGCATGAGCGGAGATTTTGAAACAGCCGCTGCTATGGGCGCCACCCATTTACGCATCGGATCCGCCATTTTCGGAGAAAGGAATTAGGAAAATTGAAATTTGGAATAAATATTTTTATCTAAAATCTCCAGTAAGCCACCTTCTAACTTTTGCGCCACTTTTCTGAAATCACCTATTTCTCTGCTATTATCATAAAGTGTAACCTCGGTCGCCATTGCAATATATTCTTCCCATAATGCTGCAAATAAGTGCACACGTCGAATTGCTTCATCTGAATCGATATGCCTCTTTATTTTCTTTTCCCGCCTTGCAAGTCTTTCTATCGCAAGCTCTTCCTGGGTGTAGATTGCTTGTAATATAATTTTAGGGGCTGACACCTGAGATTTTATAATTTAGGGTGTTTGTATGTATTTAAAGCATTGTAAGCTATCAAGAAAAGAGCAGGAGAAACTTCTGGAACATTTTGTTGTAGGAACTCCGGCCAGAACAGCGGCAGAAATTATTGGTGTCCATCGTAATTCTGCGATCAGATTTTTTTATAAATTGCGAACTAGGATTGCCCTGAAACAGCAAAGCCGTAGTGAACAGTTTTGTGG
>Ga0210057_1008736_pt1 | contig 11893 bp, 5 predicted proteins | sample CryGeyCG2114_010_2_FD_183968 | JGI IMG/M metagenome (GOLD analysis project Ga0210057, IMG submission 183968) | Groundwater microbial communities from aquifer - Crystal Geyser CG10_big_fil_rev_8/21/14_0.10 (SPAdes) (version 2) | ecosystem: Environmental > Aquatic > Deep subsurface > Groundwater ...
TTTTCCTGCGGCGTTAAAATAATTTCCACTTTGTCGTTGTCTTTGATTTTACCTTCAATAATTTCCAGCGCGAGCTCGTCCAAAATTTTATTTTGAATGACGCGCTTTAGCGGCCGCGCGCCGAAAGTCGGGTCATAGCCCTCTTTGGCGAGCATTTTTTTAATGCTTTCTTTGAATAGAATCTTGATATTTTTAGCCGCCAAACGATTTTGGACTTTGGTTAATTCCAGTTCCACGATTTGCGCCAGCACCTCTTCCGTTAGCGCGTGGAACAAAATTATTTCATCAATGCGGTTTAAAAATTCCAGTTTAAAATGGTCTTTCAAAATGCCCATGATTTTATCGCGCAGTTCTTTGTTTCGGTCGGCGTCCGCTTTCGCTTTATTTTCATGGTCGGCAAAACCAATGGAATATTCCTGTATCACCTGATTTCCCAGATTTGACGTCATAATGATGATGGTGTTTTTGAAATTGACGACGCGGCCTTTGGAATCAGTCAGGCGGCCGTCATCCAGCATCTGCAGTAAAATGTTAAATACTTCCGGATGCGCTTTTTCCACCTCATCAAACAAAATGACACTGTACGGCCGGCGGCGTATTTTTTCGGTCAATTGCCCGCCTTCGTCGTAACCAACATAACCCGGAGGCGAGCCGATGATTTTGGACACCGAATGCCGTTCCATAAATTCCGACATGTCAACTCTTATCATCGCGTTTTCGTCATTAAACATGTAGCTCGCGAGCGTTTTCGCAAGTTCAGTTTTGCCCACTCCAGTCGGACCGACAAAGAGGAAAGAGCCGATTGGTCGGCCAATTTCGTTAATACCCGCGCGCGAACGCCGAATAGCGTTAGCGACGGATTTTATCGCTTCGGTTTGTCCCAAGACGCGTTTGGTTAATTCTTTTTCAATGTGCGCCAGTTTTTCCGATTCGTTTTGCAGCATTTTAGAAACCGGAATGCCGGTCCAGCGCGAAACGACCGCCGCGATGTCTTCTTCGCCGATTTCTTCTTTTAGAATCGCTTGTCCCGCGCGCTGGATTTGCGCGAGCCGCTGTTCATTGCCGTCAATATTTTTTTGCAACTTAGGAATTTCGGAATAACGGATTTCCGCCACTTTGTTCAGTTCGCCGATATTTTGCAGGCGCTCGGCTTCCTGTTTTAATTCGTCTATTTTTTTCTTGTCCGCGCGAATGGCGGCGATTATGTCCTTTTCGTTTTTCCAGTGCATTTCCAGTTGTTTTTCCTCCTCTTTCAGTTCGGATAGTTTTTTTGATATTTTGCGGATAGTAACGGAATTTTTTTTCTTGGTATCTTCGTCAATCAGTCCCGAGCGCTCGGGATTATTTTCCTTTTCAATGCCGGCGCGTTCAATTTCCAGTCTGGTAATTTCGCGTTTTAATTTATCCAAATCTTCTGGCATGGAATCAATTTCCATGCGCAGGGCGCTCGTCGCTTCATCAATTAAATCCACTCCTTTATCCGGCAAAAAGCGTTCGGTAATGTAGCGCTGCGATAATTCGGCCGCGGCAATGATAGCTTTATCCGTAATGCGCACGCCGTGGAATACCTCATATTTTTCCTTAATGCCTCGCAAAATGGCAATGGTGTCCTCAAGCGACGGCTCGTTGACGTAAACGGGCTGGAACCGGCGTTCCAGCGCCGCGTCCCGCTCAATATAACGCTGGTATTCTTTGGTGGTGGTGGCGCCAATGGCGTGCAGTTCGCCGCGCGCAAGCGCCGGTTTGAGCATGTTGGACGCGTCCAGCGCGCCTTCGGTTGCGCCCGCGCCGACGAGGGTATGCAATTCGTCAATGAATAAAATTATTTTTCCCGCCTGCGCTTTGATTTCTTTTAAAACCGCTTTGAGCCGCTCTTCAAACTCGCCGCGAAATTTGGCGCCGGCCAGAAGCGAGCCCAGGTCCAAGCTGATTAATTCTTTATTTTTTAAAGTTTCCGGCACGTCGCCCGCGACGATTCTTTGCGCCAAACCCTCAATGATGGCTGTTTTGCCCGTGCCGGCCTCGCCGATAAGAACCGGATTATTTTTGGTGCGGCGCGACAATACCTGCATAATGCGGCGGATTTCATCGTTGCGGCCAATGACCGGGTCAAGCTTTTGCTCGCGCGCCTGTTTGGTTAAATTAAGCGCATATTTTTCCAGCGCCTGAAATTTTGCCTCCGGCTCCGGGTCGGTAATGCGCGTCGTGCCGCGCACTTGCGCCAGTATTTTTAAAACCTCGTCGTAATTAACCGCCAATTTTTTTAACGCTTCCTGGGCCGAAGATTTTACTATTAATATCGCCAAAAATAAATGTTCGGTAGAGATAAATTCGTCTTTCATCTTGTCCGCCTCTTTTTTTGCTTCATTCATAATTAAAGCGACTTCCTGCGTGCCCTGAATAGTGCCCACCATTGATTCAATCGGCGTTTTGGGAAGCTTTTCTATTTCGGCAATGATTTCCTGTTTTATTTTATCCTCGCCGATGTTTAATTTATCTAAAATTGTTTTGACCAAACTTTCCGGCTGTATTATCAGGGAATAGAGCAGATGCACGGCGGAAATTTGCTGCTGGCCGTTTTCCATGGCAATATTTTGCGCCACAATCAGCGCTTCTTGGGATTTAACGGTAAGTTTGTTGAACATAAAACAAGTTAAAAGTTAGAAAGTTTATAAAGTTAAAAAGTAGATTTTGGTTAGCAGTCTTACTGTTAGAGTGCTAATTGTAGTATAAAGCGGGATTTTACGTTTGTCAAATTCTGACGACTTTAAAATGCTTATTTTTTATAGTTTAATTTTAATTTAAATAAAAATCTACTAATATTAGCTAAAATATAATGTATTTGTTAAAATCATTTGACTTATGTTTAAAAATGTGATATTATAACGCTATAAATAAAATCTAGAAGTCAACTAATGCTTGATTGACAAATATTTTTTTATGGACAATATGGACAATAAGTCAATCTTAGACACAATTTTAGATAATGAAGTAAAAGAAGAGGCGTCTATTTTGGACAGCCAGGTTATTTTGGATAACTTGTTTAGTATTTTGCGCGACAAAGAGCGCGAAGTAATCCAATCTCGTTTCGGTTTGAGCAATGAAAAAAAGATAACGCTGGAAGCTATCGGCAATTCTTATAATTTAACCCGCGAACGGATTCGCCAGATTGAAAACAGCGCCGTCAACAAAATAAAAAAGCACGAAGAATTTGACAAATACGTGGCTAATTTGCGCCACGTCATCAACAGTCTGCTGGAAGAGCACGGCGGCATCATGGAACACCAGTATTTGATTGATAACTTAAGCTACTTGTCTCTGCTCGCCAACAGCAACCAAAAAGCCAGCCGGGAAGTTTTAAAAAACCACTATTCTTTTATTCTGGCAAAATTATTGGCGGATGAATTTGATTACGTCAAAGAAAACGGGCATTACAACGATTTGTGGAAATTAAAATTTGCGGCCGTTGATCATTTGCAAGAAACGCTTGAATATTTAATTAATAAGCTGGAAGAATTAAAAACGGTTTTGCGCACCGAAGAAATAATTAAGTTAATCAAAGAAAGCGAAGTTTACGGAAAATACGAAGATCGCCTGCAGGCAAGCAATAATTTTGACATTTCTAACATTATTAAAAGCCAGTATTTTGAGGAAAATTCCGAAATCGTGAACGAACATAAAGCGCTTTATTCGCTGTTGCGGGCGAGCAAGCATTTACACCAAAATAAATTTGGGCATTGGGGCATAAAAAACTGGCCGGAAATAACGCCCAAAACAATCAATCATAAAATTTATTTGGTGATAAAAAATCAAAGCAAGCCGATGCATTTTCGCGAAATAGCGGATAAAATCAATGAGCTTAATTTTGATCGTAAAAAAGCTAATCCGGCAACGGTGCATAACGAATTGATTTTGGACGATAAATATATTTTGATCGGCCGGGGCATTTACGCCCTAAAAGAATGGGGTTACGAAACCGGCACGGTCGGCGATGTCGTGGCGCAGGTGCTGAAAGAAGCCGGTCGGCCTTTGTTAAAAGAAGAAATTATGGAAAAGGTATTGCAAAAACGGCTGGTAAAAAAAGCGACAATTAATTTAACTTTAATAGATAAAAGTCGGTTTATAAAGGAAAACGGCAATTATCGTTTAGTTTAAAATTAAAAAAATAGCATAAAGCCGTCCCGTCATATCGCGGGGCGGCTTTTTTTGTTGCCAAGTTTCAGTAAAATGTGGTAAAATAAAAATATGGATGTGGTAATAAATTTGGACAAAGTAATGGCCGTTTTAGCTTTGCCGCCGGACATACTCTTGGCAAGAATTTTTTTATATGTCGGCTGGGTGCCGATAGCCATTTTTTTATTGTGGGTTTTTAAGGAGACTTGGATTTATTACATCCAGCTTGATTACGCCCGCAAGCGCGAATTTATTTTGTTAGCAATTGACGTGCCGCAAGAAAACGAGCAGACGCCGCGCGCGGTAGAGCATATGTTCGCCCATTTGGCCGGAGCGCACGCCAGCATCAATTTAATTGAAAAATATTGGAACGGCAAACTCCAAGACCGCTTTAGTTTGGAGATAGTAAGCATCGAGGGTTATACGCAATATCTGATCCGGACAATGCCAAAGTATCGCGACTTGGTTGAGACGATGATTTACGCCCAGTACCCGGGAGCGGAAATTACGGAAGTAAACGATTACGTTGAGGGTTACCCCGCCAAATTTCCTGATGAAATTTACAACATCCACGGCGCCGAATGGATACTGCAAAGACCGAGCGTTTACCCCCTTCGCACTTATCTGGATTTTGAACACCAATTTTCCGGCGAATTTATTGATCCAAACTCGGCTTTGCTTGAATTATTCGGTAATTTGCGTAAGGGCGAACAATGCTGGTATCAAATCGTGGTAACCCCCAGAGGGTTTGATTGGGAGCAAGAAGGTTACGATGAAATTTCTAAAGTTATCGGAGAAAAGAAAAAAAATAAAGAAAACATTTTTGACAAATTGACCAACGGCTTTTTAAATATTTTGACGGTTTTTAGCGAATTTATCGTGCCGTTGTGGGGCGACATTGAGAACAAAAAAGAAGAAGAAAAAGAAATCAGCATGCTTAATTTGCGGCCGGTGCAGAAAAAACAAATTGAAGCCATTCAGCAGAAAATTTCTAAAGTCGGCTTTGACGTGAAAATACGGTTCATATACATCGCGGAAAAAGAAGTATTTGATAAAGCCAGATTCGGTTCTTTCGTGGGCGTAATGAAGCAATATAATTTTTCCGATTTAAACGGACTTAAGCCGGATATGGACATAACCGCCACGAGCACCCATTATCTTTGGAAAGAAAGCAGAGTAAACGCCAGAAAGAAGCGCTTAATGTCCGCTTATAAATCCAGAGATAATTGGGAGGGCAGAAAATCGTATATTTTAAACATAGAAGAATTGGCCACGCTTTGGCACTTCCCGATAGAGGAAGCGGTGCAAGCGCCGATGCTGCAAAAAGTAACGAGCCGCAAGTCCGAAGCGCCAAGTTATTTGCCGATAGAGGGCGCGGTAAGCGATTTGGGAAGCGAGATTAATTTGCCGGCGGAATTAATAAATGCGAGTGAAGAAAAGGAAGCCATATTTTCTCCGGTTAAAAGCGCTCCGCGCGCGGATATGAAAAAAAGCGAGCCGCCGGCTAACTTGCCAGTGGGATAATTTAGTCCATAAAGTTGAAAGTCCATAAAGTCAATACAAATTTTTTTGTATGAACAATAACGAAATAACACTTTTTGCCGAAACAAACTTCCGCAACCGGCGGCAGCGTTTTGGCATTAAAATCGATGACCGGCGCCGGCACATGTATATTATCGGAAAAACCGGCATGGGCAAATCCGTCTTGCAGGAAAACATGATAATTAACGACATTTGGGCGGGCCGGGGCGTGGCGGTAGTTGATCCGCACGGCGATTTGGTGGAAAAAGTGGCGCGTTACATTCCCGCGGAGCGCATTAACGACGTGATTTATTTTAATCCGTCCGACATTGAATATCCGATAGCTTTTAACGTGGTGGAGCAAGTGGACCCGCGCTATCGGCATTTGGTCGCCTCCGGCTTAATTGGAATTTTTCAAAAACTTTGGGCGGACTCTTGGGGGCCGCGCTTGGAATATATTTTGCGCAACGCGATTCTGGCCATTTTGGATTATCCGGGCTCAACGCTGATGGGGGTAACGCGCATGCTGTCCGACAAAATTTACCGCAAGAAAGTGATTGAAAAAATTCAAGATCCGGTAGTCAAAGCTTTTTGGGTGAATGAGTTTTCCGGCTACGCGGATAAATTCGCGTCCGAAGCGGTGTCTCCAATCCAAAATAAAGTCGGTCAGTTTCTCTCCAGCTCTTTGACCAGAAACATTATCGGCCAAGTCAAATCAAGCATTAATTTGCGGGAGATTATGGATGAGGGAAAGATATTGCTTTTAAATTTATCCAAAGGCCATATCGGTGAAGATAATTCGGCATTGCTTGGCGCGATGATGATTACCAAAATGCAGCTTGCGGCCATGAGCCGCGTGGATACGGAAGAAGAAAAGCGGCGAGATTTTTATTTATACGTTGACGAGTTTCAAAATTTTGCGACTGACAGTTTTTGTAATATTTTGTCGGAAGCGCGCAAATATCGCTTAAATTTAATCATGGCGCATCAGTACATTGAGCAATTGGGCGAAAAAGTTTGGCCGGCGGTGCAAGGCAACGTGGGGACTTTAATCGTATTTCGCGTCGGCGCGGCGGACGCGGAAGAGTTGGTGAAAGAATTTGATCCCTATTATTTGGAAGAGGATCTGGTCAACCTGCCGAAATATAATTTTTACATTAAATTGATGATTGACGGCGTTTCCTCCCAGCCTTTTTCCGCGACCGGTTTGCCGCCCAAAACTAAAGAAGAAGAAACGGACAATACGGAAAAGGTTGTTCGCGTTTCACGCGAGCGGTATGCTTCAAATCGGGAAATAGTGGAAGATAAAATCATGCGCTGGCACGGAATGCTTGACGAGCCGGACGCCCAAGATAAATCGGGCGCGCCGAAAAGAACGGATGAAGAAAATTCGCGCGCAAACAATCGCGATTATTATTCTTTTGATCGCCGCCCGCCCGCGCCGCGCTTTCCCGAACGCCGACCACCGCTTCGCAGTTACGAACCGTCGGCGGCAAGAGCGCGCGATCATAATTTTTTTGACAAACCGCCGGTTAAAGAAGCGGAGCAAGCGGAAATAACGGAGCCGGTTCCGGAAGCAATCAGCTTGACGGAAGCGTTAAAAAAGGGAGCAGTTGATTTCCACGGCCGCAAGATTACGGAACATAAATTAACCGAACGTAATTTGACACCCGAGCATAGTAATGATAATAAAATAAGGCGCGATCAAAGCTATAATCAGAACAAAGACAACGGCGCCGCGGCTAAAAAATTAGAGGCGGGAAAGGTGGTTAGAATATAAGCTAAATTGCTAACCCCTCCGTCCGTTGAAACGTGCGATATTTATTCTCCCTCTTTAAATTTCCCCCTTTATAAGGGGGAATGCCGAAGGCAAAGGAGGAGAGTCAGATGCGCTTTAGTCAGGCAATATGTAACAATTTTGTTTATGGCCGTTAATTATTTAAAAGTAGCGCAGGCGTCTGATCTCCAAAACAGAGATCGTTTTTTATATAGGGCGTTAGAGATATTGCCGGCGATTTTGTCGCTCGGGACGCTGTTGGTTTTAATAATTTTTTCTTATTTGAAACCGGTCTGGGTGGCTTATTTTATTATTATTTTTGACGTTTATTGGCTGCTGTTGGTATTTTTTTTAAGCCTGCATTTAATCGCCGCTTACCGCGAGTTAAAAAAAAACATTAGAATTAACTGGCGGGAGCGCTGTCAAAGTTTGCCCGGCTGGCAGGATATTATCCATTTGGTCATTCTGCCCGTTTATAATGAAAATAACGAAATAATTGAAACTTGCTTAAATTCGATAATTAACGACCAATATCCTTTGGATAAATTTATCGTCGTTTTAACGGCAGAAGCGAGAGCCGGCCAAAAACAAACGGAAAGATGCGAAAAAATTGCCGAACAATATCAAACTAAATTTGGCCGTTTTTTATTTACCGTACATCCGGACGGAATAACCGGAGAATTGAAAGGCAAGGGTGCAAACCAGTCCTGGGCCGCTCGCTTGGCCAAAGCCGAAATTATAGATAAGGAAAATTTGGATTACGATAAAATTATTATCAGCGTCTTTGACATAGATACCGTTGTTTTCAGCGGCTATTTTTACCGCTTAACGCACGCCTTTTTGACGGTTCCAAATCCCCAGCGCGCGAGTTACCAGCCAATCCCCATGTACCATAATAATTTATGGGAAGCGCCATTTTTTGCCAGTTTATCCGCTACGAGCAATACTTTTTGGCAAATGATGCAACAGATAAGGCAGGAGAAATTAGCAACCTACTCTTCACATTCAATGACCTGGAAAGCGTTAGTTGATATTGGTTTTTGGTCTACTAATATGGTTTCGGAGGATTCGCGCATTTTTTGGCATTGTTATTGCCATTACAACGGCAATTATCGGGTGGAGCCATTGTACTTTCCAGTCTCAATGGATATCTGCATGGATAAAAGTAATTGGCAGACAATTATAAATTTATATAAACAACAGCGCCGCTGGGGCTGGGGAGTGGAAAATATTCCTTATTTGGTTTTTAATGTAATAAAAAAATGGAAAGAGATGCCAAAAAAAAACGCATTCGGCAGAATTTTTGTTCAGTTTTACGGCTTTCATTCCTGGGCTACTAATGCCTTAATAATCGCAGTCATCGGCTGGTTGCCGTTAATTATTGGCGGCCCGAAATTTAATGCCACAGTACTATCAGGCAACCTGCCTTTTATTACGAGGGTATTGATAACTTTAGCGATGTTTGGACTTGTGCTATCCGCCATTATTTCCACGTTGCTTTTACCTAAACGGCCGTCAAAATACGGTTTCGGCAAAATAATTCAAACAATAATCCAATGGATTTTTTTACCGGTTATTATTATAGTTTTCGGCTCTATTCCCGCGCTGGAATCGCAAACGCGGCTGGCGTTAGGGGGGAAGTGGCGGCTGGGTTTTTGGGTTACGCCTAAACAACGCTAATGATCTCATACAAGTCCCTCTCCTACGAATTACGAATCCCGAGTACTCGGGACGAATATACAAATTATAATATTTATGTCCGTGAGTTTTAAAAAATTGGTTACAGACAACTGGCAGATTATTATTTTGTCAATCGCGGCAATTATTTTTTTATTTATTTACTCGTGGTATCCATATCAAGTTGCCAAAGATACTGATTTTAAATTCGCCTCGCCGGATGAAACCGCCAACTATTTTTGGGCGAAAAATTACGCGGCCGGGCTGGGATTAACTTATTTTGAACCGCTAAACCTGATTGCCGACGATGCGGTTACGCCGCGCAGTATGCGCTCGGATAACGGCACGGTTAAGCCGGTTAGTTTTTTGGGAATAATTTTAATTTACGGCGCACTCGCTAAAACATTCGGTCCCTGGATTATTATTTATTTAACGCCGCTATTCGCGGTTATCGGCATTTTTTGTTTTTACGGCATTACGATGCGCGTTTTTAACGATAAAATCGCGTTGTTGTCGGCGCTGATGCTATTCGCGCTCGCGCCGTATTGGTATTACGCTTCGCGCGGTCTGTTTCATAATGTGTTGTTTATTGATTTGTTGTTGGCAGGGACTTATTTTTTAACGCATGGAACACTGATTGAACGGATGAAACGGATTAGCACGGATTTTATTTTTATATTTTTGTCAGGGATATTTTTTGGTCTCGCGATAATGACGCGCGCGTCGGAATTAATCTGGCTTGTGCCGGTGATGCTTATAATTTGGCTGGCATATTTTAAGCAAATCGGCTGGCGCAAATTGACTGTCTTTGCCTGCGGCGTTATTTTGGCGTTACTGCCGATGTTTTATTACAACCAAATTTTGTACGGCGGATTTTTAAAATTCGGATATGCAAAACAGGTTGCGATTGAAACGCAGGGTGAGATTGCTGTAGATGATGCCAAGATGGAGGATAATAGCCTGCCTGCCAGCAAGACAGAGATTGCTTCGCCCTCGCCAACCGCTAATGCAGTCAGGCAGGTTCTCGCAATGACAAAAAAAATTATGCCCGCTCAAATTGACATCAAGCAGGCCGGCAAGAGTTTTATAAATTATTATATAATAATATTTTGGTATTTATTTTGGCCGGCGTTTTTCGGCGGGATATGGCTTTTGTATAACTGGAAAAAAATAAATAAAACCCAAAAATTATATCTGGTTGTTTTTATAATAAGCAGCGTGATTTTAGGGCTATATTACGGTTCGTGGAAAATTCAGGATAATCCCAATCCGGCGAGTTTTACCATCGGCAATTCCTATACGCGCTACTTTTTGCCGATGTACATTATGAGTATGCCGCTCGCGGCGATGTTTTTTTTGAAATTTTCCGAATTGATAAAAAATAAATACGGGCAATATACTTTGCTAAGCGCATTGATGATATTATTTTTATTGTTTAACGCGCAAGCGGCTGTTTTTGGCAAAGAAGAGGGACTTGCGTTTGTCAGGCAAAATATTATAAGCGACGGCCGGCGGGTGCGGGAAATAAGCGCTTTATTGGAAGATAACGCAGCAATCATAAGCGAACGCTTTGATAAGTTTTTTTGGCCGGAACATAAAGTAATCGTCGGCAATTTGTCCGGTAAATCGCGCTTGCCGGCATACGCGAAATTAGCGGAGCAGGGAATTCCGCTTTATTACTACGGCTTTATTTTTCCGCCCGGCGACTTTGCGTATTTAAACAGCCGAAAATTGGCGGAAGTTAATTTGGAATTGGAGATTATCAAGTTGGACGAAGAAAGCAGGCTGGGAGTTTACAAGTTGCAAGTAACAAGTAACAAGTAACAAATGTATGGATAAAAAAATTTTAATTCTTCACGACCGGTTTAAATTCAAAGGCGGAGCGGAACGCTTGGTTTTAATTATGGCGCAGGCGCTAGGCGCGGATATCGCGACTGAATACTGGAACAAATCCTCCTTCGCTCCAACTAACGTTGGAGCTACGGAGGACAAGGGAAGCGCTAAAATAATTATCTTAGGCAAGCAAATTAAACATGTCGGTTTAAGTTATTTTTCCGCCCAGTGGCGGTTTTTTTGGCGGACAAAATTTATTAAAAATTACGACATTATAATCTTTTCCGGCAACAATTGTTTGTCCGCCGCCTGGCGATGCAAAAAGAACCAAAAAAAAATTATGTACTGCCATACGCCGGTGCGCTACGCTTATGATCTAAAAGATTATTATTTAGAGCAAAAACCAATTTGGCAAAAGCCGTTATTTTTGCTTTTCGTTTATTTGGCGCGTCTAATTTATCAATGGGGAATTAAAAAAATGGATTTAGTTTTGGCAAATTCCCAGAATGTACAAGTTCGTTTAAAAAAATATTGCAATGTGGAAAGTATAGTTATTTATCCGCCGATTGATTTAGAGAAGTTTACTAACAGGGGAGTCCGACTCCCTATAGGGAGTCGGACTCCCGCTAATTATCAAGGTTATTATCTATCTTTCGGCCGCCTAGACCCGCTTAAACGGGTTGATGATATTGTCTGCGCGTTTCATTTAATGCCTGATAAAAAATTGATAATTGCTTCCGGCGGACCGGAGCTGGAAAAAATCAGGCAAATGGCGCAGGGTTATAATAATATTGAAGTTTTGGGATTTGTGGACGATGAAAAATTGGCGGAATTAGTCGGTAATTGCCTTGCTAATATTTACATTCCCAAGCAAGAAGATTTTGGCATGACGCCGCTGGAAGCGGCCGCGGC